>SKEL01001817.1_pt1 | contig 17660 bp, 22 predicted proteins | sample 4826741 | NCBI WGS metagenome assembly SKEL01 (sample SAMN11008810, study PRJNA524170) | human gut metagenome | biome: Human fecal sample; material: Feces; isolation source: fecal sample from pouch patient p33 | host: Homo sapiens | place: Israel: Tel-Aviv | collected 2016-03-22
CTGTAAGTGTTTCATTACTTTCATCACAATCACGATATCCAAATCCTGCAGATACATCAGACTGTGGATCGGCATCAACGATTAACACTTTCATATTCTTTTGTGCTAATCCTACTGCTAAATTAGCTGTACATGCGGACTTTCCAGTTCCCCCTTTTTGGTTTACAATAGAAATAATTCTAGCCATTTTTCATCACCTTTCATCGTCGTCAATCAAAAAGAGGACTGAATTAGACAACCGGAATCTATATTCCGTGCGAGCTAATTCAGTCCTATAATTACAATAATTCTGTTGTTTTTACTCTTGTCTTACACAAATCCATTTCCAGTCTGGATCTGTAATAATTCATATTCTGGAATGACAGCGCTGTCTTATTTTTCCCTTTTTCAGGGAGTTAAAAATAAGGACTAAATTAGTGCAACCCCTTGTATTTACTGGAGTTTTCTAACTTGTCCTTATTATAACTCGACCATGTGGTGTAAAATCTTTCAAATAAACCGGTTCTCGATTTTCCTCTTTTGCCAAAATATCTTCTTCTGTTTTTTGCACTTTAATAATACGCCTTATCTCAATATTAACAAGATCCGCATAATACGGATGTCCATTCTGCGTGCAAAACACAAAATCCGAATATCCGTTTATCTCAATATTACACCTTATACTAAGTGAATCTAAATATTGTTTCTGCAATTTAAATGCTTTTTTCACTTCTGGAAGCATTGGAACTTTTCGAATCGCATTTTTCGTCTTTGGAGTATTGATTAAATAACGATTATTATTCTCTGTAAGAAACTTTGTTTTATGCAGTGTCTTATCAATATTAATCGTCTCATTTTCAAAATCAATATCATCCCAAGTAAGAGCCGTTAATTCCCCCACTCGTAGCCCTGTTCCAAATGCAATCGTGAACATCGGTTTATATCGATCAAAAAATCGATGTCCATCAATATATTCAAAAAATCTACTCTGTTCCTCAACTGTTAACGCTTCTTTCTCCTTTGTCTGAGGTGTCTCTATTTCACGCAATACGTTATAAACTGGATTTCTATGAATTATATCATTATATACCGCCTGTTCAAGCATGCAATAAATAATATTGTTGATATACTTCACAGTTCCGATTGCTAACTTCTTTTCTCCATTTAGAAGATTATTGTAAAACGTAATCATATGTACTCGTTTTAGTCTATTTACTTGCATGCCTCCAATCGTATCTGCCACATACCATTTCCAATAGCTTTGATAATTATAAAGCGTAACAGGTTTCAATTTATCTTTTTTATAAATATCAATCCACTTTTTAAACCATTGATTCATAGTAATGTTCTCAAGATTGCTATAAATCCCGTCATGAAATGAGGTCTGTATTCGATTCACTCTGACTTTAAGTTCCGCTAAATTCTTTCCATAATATGTATACCGCTTTCCATTAAATGTAAACCTTGCCTGATAGCGTCCATCCGATCTCTGTGAAAATCCATCCGGCAGCTTACGTCCTTTATCATCTACTCTCTTGGCAGCTTTTGCCATGTGTACCTCCTCATCACCGGCAAACTTATAATAATATACATCTTTTATTATACGCCTGTTCAACATTGTGTCAATTCAGTTTCTATTCACTTATGCTATCCAAATACGTTTTTACTTTTTCTACATTTACCAGAACTCTTCTTCCTATATAGATTTTTGCTTCTGCCTGTTCTACAATTTTTGTTGCAGTGTGCCTTCCTGCCCCTACATAATTCATAAACTCCTCCATTGTCATTGTTAATGGTTGCTCAACACCTGTTCTCTTTGTTGTAACGTTCATCACTTCATCTTCCTTTCTCTTTTTGTTCTGTTTAATAGCACAGATAAATATTCCAAACAAACATTTATCTCTAATATCAAATGGCATCGTGGGCCGACCGTAATAAGCAGCCCACACAATTTATCTCCACCCCTTGCCATCGGGAATATATACAGCCAGTTGGTCACTGTCATATCATCATGCCGCACCCTATCTCACGGTATACTGATCTCAGACGCTACTCCGAGCTGCAGATTCCTCATCTGCAGAAGTATCATTATCGTCCTCTTTTCAAATAAATCCACCACAGATTTATCCATGCAAAATGCCGCTACCATACCTTTCGCTTCTTCTACTACGATTCCTTGCTTTTATCCATTCGGACAGGCATCTCCTGGCGAAGCTGATTGTTTTACATCACATATTGTGTTTCGGATTATGTACTCGCATATATTGACTATTCAATTTTCTTTGAATCTTTTATTGATTCATTAAAGAACACCTTCCCATAGACGCGCTTTAATGAATCAATAAAGTCATCTATTTTTTTCTGCGGATCCATTCTTCAATTGGTTTTTTCATAGATTCCATCGTTTCTAACAAGAAATGTATCTCCGATGTCTCCATTTCCTTTATCAACTGCAAAAAACGTTCAACCTGCTTTTTTGAATCCTCCTTTTCTGACTCTGACACTAACAAATCATTTGGTGTAATATTTAAAGCATTGCAAATTTGATGACAATATCCCAATGTCATGTCTCTTTTGCAGTTTTCTATTTGATTCACAAATGCATGACTCACTTCTGCTCGTTCTGCTAGTTGTTCCTGTGTCCAACCTCTTTTTTCTCTGTATTTTTTTACATTGTCTGCTACAATTTGCATTCTTTTGTGTTTTTTCATCTTAGTACGCTCCTGTTACTTTTATTTTATTTCGCTGCACCAGAAAACACCACCAACAACTGCAACTATCTTTGTAACGATTGCAAATCTAATTGCATAAACATTTATTTTCTGCTTTAGGCTTCTATTTTTACTTCGCGACAACTTGTCGGGAAGTAGATTGCCTTTTCAACTCACTTTGCGGCAACTTGTCGCGAAGTAAATCGCTTTTCTTTTTAAATCAAAAGCAGGTGCACCACAAGATAGAATAAAACTACCTTACAGTACACCTGCACCTTGCATTTCTACATATTTTATTTTTATTATCTTACTCCGCTCTAGCACTCTTATATATTTCATTTTCCTCATTAATATTTTCACTTTCCTTGCTATTTGATGTATTGTAATAGACTTTCTTCATCCATTGTAGGTGTATTCATTTTAACTAATGTCTACTGTAAACTATATACGAGGTGAATTAAAATGGACAAGATAAAAGAAAATCTCGGAATTGTAATCCGTGAAGCTCGTGAAAAAGCTGGACTCACACAATGTGAACTATCAGAAGAACTAGGACTGGGAGATAAAACCATTCTTAATATTGAAAACTTTCGTGGAAACCCCAAATTTGACAGTCTATATCCACTTGTCAATCGCCTCAAGATTCCGGGTGACAGATTGTTTTATCCAAACGTTGACGAGGATGCACCCAATAAGCGTCAACTTCTTTTGGAAATTCAGTCTTGTAGTGATAAAGAGGCTGCTGAACTACTTCGTGCAGTACGGTATATGCTTGAAATATTTCGCAGACATAATATCGATTCCTAGCAAAAATCAGCCGGTTGGTTTTTCCGGCCGATTTTTCTTATCCATGCTTACATACGGATCACCACATTGGTTAATAAAATAAATCATTTCTCCGATTTTGCATAAAGTCTGATACTCAAATGCTATTAACTCAGATATTTGCAATATATATCTCTCTGGATTAATAATATCAAAAACTAATGCGACCACAGTTATATTACATCCGATTACATTAAATGTATTGTACTGTACCAATAAATCATATTATTGTACTTCTCAAGGCACTTAAATTACAAATAACATTGATTACTTCCACTTGTCTTTACTTCATATTTGATTTATTACACCGTTTGAAAGCCGATATACTTTATCTACACCTTCTAATTCTTCATACCTATGCGTAACAAATATTATTGTTTTCTCTGCTAATTCAGCACATAATAATCGATGTAACGCCATACTTGATTCTGCATCATAGCCCTCTGTGGCTTCATCCATTAATAATATATCTGCCTCTTTTAATAATGCTCGCACAACTGCAATTTTTTGTTTCTCCCCACCTGACAATTTAACTGCATTTTTACCTATCTGATAATCAAACCCATTTTCCAGTTTTGTTATAAAAGCTAAGGCTCCACTTTTCTCACAAGCACTAACTACTTCTTCATAAGAAAACTTTCCATCAACATTTATGTTTTCTTCAATTGTACCTTGAAACAAATATGGATTTTGTGGAATTACCGCTAATTTCTCCCTTAGTTTTTCCACTCCTTGCATACTCACAGGACAGCCTTGAATTTTTATTTCTCCTTGTTGAGCCTGATAAATCCCAGATAATACATTTAAAAGTGTTGACTTTCCACTTCCGTTTTCACCTATTTTTCTTCAAAATAATAGTCCATCGGAATTGCATCAGATGTAGTTTTGATTTCTTGTAATATCACTACTCCGTAACCTGATTTTGTAAAACAATTTCTTAATTGTAACATTTCATCACAAAATAGTCCTAATCCTACAATAATAGGAATCTCTATGCTCCTTTCTTTCCTCAACACTTTTTGTAAAGCAGAAGGATATTCTTGCCCTTTTTCAGACTTGCATTTCAAAAACTTTGAAACTTGTTGAAATTTTGCCTCTGGCTTATGTTCCAAAAACTTTGTAATATATCCACTGATTACAGGTGCCGCATAACTATTAGACGCAGTTTCTCCTTGACTTCCCCATCTATGAGCAACAATTAAATTCTCACAACAAACCCCCGCTTGTTGTTGGAACATGAACTGATTTTCGCACAGAACACCCTCTCGATCTTGTCTAACTCCAAACACTCCGGGAAAACAAGCAGGATATGTTCTAATATTATTGTTGTGATATGCAGCAACGATGATTGTATTCTGTTTTAATAATTTTTTACGCACTTTTCTAAGGGCTCTATATCAAAATAATTGATTGTACCTATACTCATATGTATAAACTTAACTTGATTTTGAATACACCATTCTAGGGCCTTCAGCAACACCCTCATATTTGAGAATCCATCCGAATACATAATTGACAAATCATAAATTTCTATTTTGGGATTCATTTCTGCAATAATTCGCGCACAAGTAGTTCCATGTATAAGCGCAGATTTAGTTATCGTATTTTTTCTTTCACAGGTGAAATTCTTTTTTTCAGAATTTTGTTTTTTAGATCGTCTTGACAAAGTATTCCACCATCAATAATTGCAATTTTCATCCTTTCTCTCTTTTTCTACTCATGAATTATTTTACTTGTGTTAAGACTCCGGCATCCATTTCGGCAATAGTGTCACATAACCACTCTATTTCCATCATATTATGTGCCGCGATCAAAATGGTTGTTCCCTTCTCTTGCAACTCTTTTAGCAAACCACATACATCTTCTGCTCCACGCTTATCCAAACCATTAAATGGTTCATCCAAAATAAGTAGTTTCGGACTTTCCATAATTGCCTGTGCGATACCCAGTCGTTCACGCATTCCGAGGGAATACTGACTAACTTTCTTCTTTGACATTGGATCTAATCCTACTTTTCGAATTGCTTCCCGCACTTCTTCATCTGTGATAATTCCCTTTAATGCAGCTAATCTTTTTAAATTTTGAAATCCACTTAAATTAGGCAAGAATCCTGGGTTTTCAATAATAATTCCAATTGATTGAGGAAAATCCATATCTCGACCGATATATTTCCCATCTACGCAGACACTTCCACTATCCGGTTTCAAAAAACCACAGATACATTTGAACATAACTGTTTTACCGGAACCATTAAATCCCATAATTCCATGTATCTTCTCAGCTTCAAAATCATGGGTGATTCCCTTTAGTACCTGCTCTTGTCTAAATGATTTTGAAAGGTTGTTTAATCTAACTGCATATTTCATGTTGACCTCCTTCTACTCTTCAGCCTGAATGAAAGAAAAACTATAACTTCGCATTTTCATCCCCGACAAAAGAATCAGTACCAAAATGAAAACAAAAAAGATTCCCATACTCATCCACAATTTTGGCAGATAATCATAGCCGAAATTATGCATCGGAAATGTAGCATGATTCAATGGTGAAAGCCATCCACACAGTACATTCGCCTTGTATGCCAGATTTCCCGTAAAGTGAAATAATTTCTGAAAAATGGATGGATTTAGAAACAGTCCATACAGATTCAGTGCAAATGCACCCAGCACGCCTGCCATATTTCCTATGGACAGATTTAGAAATAACATAAAGACCGCTACTAAAAGAGAATAGAACAGCATCAATGCAAACACGGAAATTGCGCACATATATGGTGTCGATATTTCCATTGTCTTTACTGAGACAGGCACGGTAATACTTTCTCCTCCACCATACCCTAGCATTGCAGCTGTCTTGCTCCACACATTTCCAACAAAAGAAAATGGTGCTGCCATGATTCCAAGAACTATGAGTAGGAACAGATTATAAATAATGGTTGCCAGAACAACGTATACAACCTGTCCCATCAGCCATATTCTGCGCTTTGACCGAATCAACCAGTATGGTGTCGCCTGACTAACAAACGGCATATCCGCAAATAGTAGTACTAAAAGTAGTGAGGAAAGCATTACTGATGAAGCATCTCCATATGTCCAGACAAATGGTTCCACAATCTGCAACGGCGTCTCATATCGAACAGCTTGCGAGATTACTTGGTCTGACAGCATCAGACACAATACAAATGCAAGCGCAAATGTCATCCATATTCTCGGATTCTTTCGCCACCCAGTAAAATTTTGTTTTGCAATCTGAAAGATCTGTTTTATATCACGCATGTGTCAGCCTCCTTTTCACTGTAAGCAGGAATAAAACTGCCACAAGAAGTGTTACTGCGGACAGAATTCCAATGCAGACCCATTCCTCATAATAGATAGACGCAGCCCAATAATGGGGATTTAAGAAATACGCTTTCGGATAATATCGTTCTTGAAACACGCTCAGCACATAATATAAAATGAACGGCACTGCATACGACATATAGCGATTCTTTGTTACAACAGCCGCCAGACCGCCTACTAAAGCCCACATAGCTCCATTCAGAAAAGCACGGACAAAACTTAATCCCGTTGCTATTCCCAAATTAGCCGTAGCTTGTTCTGCTCCTCCCAAGGTTTGAAATCGACTAAATCCTATGATACTGACAACTAACCAAACAGCCATAGCCAAAACCACCATAAGACCACCCGAAACCATAAGTCCTGCTATTTTCCCATAAAGATATCCTCTCTTTCCCGTTCGAACAGAACTAAACAAATAGAATCTAGTGCGTAATTCTTCTTCCGTATTTTCACCGGCAGCTAACGCCACAGCAATTGGAATAAATAAGAGCACACTCATTTCACTGCTACTCTTCATCGTGTTCGTAAAATAAGAAAATGCCATGAACCAGCCAGGACCTTCTGCCGAGCCGCCAGCATCTGCAATTTTTTTAAGCATCGCGCCTTCGGATACAAATGCTGCTATCAGTATTAACAGTATTCCCGCTAAAAATCGAAGATTGCAAACACTGTTTTTTATATCTTTCCAAATCGCACGTTTCATATTATCCCTGTCCTTTTTATACTTCCTAACCAGTAATGACTCCGCCGTCCAAAGCGTTAATTGTAAAATACCAATTTTGAAGTTCTCGTTCTTTTCCATCCACCACAAAAAACCACGCCGGAACCAACCATGCATTTTCTGGATTAGTATAAGCAGTAATATAAGTGTAAATCAATTTTGCTTCTATAATGTCATACTGAAATGTTGTTGTATCATTTGCCGGCTGACCCTTAGCAGAATATTTGTACATAATTTGATCAACCAGTTGCTGTTGTATCTTATCGAAAGCCAACAAATTTGTGTTTTCCGCAATCTGTTTTTCTTCTTCTGACATTCCATTCCACGAAAAACCTTTCACTCCACTCTCTGTTACCATAATCGTAATTGTTTCAACAGGAAATGGTGGTGAGTATAAATTCTGTTGTTCCACATAGCTTGTTTTAGATTTTTGGATCTGCACACCTTCTATTTCCTTTGAAAAAACAAATTGATATCCAACCTCTGCATTCTCCAACTCCGCTTGCCAAAAAATATCATCGCTCAGCAGTACTTCATTCATATCCGGACACGTTCCTTTTGGAAACCAAAGTGCCTTTTGCGAAGAAGAGAGAGTCATATCATGAATCCTTAAATCTCCAATTACTTTCTCCGCAGTATGTAGTTCCTTTGTTTCATCGATGGATATGCTTTCTATTTGATTTCTAAATGCATTCAATATTTTACTAAATTTTTTTATATATTCTGTATCGCCAACTTGATTTTGTTGTGCAAAGTCATTCACAGAGATAGTAGATCGGACAAGGTTTGATGTAATAACTTCTGATCCTTTTTCCCATGAGAAATTACTATAATTATGAAGTTCTGATTGATAGGTTTCCGCTTGTATGCTTGCTTCCCGTTCCTCTCCCACGTCTGCCGAAAAATAAATATCATACTGCTTTTCTGTTTCTTCTGAACTAATCCCACTTAATTTTTCAAAACTTTTATATGCTAAGTCTTTTGTTTCCTTTCCAAATTCAATTGTGGTCTTTTTTTCTATAGAAGCTTGATCCGGAGCTTGCTCAATAATATTCTTTAAATCCTCTTTAAAACTTCCTACTGAAGTCAACATAATTGAATCCCCATATGCACCTTCTCCATTCTCTATTCGTGCTAATACTTCCTGATAAAATTCTTTCGTTGGATTTTGCGATACATATAATTCTTCCTCACCAGTAAAATATGTTACTAATTTACTTAATTCAGATTTGGTTAATTTATGATTTTTCACTTCAATGACAGGCAAGTTTCCCAAAGACATTGTTTCAAGTTTCAAATCTGCAGAAATTAAAACTCGATCATTACTTTTCTTTTCATTCACCTTCCAATGCTGCGGAATATCCGTTTTTCTCTCTTCTCCAGCTTGTAGTTTCTGTGCAATTGCACTTTGATTCAGTCCATCTGATTTATTGACTATAGCACTTTCTTCTGGTGTTTTTTGACATGCCACACTACTTACACATATTCCAAGACATGCACAAAATAATATAAATCTTTTTTTCCTTACTCTCACTATCATTTTTCCCTCTTTAATCAATGTATTTGCTTCCTTTAACAATTTGATTTATAATAATCATAATATAAAAAGTGGTTTTTGTGCGCTTTTTTCCTAAGCGTAGCTTTTTACCTTATGAACGTTACTATTCACACTATTTTGTATGACAAGGAGGAAAAATGATTCCAATAATATTTTCTTTACTAGCTGTTTCTATCCTTTTCGTTGCTATTACTGGCTTTTTGTTAAACACGCTAAAAATTTGGCAGTATCTTTCCCTTTACACTGCAATTTTTGCTTGCTACTTTTTATTTTCTTCGTTAGGACAAATCAGCACTTACCTTGTTCTCACCTGTTCTATTTTACTCATAACTATTTTCAGTAAAGAAAAACTTGCGAATATTATGGGCGCGCTATTTGGATACCTTTTTTCAGTGATGCTAAATAATCTATTACTAAACATCCTGCCTTTGCTTTTTCATACTTCTATAAAAGAGCTTACCCTTCTCGGCACAATTAGTTTTCAAGTAATGTTTCTTCTTCTTTTGTGCGGTATCTCTTTATGTTTTCGTATATGGGGGCTTCCTCGTGTATCATTTCTTTCCCAAAAGAGCTATCACTCATTTTGTGTTTTTGTGATCATTGAGGAATTTATTTGCACTAGTATATATATTTTTCTTATTGTTTATGGTGAACAGATGGGATATCCTCCTAATTTAATATCGACAACCAGTATTTTATTTCTACTGTTTTTTGTTTCGATAACCATTATTTTCGTTTTAATTATTCGGACCTTGTTTCACGAACAACAAATGCGATACAAACTGGATCAACTAGAAACATTAGAAAACTATACAAAAGATCTCGAGCAGCTTCATCGTATTATGCGTTCAATGAACCACGATTATAAAAATCTATTTTCAACTGCTTCTTCTTTTATTGAAAACAATGATTTGGATGGATTAAAAAGTTTTTACCAAAAAAGTCTCCATCGACTTTCAATGGATTTTGAGTCCTCATATAAAGAAATTGGAAACCTTGCAAACATATATCTGCCTGAGCTAAAAGGGTTATTGTACAGCAAATCACTAAATGCACTTGCTTTAAATCTTTCGCTACAAATTAGAATCGATTATGAAATACATTCCGTTTCTATTGATTCAACTGATTTAGTCCGAATTTTAGGCATTTATCTCGACAATGCAATCGAAGCTGCAAGTGAAACAGAAGATAAACAAATACTCATTTATTTTACAAAAAACGGTGAACATACAACTTGGATTATTTCTAATTCCACCAATGAAATAGTGTTACCTTTGCACAGCCTTAACGAATACGGCGTTTCAACCAAAGGAAGTAACCGTGGGATTGGTCTTGCAACAGTATCTAAACTGCTATCAAGATATCCTCACATACTGGCAAATACAACCCTTTTGGGTTCTACCTTTACTCAGACGCTGGAAGGTATTTAATAACGCGAAAGGAAAAAATTACATATGCTTCACATCTATATTTGCGATGACATTGTCGAACAGGCAAATAATATCCAAAAGATAATTTCAAATTTAATAGTTCTAAAAGATTGGGATATAACAATTAAAGGAACATTTTATTCTCCGTCGGAGTTACTATCTGCCATTGAACGACGTTCAGTACCCGGCTTGTATTTTCTAGATATCGAATTAAATGCAGAAATAAATGGACTTCAATTGGCTCAGAGAATCCGAGATTATGATCCCGAGGGTTTTATTGTTTTTATCACTACCCACGATGAATGTATTACTTCAACTTTTCATTATCATTTGGAAGCATTAGATTTTATTATAAAAGATACCGATACTACACTTACAGAATCTATCAAACAAGTTCTAAATTCAGCATATAAAAAATATTTAAAACGCCTACCAAATCGCCCTGATTTTTTTTCTTATAAATCCGGTGCACATCTGCATCTTCTTAAACTTGAAGATATCATGTATATAGAAGCTCTTCCAGAGCTACACCAAACACGAGTGTATACTACAGATACGCAAATTTCTGGTTTTGAAACTTTAAAAAGTCTGTTGACGAGATTGAGTGACTCATTTATGTTGTGTCACCGTTCCTACATCGTCAATTTAAATCAAATTGCAGAAATTGATATAAAAAACCGACAGTTATATTTAAAATCAGGCAAAACATTGCCCGTTTCTGTTCGGCAATTGCCAAAAATACTCCAACTTTGTAAATCTATTTAAAGCACTTCAACCAATTATAATGTGAATTGCAAATGTATTTTCCTTTCGTTCCCCATGTGCGTACGTTCCCGTACGCACGGTATTCCAATCTACTTATCAAGTTATACCTCTTTCAAGTCTATAAAACACCTTCTGTATACATCCTATACGTAAACGCACCATAGTGCGCTTACTCCCATACGGAAAGGAGTATAAAATATTTTTAAGGAAGCTTGATACTGATGTCGGGAATCATATCACCAAACGAGAATGCACCCGTCTCGACACAAACGTCCAGCAGGTGACCAAGCACAATTCAACTGGACGAAATATAGTCTCAGTAGCATTCGCTGTTTTTCTCCTCTTAAATACCAAACAAATATGCCCTACGATACTTGTTCATCTTCTCTACCGGAAGCATAAAGTATGACTTCACCTGCGCCTCACTCAACCCATTCTCCATCCCCAGCAGTATCTCATTGAGCTGTTCTTCTGACAGCCGATCAGCGCATCTGATGATACATTCACACAGCGTACCTGACAGATTCCAGTCTTGTGGATTATCTTCCTGTTTGTTCTGTTCTACTATTAACATCCCCTCATGTAATTCCTTCGTCTGCTGTTTCACTCGCTGCGCCAATTCCATAATCTCTGCTTCTGTCAATTTTGGCTTCTTATTCCAGTTTAGATACAAGAAGTCTTCCTCATTCATCTCAAATACTTTGATTCTGGAATCGGTCTTCTCTGCTTCCTTGTAAAACTGCAGCTCTGCTTTCTCAAGAAACTGAATATCTGCTTTCGGCTGTAGCGTCTTGTAAGTCATTGTCTTTTTGTTATAAACAACCTGTACCGGATGTTTATATCCTTCTTTCCCTGCAAGTTGTTCAGACTCTTTCCATCGAGGTGTATTAAATGGAATTGCTTTTTTGTCAAAGATTGGATACTGCCCTTCGATAAACAGGATACAGTTTTTTCGGCTCATCCGTCGTACTTCTCCCGGAATCATAAGTCCTCTTCCTGCTTTTGCATTATTCCTACTGGAATTGCCATGTGCTCCTGTCGTAACGCCATCTGTTCTCGTATCAATCGTCATCTCTCCCAACAGCTTGGATATATTCTCGTGAGTAGAAAAGGATGCCGGTCCTGATCCAAGATATACCACGGTTGCGCAGTTGTCCAAGAAAATCTCCCACTTCTCATTTGGAAAGATTGCCTTAATCTGAGAAATTGACTGCAGCACCGGAACAATGGACATATTTCTACTTCGAATGGTTCCCATCAATACTTCGGTGTTATTCGGTTTCGGTCCTGCATAGAATTCGTCTGCCCAAAGCCGAACATGAATGGGTAGTTGTCCATGGCACTTATGGTCTGCAATCCGAAGCAACACATCGAATAACTGTGTATAAAACATGGAAATCAAAAAGTTAAAGGACTGGTCATTATCCGGCATCACCAAGAATAATGCTGTCTTTTTTCTGGAGTCATGATGCACCCCCAGTCCCAGACTTGAAATATCAATATCATCAGCCTCAAACAGTCGTTTCAATGCTGCAGTTTCACATAATCGCAACATTGCATTTACCATAATGATAATGGAGCGGACAGTTTCTGCAGCACCTTCTTTTAGTTTCCTATAATCACGCACTGGGGGATAATCTTCCCCATGAATTCCTGCCAGCCTGTCCATCTCCATCTGCAGTTGGGTTGTTTCGTTTTCTCCCTTTTCATCCGTCACCTTCTTTGTTTCCATATTTACCAGTTTCAGTATGTTATTCAGAGTCGGTTGACGCTCTTCCTCTCTCGCCTGTAACCACTCATGAAAAAACATCGCCTGTAAATATAGCGCAACTCCATCATCCCAGAACGGATCTCCTTTCGCAGAGTCCGGTAGTTTAACACTTGCTTGCATATTAGTAATAAGGCGAATCACATCCATTTCCTTTTCCAGATACGCCATTGGATTATACCGATCTGACTCTTCCGGATTGATCAGATTAAAGGATTTCACGGTTACGCCATGGGCTTTCAGATAATTTCCATGTTTCCGGAGCAAATCGCCCTTGATATCCAGTATGACATTTGTCCCGGATGTCAGAAGAATGTTAGGAGTTAAAACCGAAGTGGTTTTGTAAGAACCGGAACCACCCATAATCAGCATGTTCCGGTTAGAAAGTAACGTGTCCGATACAGCGATATTCTTACTGAGATAGGTATTCTTTTCCTCTTTGGGATCCCGCAACGATTTACTTAACTGCTTGGTATCGCCCCACTGTTCAGAACCATTTTCAATTCCAAACTGATAGTTCCGATACTGATCCAGATAATAGGACACAAACATCACCCATTCATACAGATTCAAATCGTATGCTTTTGCCATTTCAACGATTGTAAGATACATCGTGTTTGCGCTTGCTCCTTCTGGAGTGTCAGAAAACAGCCAATTTTTCTTTTTATGTGCTTAAGAACATAAAAAGAAGAATTGGGTGATGATTGATACCATCGCGGGAGCTGAGTCCAGTGCCATAATCTATAGCTTGGCAGAAACAGCAAAAGCGAACAATCTGAAACCATATGATTATTTTAAATATCTTTTGACAGAAATCCCAAAACACCTTGATGATAAGAATGATGATTTCTGCGAAAGTCTGCTTCCTTGGTCAGAAAATCTACCAGCGGATTGCAGGAAAAAGCAATAACTCCTTGCCGCTCAGACGAGCGGCAAGTTAAATGACAGTACCGACTATGGGGCGTTTACTATGATTCTGCTTTGAAACAGAAAAAGATGCCGATTAAGGCATCCTTTCTGTGTAATAAATAAATCAAACTAACAACTATGAAAACTTAGCTGAAATGTGGTTTTACGGTAACATTGAACTTGGAAAATGTCAAGATACTATAGGGGCTTTTTCTCTAATATCTTAATCATAATAGATACAGAAAATCAACCAATACATTTTACCATTCAATTTGATTCAATATCGCTTTTACAGCAATCATACATATATAACATATGAAGATAATAATGGTATTTTTTTGAATCAGTTAGCCTCCTTGAACATAGTAGCTGTAGTACCATTTGTCATTTTCACGAGTTACATCGAAAAAATTAAAAGCATGATCAGAAAGATTTTGATTAATACGATATAAAAACGGATTTAATTTTTCTGGCACTGCTTCTTGCGTATTACTTTTTATAATATCACTTTGTTTGATATTTAAGTCTTGCCAAAATTTAAAGTTTAGAAAATAAAAATAATCAAATGAACATAATTTATGATATTTCCTTTTTAAAAAATCATTTAATAAGTAAGAAGTATAAGATTGATCAATAGAATTATTAATACTTTCTGCAGGTTTTCCACTTTCAATTCCACCTCTGCATATCAAAATGGGAGGAAGAGAAAAAACATAATATATTCCTATGATTAACAATATACTAAATATCACTTTTCTATAATTTTTCTTTAGTATGGTCATAGTTATTATCCTCCATATCGTAACAGTCAAATAATACTGCAGTAAAATTTAAAATTATCCCATTCCTTTGCGCATTAGAATAATTACATGCAATTTTTAATAGATTAAAATTCTTTACTCTAAGCTTCACTGTCATCCAACTGTTCATCAGTCATATCTTTACTGAACCAATATTTCAGCAGAAATATTTATGCTTACGGCATATCCACTATATAAACATTGTTATCTTCAAAAGTAGTGCTGTCTACACGACTGTTAAAATGAACATTAAAATAATTCGGTGTATGCTGTGTACAATATACTTCTCCTATAAGGTTTTTGGATTGAACAAATTGTGTATGATACCATTCATAAGTGTCAGTATTCTTCCATACTAAGAAGTCACCTTCATCAGCATAAGCGTTTACTTCGGATGCACTCATACAAACCTTACCCAAATATCCCCTTATAAGTGACCAATACTGTACAAAACCAGAAGCTTGAATCCAAATCAAATTGCCTGTAGGATACAAATCGCCATCATAATGCCAGTCTGGATTTGGATCAAAACCGCCTGCTCGCAAAATGTGTGAAGCGAAATTTGTACAATCGTTTAAATATACAGGATAACTCAGATCTGGAACAGTTGCGTGATTTCTTGCATATTCCTTTGCGTTGACAAGCGCATAGGCTTCTCTGGTCTGTATCGTCTGTATTGGCTGTTGTTGCTCAAGGGCTTGTTCTTGTTCAATATTTTCCTGCCTAATATCCGCAATGGTTTTATAACCATCACTCAAAAGATTAACTGATTTTCCAATCTGTGTGTTAGCATTAGAAAGGTAAACTGATGCATAAGATCTGAAATATCTTAATTGTGTTTCATCAATATTAGGATATTCATTGGTAATAGATAAATTTGCCAAGAATTCAATATATTCAGGAGTACCAACTTCAATATTAAGATTATTTTCAATAATATATGTATCTAGCGCAGCCTCAATTTCATTTAATGTTACATTATATGAAAATGTACTTGGCAACTCAACGGGATTATTTACATCGCTTGCTTGTATAGTTTGGGCTGGTGCGATTCCAGTAAACAATACAGTTGTTAAAGATAAAAAAGCTATAATTCTATTTTTCATGACATTCCTCTCCTTCCGTTCATTTCTATCCCATTTAAATAACATCGCATATACTTATTACATTTCTGTGTCCATTGGGTTTCTGCTCCAATTTCCATTTTCGATAATTATTAAATTCTGCTGGTGCAAATAAATACAATATAGCAAAACATATTCCCCAACTCACAATCACACCACTATCTGTTATTGTCGGAAGTGATACTGTTAATATAGCAATGCTCATGATTATTCCCATTAAATCCGTACATGCAGCGCTACTCTTCAAATGTATCCCATTTGCTTGTACTCGTATGACTGCAAATGTGAGAAGTGCTATTACAGCCTCTTTTAAATATCCCACACAGAAACCAAAAAAACAAAAATACGAATTTCAAAACTGATGAAATTATGATTTGAATTCCATATTCTATTACTGCACTTTCCTCTCTCGAATCAACAGGCGATAATTTCATACACCACTGTGCAATATACGCACTCATCCCTTTTTCTCCACCTCGATTCCTTTGATTTTTTTCTTCACTTCGTTTATAGTAATTGTAATATGTTATTTCTATTTTGTGTGTTTTTTTCCTAAACGTAGCATTTTCACTCATGAACGAATCTCTTTGCTGCTTATAATTATAAAATCATTATTAATCACTTGGAGTATACTTTATGAATAATATCTTTTTTGCTTTATTTGCTGTACTTACTTTATTTATTTCTATGGTTGGTGGACTGCTGCCACAGCGATTAAGAACATATCAATACATGTGTTTATTTATGGAAATACTTTCCTGCTATATTTTCTTTTCTCCTCTGGGACAACCTAGTACTTACATTGTACTGTTTTGCTCCCTGATGTTAATAACACTATTTAGCAAAAACAAAACCGCAAATATTTCATGTGCCCTATTTGGATACTTGTTTTGTGTAGTATTAAACAATCTCCTTTTAAACCTTCTCCTCTTATTTTTTCATACGGAACTCTCTGCACTTAACTAATCCGAAGAGCTCCTGTTTCGGTGTTGCTTCTTATTACTTTTTATAATTGCAATTGTCACTTATCGTCATGGTTTACTTCCGAAGCTTGATTTTATTTTTCATAAAGAATATTTTTCTTTTCACTTTTGTATTATTATTGAGGAATTATTTTGTATCGGTGTTTACATTTTCCTGTTTGTATATGGAGAAAAAGTGGGCTACCCGCCTGAGATAATCAGAACAACCAGTATTCTTTTTCTACTTCTTTTTGTCGCAACTATCATAATGTTTGTATTAGTGACTCATACGCTCCAAAAAATGCAGAAAACCAAACTACATACTAAATAGATATGCCCTACGATACTTGTTCATTTTCTCTACCGGAAGCATAAAATATGTCTTCACCTGCTCTTCGCTCAACCCATTTTCCATCCCCAGCAGTATCTCATTGAGCTGCTCCTCTGAAAGCCGATCAGCGTATCTGATGATACATTCACACAGTGTACCTGACAGATTCCAGTCCTGTGGACTATCTTCCTGTTCGTGTTGCTCTACTACCGACATCCCCTCCTGTAATTCCTTCGTCTGGTGTTTCACCCGCTGCGCCAATTCCATAATCTCCATTTCTGTCAATTTTGGCTTCTTATTCCAGTTTAGATACAGGAAGTCTTCCTCATTCATCTCAAATACTTTGATTCTGGAATCGGTCTTCTCTGCTTCCTTGTAAAACTGCAGCTCTGCTTTCTCAAGAAACTGAATATCTGCTTTCGGCTGTAGCGTCTTGTAAGTC
>SKEL01001820.1_pt1 | contig 17652 bp, 16 predicted proteins | sample 4826741 | NCBI WGS metagenome assembly SKEL01 (sample SAMN11008810, study PRJNA524170) | human gut metagenome | biome: Human fecal sample; material: Feces; isolation source: fecal sample from pouch patient p33 | host: Homo sapiens | place: Israel: Tel-Aviv | collected 2016-03-22
GCTGCTGATTATCCATTTTTCAGCACTTAGGATTTAACCTTATGCTATATATCTGATTTTTTCTGCTTTCGCCACATTCACGCTTAACTTTATTTCATGTTTACGTTGTAGTTCAGATATCTTTAGGGTTTTCCAGCAATTCAAACAGTATTGGATAGCTCTTTGTCTATCTCTACGTACATATTTCTATATACGCTGACTATTTTGTTCGCCTAACTCATGATTAAAATCACAAGTGTGCGGCTCACAATAATCAAATGCCATGATTATATCTGCACCTAAATCCATTTGTGATTGTGTAGCAATCTCTGGAGATAAGAACTTTTTAGAACCATCGATATGAGAACGGAAAGTTACACCTTCTTCAGATATTTTGCGCAAATCACCTAAACTAAATACCTGAAATCCGCCACTATCTGTCAAAATAGCTCTATCCCAATTCATAAATTTATGCAAACCGCCAGCTTCTTTCACAAGCTTAGAGCCAGGACGCAAAAATAAATGATAATTGTTACTTAAAATAATTCCAGCACCCATTTCTTTTAATTCTTCCGGTGCTAAAGTCTTAACACTAGCCTGAGTACCAACAGGCATAAAAATAGGTGTATCAAAACTACCATGTGGTGTGTGAATACGACCAGCACGTGCTCCAGTATGTGGACACTGCTTTATAAGTTCATAAGTAATTGCAGGTTTCATTATGCCTCCAAGATAAATATATTTATTCGTTTTTCTTTTAAATAAAAGAAAATGAACTAAAAAGAAAATTTTCCTAAAAATAACTATCTTATTCTATAAACATAGCGTCGCCAAAACTAAAGAAACGGTATTTTTCTTTTACTGCTTCTTCATAGGCGGAAAGTACATATTCTCTGCCAGCAAAAGCGCTGATTAACATGATTAAAGTTGATTTTGGTAAATGGAAATTAGTGATAATAGAATCTACGATTTTAAATTTATAGCCAGGATAAATAAAAATGCCTGTTTCTTCTGCTATTGGAGAGATAGTGCCATCTTCTTTCGCAGCTGATTCTAAAGTGCGGATAGATGTTGTACCTACAGCGATTACTCTACCACCATTAGCTTTAGTTTGATTGATAATATCTGCTGCTTCTTTTTCAATATGGTAGAATTCTTTATGCATTACATGGTCTTCAATATTATCTACATTTACAGGGCGGAAAGTGCCAAGACCTACATGAAGTGTTACAAAAGCTAAATTTACACCCATTTCTTTTATTTCCGCTAATAATTCTTTTGTAAAATGAAGACCTGCTGTTGGTGCTGCTGCTGAGCCTTCTTCTCTTGCATATACAGTTTGATAGCGATTTTTATCTTCTAATTTTTCATGAATATATGGTGGAAGTGGTGTTTCACCCAATCTATCCAAGATTTCTTCAAAGATACCATCAAATTTAAATTCTACAATACGACCGCCAAAATCTGTATGACCTACAACTTCACAAGCAAGCTCATCACTAAATTCAATGATATTACCTAATTGAGCTTTTTTACCTGGTTTTACTAAAACTTCCCATTGATTAGTATTTGTTAAACGCTTTAATAAAAATACTTCAACCTTACCGCCTGTTTTTGCTCTATGACCAATAAGACGAGCAGGCATTACCTTTGTATCATTAAATACTAAAGTATCACCTTTGCGTAAATACTGTTTAATATCATAAAAATGTTTATGTTCAATAGTTTTTTCTTTGCGATTTAACACCATCAAGCGTGAATGGTCACGTTTAGCACATGGTGTTTGAGCTATTAATTCTTCTGGAAGATTATAGTCAAACTCATTTAATAGCATTAAATATTATCCCCTTTATTTTTATTTATACATATCTTTTATATTTACATCACTATAATAATGATATAAAATTTGCTGATATTTTTTACCTTTATCCGCTAAAGATTTTGCCCCCCATTGAGACATTCCTAAACGATGACCAAAACCACTGCCTTTAAAAATCAATTTTTTATCATCTTTATCAATTTTTAAAGTATCGCCTTTAGCTTTTTTATTACCTTCTAATTCTATAGTAAAATTGCTACTTTTTAAACCCAATAAACTGCGAAGCTGTGTCTTGGTCAATTCCACAGATTTTTTATTACTACCTATAAATTTTACAACTTGCGATTTACTTGCTTTATTTGGATTTTTTTTCAATCCACTAAAATCTATTTCTTTTATTGTACCAATATCACTATATGAATTTTTTATAGATTTACTTAAATTATCTACTGTTACAGATACTGCCCAACTTTGATATGGAGATTGCTCCTCTTTATCTTCTACTGCTCTCAAATAAGGCACATTGACATTCCATACATTGATACTGTCATCAGTTTGACCACCTGAAGCTGCATGAAACACTGAACATATAGGTTGATTTAAATAAACAATGACTTCTCCTTTTGTAGCATCTATAGCTTTATTTGTAGTCGCAGCTTCTGAATCCATACCACCATAAACTTGGCAATCTGTTGTTACGCAGACGTCAAAACCTTCTTTTGTATGTTTTCGATCAAGCTTATCATATAAAGCAAAAGTTCTAGCAGCTACAGCTTGAGCTTTCAAAGCTTCTATATTCCAACTAGCAGGCATTTCTTCTGGTACGACACCATATAAATATTCATCAATCAATAAACGATTTATCACTGTAAGCCCTGCTTTATGCGGTTGAATAATCAAATTTCCTCTATATCGTTTGCCATTGACAATTACAGGAGCATTATCTTTGACTGCTACCACTAAAGTAGTAGTTTCCTTACCTTTTTTATTGACATAAACAGTTCTATCTTTTTGACGAATATTTACTTCGTTCATCTTTTTAAATTTATAATTTACTTTATTATCGACATCTTTGACCACAAAATCATCATTTGCTGTAATTACAATTTCTTGTACTCCCTGTAATAAGCCTACTCTTACATATGGAGCTGATGACTGTGCTGATACTACTTGTATATTACTTACAAATGCACAACAGCATAATAAACAAATAAGATATAGATATTTTTTCATATTTAATATCCTCTTTTATTTTTTATTCTATTTTTATTTATTTTAGATTTGACTGTTTTTTTCTGCCTAGAATATGTTATCTGACAATAAATAAAGAAAATCAATGCTAAAATAAAAGCCACTAAACTAGTTGTCTGTGCAGATGTAAAGCTTAAAAATACAGGAGTAGCATAATCGCCACGCAAAAATTCCAAGCCAAAGCGAGCTAAACTATATAACATTATATATAAAGAAAAAGCTTGACCTTTGGCATGAGGAAAAGCTCTAAAAATCAACAATAGAGCAAAAATCACAAAATCAATTTGACCTTCCCATACTTCAGCAGGCCATAATGGTTGAGCACCATACGTATGATAAGCAAGTGTTGTTTCTGGATAAATAATACCAAAATTGCCACCAGTTGGCGCACCAAAAGCATCACCATTTAATAAATTGGCACAACGGCCAATAGCTTGCCCTAAAATAATTGCAGGAGCCACTATATCAGCCAGTGCTAAGATATCTATTTTATGACGTTTAGCATAAATTGTTCCTGCTCCCACGCCAAAAACAATACCACCTTGAATAGCCATACCACCTTGCCATACATAAAAAATTTCACTTAAATGATGACTATAATACGCCCAATCAAAGAAAAATACGTCCCACAATCTAGCGCCCACAATACCAGCGATACCACTATAAATACCGATATCTACAATATGGTTGTGCCATCTGCCATCTTGTTTTGCTAAGAAATAAGCTACACCTGTTGCCAAAATAATACTCAAAGATAAAATCAGACCATATGCTCTTATCGGAAAATCACCAACAAAAAATAAATATTGGTGCATACTATCACCTCAGTATATTATTTTATATTGGTCAAATCTGTTATCCACATGATTTCAGCATCTTCACCATCTTCATAATACCCACGACGGCGACCTACAGATTTAAAACCTAATGATTCATACAAATGTATTGCTCCTTTATTACTTGGTCGAACTTCTAAAGTCATAGCATTTGCCTTTCTTTCTTGAGAAATCTTGATGATTTCCTTCATCATCAATCGACCTATACCTTTATTTTGATATTCAGGAGTTATAGCTACATTTGTTATTTGAGCTTCATCAAATAATATCCAAACACCTACATAGCCAATGACTCTTTCGCCGTCTAAAGCCAACAAATAATAAGCTTTATCATTAGAAGCTTCCTGCCAAAAAGATTGTCTTGACCATGGCATATCAAAACAAGATTTTTCTACAACTTCCACAGCACTTGCATCTTCTGGAGTCATTTTACGAAAATTTATTTGCATATTTTCACCTTATAAATCTGTTAATTTTTCGCCATGGCGTTTTTCCCATAAAACTTCAGCTTCTGAACGGCGAATATATACAGGTTCTAAATCCATAATATTATCATAATCTTCATTTTCAAATCTAACTTTTGCTGCCATAGCCACATTACTTGCTCTAGGCATACAAAGATGTGGTAAACCTAAAGAAACATTTTCATATTGAGCGATTATATCTGCTTTCTTTTGAGCGATATCTCCCACAAATACTACTGGTTTATCCAAAGTAGAACAATATTTTACCACTTCTTCAAAATCCATCACGCAAGTTTGTTTTTTCTCATCAAAGCCCTTGCCATTCCACTCATACAAAGCAAAATAAGCATTGCTTTTTTGTGCATCTAATACACTTGCCACATATACACCTGGCACTGGATAATGATAAGCCATAGCCTCTAATGAAGATACAGCCACTACAGGAATGGATAAAGCATAGGATAACATTTTAGCAGTAGCAAGACCTATACGTAACCCTGTAAAAGAGCCAGGCCCTATGCTTATAGCTACACCTGTTAAATCAGACTTATCCATATGTGCAATTTTTAAAACATCTTGCACATGCCCTAATAAAACTTCTGATTGGGGTAATTTTAATTGCATGATAATCTCTGCAACTAATTTATCTTTTTGCACAATAGCAGCACCTGAAACTATTGTTGAAGTATCAATCGCTAATATTGCCACAGTGCTTCAACTCCTCATAAATATTTTTATATTTTTGACCTTCAATATTGATAGTAATTATACGCTTTTGTTCACTATCGCCACGCTCGATTTTTAAATGCAAATAATCTTCTGGCATATAGGCAAAAAATCTATCTGGCCACTCAATCAATACTACTTCATCTTCAACATCAGTATACTCGTAAAAACCGATTTCCTCTAAATCTTCTGGTTGCTCCAAACGATATAAATCAAAATGATATATACGCTTTTTACCTTCATATACATTCATTAAATTAAAAGTAGGACTTGTAACGATTTCTTTTACTTTTAATGCCTTACATAAACTTTGTGTAAATAAAGTTTTACCTGCACCTAAATCACCTTCAAGACAAATTATCAAATTATCTTGAATTAAATTTGCTATCTTTTCACCTAAAAGACTTGTTTGTTCAGGTGAATTTGTAGTTATTGTAAACATATTTCACCTCAAAAATTCATTTTAATCATATTATTTAAAATCATCAACTATGCAAATACTAGCACCTGTTTTTCTTGCAGCGGCTAAGCCCACATCAGAGTCCTCAAAAATAATGGTATTTTCTGGCTTAACCTTAAAATATTCCATTGCTTTTAAAAATCCTTCTGGATCTGGCTTGCCATTTTTCACATCATCAATAGTAAAAATAACATCAAATAATTCTAATCTGCCAAAATAACGCAAAATATCTTTAGAATTACTTGAACCACTTGTTACTACAGCTGTATGATATTCATTTTTCATAGCTTTAATAATATTGAACAAATGAGTATTTTCTGTAGCATATTTTAGATTTTCTTCATAATATAATTTCTTAGCATCATGAATTTCTTCAAAACGATTTTCAGGAACACCCATTATCGGTAAAAATCCACGATAAGTAGGGCCCCAACATTTTTCAACATATATATCGTAATCAAAAATCACAGGTAATCCAGCTCTTTCAATAGCTTCACGATATGCCATATAATTCACTCTGCGCGTATCAAATAAAGTACCATCTAAATCACAAATAACTAATTTACTTTTTTCCATTAAAAATCCCCTTAGGTTATTTAAAATCTATCATTATTTTTTACAATATCTATGTTATTCTATCACATCTAAAGATACTTGTCTTTTATATCTATGGTTTTTCTTGCAAACAACTTTATTTTCTTACCAAAATAATAAAGCTACTTTCGATTTTATCTCTAAATCAAAAGTAGCTTTATTTTATATTCATACTTAGTCAATTAATTTATTTGCTCTAAGTACAGTTTTTATACTTTCTGCACTAAAATGAAGAGCTTTTAATTCATCTTCTGGTAAATCTATAGCTAATCGTTTTTCTACACCATTTGCACCAATGATACTTGGCAAGCTAAGTGCTACATCTGTTAAGCCATATTCGCCTTCAAGCGGAGTAGAAACTGGTGTTACACAGCGTTCATTAAACATAACAGCACGAGCTAATCTACAAGCGCCCATTGCTATGCCAGTATTTGTCCAACCTTTAGACAATAATACATCATATGCTGTATTTACTACTTCCTGAGCTATAGCTTTTTTATCAAAATCACTGTTATGATCATAATATTTATCTAAATCAGCTAAACGCACACCGCCAATGCTGATTGTAGACCATGCAGGAAAAGCAGAATTACCATGTTCACCAAGCATAAAGCCCTGAACATCTTTAGCATCAACATTATAATGATTTGCTATGATGCGTTTTAAGCGAAGTGTTTCTAAAGTAGTCCCTGTACCGAATAATTTTCCTTTTTCATAACCGAATTTAGTAGCTGCCAAATATGTAGTTACATCAAGCGGATTAGTAATCATGATAAAAGGTGTATTTTTTGTATATTTTGTAACCTCTGTCATGATTTCGCCAATAACTTTTACATTTCGTTCTGCAAGTATTAATCTGTCTAATTTTTCCCCAGGTAAGATACTAGGGCCACCAGAACAAATAATTATATCAGCATCTTTACACTGACTAAAATCGCCTGAATAAACTTTCATACCTGGTACATACGTACAAGGTGTCGCATGAGTTGCATCTAAAGCTTCGCCATGAGCTACTTTTTCATTAATATCTATACATACGATTTCAGCAGCTAAATTCATTGCCATTGCTTGTGTTAATACAGCTGAACCTACATGACCAAGACCTATAATTGCCAATTTACTCATTTTCATTCTAATTACCCCCATATCACAAAACCATTAATCTCATTTTATTAAATAAATGGTTCAATTTTTTATGATATAGCAAATAATCATTATTGTCAACATGTAAACAAGTTTATCCTTTTTGCTTTTCAAATATTTTCGCCATCATTTTCTTTACAAGTCTTACACTCTGATCAAATTTTTCCGTATCACTATCTGATAAATCAGTCGTGCTTTCCATAAAAATAAGCCTTTGCGATTTTTGATGTTCCTTTAAAAAATTTCTACCTTTTTCACTCAAAGAAATTTGACTATATCTTCTATCCTTACTTAAACAAGTTTTTTTAATAAATTCTTTTTTCACTAATTTATCAATGATAGGACTCATTTGTTGTTTTGATATAGATAAATGTTTTGCTAGCTCTGTTACAGTAGCAAATGTATCCTCTTTTTCAAAAAGATAATACATCACTGCAAAGTGATTGAGTGGTAATGGCAAAGCTGCAGTTCGCCATAATTTGTGATTATAAGTCATCATAATATCAAACAAATCAAAATAAATATCTGATATCTTTCTGCTATTCTTCTCCAAAAATTTCTCTCCCTTTGTCAAAATTTAATAATAAAAAATTTTATTTTTTCAAAGATTAAAACCAGATTAAAAACTGTCTTCAAGAGTGCAAAATTCTTGACTTTTCAATAGATATACTATACTATAGAACACGATAATAGTAAATACTTGTGTACTATCAGCTATTTATAAAAAATCTAAAAAGCTGATTATAAAGCTGTGCTAAAGCACAGCTTTTGAAATTTATCAAAGGAGGTTTAATAATTTTGGCCACACAATCAAAGAAAAAAGCTGTTATCCTAGTTGTAGCCATAGTAGTTATAGCACTTATTGGATATCTTGCATATTCTAAGTTAACAGCTACATCACAGGGCAACAAAACAGCAGGTGGTCCTGCAACTGTAAAAGCAATGCAGGTAATCAAACGTGATACACCACTTAATTATGAATATGCTGGTAATATCAAATCAACAGATGAAGTAAAAATCACTTCTCGTGTTTCAGGCACAATTGTTGAAAAATATATTACAGGTGGCGAATTCGTACAAGCAGGTCAACCACTTTACAAAATTGACAGTCGTCAATATGAAAGTACATTGCTCTCAGCTCAAGCAACATTAGCTCAATCTCAAGCTAATTATCAAAATGCTTTAGCTACATTACAAAATGCTCAAGTAGATAATAATCGTTACCAAACATTATTATCTCAAAACGCAATTTCCGATCAACAAGCTGCAACTCAACAATCTCAAGTAGAAGCTTTAACTGCATCATTGCAAGCTCAGCAAGCAATCATTGATTCCAATGCTGCTCTTGTAAAAAAAGCTCAAGAAGATTTAGATGATACAGTTGTTTATGCCCCAACTTCTGGTAAACTCGATATCAATGATATTGATGTAGGTGCTTATGCTACTGCTGGAAGTACAGTTCTTGTAACAATGGGCTCTGTAGACCAGGTATATGCTCAATTTAATGTAAGTGAAAATGAATATTTAAATCTTGCATCTTTCTTTAATAGTGATACTAACAATGTAACTATCACTTTAAGTGATGGCACAGAATATCCTGTTTCTGGTCACCTTGTGCAAGTAGATCGTTCTTTAACTACAAATACTGGTACACTTGCAATCAATGCTTTATTTGATAATCCAGATGGTCTTTTACTTCCTGGTATGTTCGCTCGTGTAAAAGTAACTGGCGAAGTGTTACCAAATGCTATCTTAATTCCACAACGTGCTGTACAACAACTTTTAGATAAAACATTCGTTATGGTTGTAGGCCCAGATAATAAATCTGTTACTAAAGCCATTACTGTTGGTGATAAAATCGGAAGTTATTGGATCGTTAAAGATGGTTTAGATACTAATGACGTTGTTGTTGTTGAAGGTCTTACTAAATTACAAGAAGGCGTTCCTCTTAACGTCACTATGGTAACTCCTGAAGAATTAGGTTTAACTTTTTAATCAGGGGGTGCTATAATTGTCAAGATTCTTTATAAATCGTCCGATATTTGCTATTGTTATATCTTTAATCATTGTAATCTTAGGTACAATTTCTGCTTTTAACTTACCAATAGCACAATATCCACAGATTTCTCCACCGACTATTACCGTAAGTACTACTTACACTGGTGCTAACTCAGATACAGTCAATGAGACTATTGCTCAGGTAGTTGAACAACAAGTCAATGGTGTTGAAGGCATGGACTATATGAGTTCTACTTCTGCCAATGATGGTCGTTACAATCTTCAAGTAGTCTTCAAACTCGGTACAAACGGTGATATGGACTCCGTAAAAGTTCAAAATAATGCTGCCACTGCTACACCAAGCTTACCATCTGATGTACAGACTTTTGGTCTTACTACTCGTAAAGCTTCTAGTGATATGGCAATGGTATTATCACTTACATCTCCAAATGGTACTTATGACAGCGTGTTCTTGAAAAACTATGCTGATATTTACCTTGTAGATAAAATCAAACGTGTTCCTGGGGTTGGGGACTTAAACGTATTCGGTTCTGACTATTCCATGCGTATTTGGATCAATCCAGATAAACTTGCTGAACTTGGTCTTACTGTTGCCGATGTCGTTAGTGCTGTAAAAGAACAAAACACTCAAGCTCCAGCTGGTACAATTGGTCAATTGCCAGCACCACGTGATCAAGAATTCCAATATACTGGTAAAATTCAAGGTCGTTTAACCACACCTGAAGAATTTGGAAATATTATTATTCGTTCTGATGCTAATAGTGGCTCATTTGTTCGTGTCAAAGACATTGCTAAAGTAGAAACAGGCGCTAGAACAAATAATATCATCGCTAAACACAATAACCAAAATGCCGTAGCATTCGGTGTTCAGCTTACTAGTGATGCCAATGCAATGGATACTGTAAGTCAAGTAAAACAAGTTCTTGAAGAATCCAAAGCCGATTTCCCTCCAGATATTGAATATGATACTGTTGTTGATAACACTACTTATATCAGTGAATCTATCAACGAAGTAATTCATACATTTATTGAAGCATTATTACTTGTAATGCTCATTGTTTATCTTTTCTTACAAAGTTGGAGAGCTACGCTCATCCCTATGCTCGCTGTTCCAGTATCTCTTATTGGTACATTTGCAACTTTCGTAGTACTTGATTTCTCCATCAATACCTTGACTCTCTTTGGTATGGTTCTTGCCATCGGTCTTGTTGTCGATGATGCTATCGTTGTTATTGAAAACGTTGAACGTCATATGGCTGAAGATGGTCTTAGTCCAAAAGAAGCAACAGGTCGTGCTATGGACGAAGTACAAGGTCCAGTTGTTGCTATTGCCTTCACTCTTGCTTCTGTATTCGTTCCAGTTGCTGGTCTTAGTGGTATGACTGGTATCTTATATCGTCAGTTCGCATTGACTATTGCTATTTCTATGGCATTATCAGCATTCGTGGCCTTGACTCTTACTCCTGCACTTTGTGCTACAATGTTAAAACCACATACTGCTGATGAAAATAAATCTAATTTTGGTGCATTTTTCATCCGTTTCAACCAATTTATGAATTGGATGACTCGTGGTTATGTGAAATATGTTGCCAAATTAATCGGTAAAGCAAAACTTTGTGTTACTGCTTTAATTATTATCGTAGCTTTAATGTTTGGTTTATTTAAAATAATTCCAACTACATTTATTCCTGCTGAAGACCAAGGTTATTATCTTGGTGCTGTAAGCTTACCAGAAGGTACTTCTTTAAATAATACTGACGAAGTTATGACTCGTCTTGCTGAAGAATTAAAGAAAAACCCTGGTGTTTCTCAGGTAATGGGTATTTCAGGTTATGATATCTTATCTGGTGGTGCAAAATCCAGTGCAGCTACATTCTTCGTAGGTCTAGACCCTTGGAGTGAACGTACTTCACCAGAAACAAGTATCAATGCTGAAGTTGGTATGGCATTTAAACAAGGTGCTATGAGTTATCCAGAAGCCTCCATTATTGCTATGAATCCACCATCTTTACCAGGTCTTGGTATGGTTAGTGGCTTTACTTTACAGCTTCTAGATATGAGTGGTCATACTAATGAAGAATTAGATACTATCACTAAAAAAATCGTAGCTGTAGCTAATACTCGTCCTGAACTTCAAAGTGTTTATACAACATATAGTGTAAACTCTCCAATTTATGAATTTGAAGTAGACCGTGAAAAAGTTAAAAACTTAGGTTTAAATATTTCTGATGTATTTACTGCTCTTCAAGTAAACTTTGGTGGTACAGAAATCAATGACTTTAACCAATTTGGTCGTTCTTATAAAGTAGTAATGCAGGCAGAAAGTCAATTCCGTGATGAAGCTGATACTACTCGTTTCATCTTTATCCGAGGTTCCAATGGTCAAATGGTTCCATTGAACACATTAATTAAACCAAAATTAAATTCCGGACCTGCGATTATTTCTCGTTTCAATGCTAGCCGTAGTGTAACTATCCAAGGTAGTCCAAAACCAGGCTACAGCTCAGGTCAAGCAATGGCAGCTATTGAAGAAGTAATCAAACAAGAAGCTCCAAATGGCTTCAATATTGACTGGTCTGGTCAGAGCCGTGAAGAACGTGCAGCTACAAGTTCCACAGCTCAAGTTATGGTCTTAGCTCTTGTTTTCGTATTCTTATGTCTTGCAGCTCTTTACGAAAGCTGGAGTGTACCATATGCTGTATTATTAACAGTACCAACTGGTATCTTTGGTTCTTTGATTTCCGCTTATATTTTCAATATGCAAATAAGTATTTATATGCAAATTGGTATGATCGTAGTAATGGGCTTAGCAGCTAAGAACGCTATTCTTATCGTAGAATTCGCTAAAGTTCGTGTTGATACTGGTATGAAACCATTAAAAGCTGCTTTAGAAGCGGCAAAACTTCGTCTTCGTCCAATCATAATGACATCTCTTGCATTCATCATCGGCTGTTTACCACTTGCTGTAGCAACTGGCGCTGGTGCTGCTGCTCGTAATAACATGGGTATTGCCGTTGTTGGTGGTATGATTTTTGCCACTATCTTAGGTGTATTCTTAATCCCTGTTATGTATCTTGTTGTTATGAAAATAACTTCTTGGCTCACTGGAGATAAGAAAGTTAAACCAAAATCCGAAGTCGATAAATTTATGTAATTTTTTTGACCAATATTATCTTTTGATATAAAATAAAAATCGCTTTTTATGCTTATCTATGATATAATTGGCTAAATAAATACTATGAATAAGATGCTATAAATTTATAGCATCTTATTCTATAAATTTAAGGAGATATACTTATGATGTTAAAAAGAATGTTTCTGACTTTTATGAGTATTTTTACACTACTAGCTGTAGCAGCTATGCCAGGCACAAGTTTTGCAGCAGACGGATATTTATATACTAGCGAACGCTTCGGTTACAGTATAAAATGTCCTGAAAAACCTCTCGCTGTAATTAATTTGAGTATTCTTTCCCCTCAAGAACAAGGAGATGTTCTCATATTTGAAACAGATGGTCATAACCCTACAAAATATTGGGTTGTTTCCCCAAATGCTTTCAGTAATGATACTTTCCCTGACCTTGATAATTTAACTGATGAAGCTAGACAAGATTTATTTACTCGATTAGCTATTGAACGTGGATATGAAGCGATTTCTCTTGTTCCAATTCAAGGACATAATGCTATTTATGCTGTTACTGCAAAAACTATCCAAATCGATACAGATAAAGATGGTCAAGTAGATAAAACAATTGAACAAGAAGGACAAAATATCGAAACATATTTTAAAGGTGCAAAATCCAATTACTGTATCGTTTTATCATCAAAATCAGCATTAACTGAAGATGATATTAATAATTACCAATATGGTTTATTATCCTTCAATGATAAATAATCTTAAAAATAGAGAAAAAGCCAGTATAACTGGCTTTTTCTTTTATTCTCTATTGACATTTTGACCTATAATTATATAATAATAATTAACGGTTAGCACTCTTTGTATTAGAGTGCTAATAATTCATTTTAATCTAAATTTAGGAGTGACAAATCTTGGCTAAAGAAACACATCAATTTCAAGCTGAAACTAAAAAATTACTCGATTTAATGATACATTCTATTTATACAAACCGTGAAATATTCCTTCGCGAATTAATTTCCAACGCTTCTGATGCAATCGATAAATTACATTTTGAATCTCTTACAAATCGTGATTTACTCGAAGGTAATAGCGATTATGAAATCTTCTTAATTCCTGATGAAGCTAGCCATACATTGACTATTTCCGATAATGGTCTTGGTATGAATAGAGAAGAACTCATTGAAAACTTAGGTACTATCGCAAAATCCGGTACAAAAGCATTCTTGGAAAAACTTCAACAAGCTAAAGAAGGCGACAATGACACTCAAAAAGATTTAATCGGTCAATTCGGTGTAGGTTTTTACTCCGCTTTCATGGTAGCTGAAAAAATCACTGTAGTTTCCAGAAAAGCTGGCGAAACTCAAGCTTATAAATGGGAATCCACAGCTGACGGTTCTTACACTATTGAAGAATGCACTAAAGATAGCCGTGGTACTAATATCACTATCACACTTTTACCTGAATTCTATGGTGATAAAGCTGAAGAAAACTTCACTGACACATATAAATTACAATCTCTTGTAAAAAAATATTCCGATTATGTTCGTTACCCAATCAAAATGAACTTTGTCATTGAAGAACAGCCAAAAGATGCTGATGGTAAACCAATCGAAGGTGCTGGTACTATCAAGAAAAATGAAGTTCGCATCTTAAACTCCATGCAACCACTTTGGGCTAAAAATAAATCTGAAATCAAAGAAGAAGAATACACTGAATTCTATCAAAATCTTTTCCATGACTGGGAAAAACCAATGGAAGTAATGCACAATAAAATCGAAGGCAATATCGAATATACTTCCCTTTTATTCTTCCCTGCACATGCTCCTTACAATCTTTACCATAGCGATTATGAACCAGGCTTACAGCTTTATTCTCGCCATGTATTCATCATGGATAAATGCAAAGACCTCTTACCTGAATATCTCCGCTTTGTTAAAGGTTTAGTTGACTCTCCTGATTTCTCCTTAAATATCTCTCGTGAACTTTTACAACAGAGCCGTGAATTAAAATTAATCGGTAAAAACTTAGAAAAAACTATCTTAAAACAATTAGCAAATACACTCAAAAAAGACCGCAGTAAATATGAACAATTCTGGAAAGAATACGGTAAATCTTTAAAAATCGGTATCTATGGCAGTGTCTATAATGGTGGCAGTGATGTAGTAAATAAATTAAAAGATTTACTCTTATTCACAACATCCAAAGAAGATAAACTCATCACTTTAAAAGAATATGTAGAAAATATGCCTGAAAGCCAGAAAAAAATCTACTACGCTACAGGTAAAGACCGTGCAAGCATCGATAGCTTACCACAGATGGAAATTTTACGCGATAAAGGTATTGATGTATTATACTTCCTTGATAACGTTGATGAATTCGCTATTGAAGTTATGCGTGAATATGAAGGTAAACCATTCCACTCCATCAGCCGTGGCGATTTAGACCTTGATGATGTTGAATCTCAAGAAGTGAAAAAAGAAACTGAAACAATCGCAAAATCCAATGAAGATTTAATCAAAGATATCAAAGAAACTCTCGGCGATAAAGTTGCTGAAGTAAAAATCAGTAGCCGTTTAAAATCTTCTGCTGTTTGCTTAGTAGCTGACGAACAAGGTCCAAGCTTCGCTATGGAACAAGCTTTTGCTGATGCAAATAATCCAATGTTCAAAGCTAGACGTATTTTAGAAATCAATCCAAAACATGACTTATTTGCTCGTTTACAAAAAGTACATGAACAAGGTAAAGAAAGTACTGCCTTCAAAGATTATTGCTCACTTTTATATGCTCAAGCACTTCTCATCGAAGGTATGATGCCAGAAGACCCAGCTGCAATTGCTAATAAAATCGCTGAATTGATGGCTAAATAATTATATTTATATAAAAAAATCCTACAGAATTTATCTGTAGGATTTTTATTTATGATTTTATTTCATTACTTTTTAATCTACAATATTATAAATAGTGTATTTAACAAGTTTTAAAATTCGGCAAGCTTCACCATCAACTAATTTATATTGAATTTCACAAATGCCACCAGTCGGATTAGCATTTGTATCATCTTCTAAATAAAGTGGAAATGTTCTTTTGACATACTCCCCATGCCTAAAGGCAGGGGATTCTTGGATACAAACGATACTTGCCTACTAAAATAGCAGGTCTTACTATATCTCTCCAAAGAAGGTTGATGCCCCAACCTTCCATATCTAAAAAAATTTATTAATAAAATATATTCTCTCTATCTTATTCTAGACAAATTAAAAAAATCCTATTTACCTAAAATATATCTTTCAATACCATAAGCTACACCATCTTCAAATACTGATGGAACTACAATCTTAGCACTATTTCTAGCTTTTACACTGCCATTTGCCATTGCCATACCCATTCCCACTGTAGATAAAATCTCAATATCATTATCTCCATCACCAAAAGCATAGCTATCTTTTATATCTATATTCAATAATTCTAAAACCTTTAATGCTCCTGTAGCTTTGGAATTTTCTTTAGCATAGACTTCTAAATGACAATAATTATGGTTCATATCCTCTACATAAGTCATATCTTCAGGCAAATTCTCTATGATATATTTTCTATCTTCATGTCTAGGTGAATCTATTTCTAATTTATAAACATCTATAGCTTTTTTATCATAATCGAAAGTCAGTTGGTCAGCAAATATTCCATACTGCCCTAAACGATAGATTAGATATTCAAATTTTTTATCTACATAAGTATGAAAATCTCCTTGTAAACTGTATTGCATATCATGTTCATCACAAATAGATGTGATTTTTTCCACAAAAGATTTTTCAAGTGGCGCTCTATAAATAATCTTATCATGAAAAAATATAACTGAACCATTGAGCAATACATAACCATCGAAACCAAAATTTCTTATCTTTTCATCAAGAAAAGCAAGTGAACGACCACTAGCAATAAATACATAATGACCTTGCTCTTGTAATTTACAAATTGCTTTTTGTACATTTTCACGCATATAACGATAATCTGGATGTGTACCTTCAATCAAAGTTCCATCAACATCAAAAAATACTGCTTTCATATCTATTATATTTTATCTCCTTTATAAAAATTATTTGCATTATCCATAAGATTATTGTACCATAACTTAAAAAGTATTATATCGAAAACATTCAAATCTATTTTTATATTTATATAATTAACTGAAAGGATTCTATTCATGTTATCTTCAAAAAATAAATCTAATAATATAACAAAATACACTTATTTATCTCATGATAATAATTCTAATATTATTCATATTGGATATGGTATTGATAATAATTATGCTCGTTGTTGTGCTACTTCAATTGCTTCTTTTTGTATAAACAATCCTAATCAAAATTTTACATTTCATATTATTACTAATAATTTATCATTATCTTCAAAAGAAAAGTACAATCTACTTGCTAAAGATTATTTAATTGATATATACATTTATGAAATAGATCCTAAAGAACTATCTAATTTACCAACACAAACGCATTTACCGATTGCTACTTATTTTCGTTTTCTCTTACCCTTAATAATAAAAGATATTGATATTCTTTACTACATTGATGCTGATATTCTCTGTTTACAAAATACAAGTGAATTATTTAATACTCCATTAAATAATTATATTATTGGTGCAGTATCAGATATTCCTAAGATGAACAAAAAACGTAATAAAGCTCTGAACTTACAAGATCATATATATTTTAATGCAGGTATGTTAGCTATTAATATAAAAAAATGGATTGAATTTGATACTTTTAATAAAGTTTTAAATGTTATCCATAAAAATCCAAAACGTTTTAGTTATTTAGATCAAGATGCTTTAAATCTTGTCTTACACAATCATATAAAATATTTCAATAATAAATTTAATTGCTTAGATATTTCTAAAATTAATACTAATAATATTGTACTTTTACATCTTGCGGCACATCCCAAACCTTGGAATATAGCATTTCCTATTAGTAATGTTTGTAATGACTTTAATAAAAATTTATATAAATCCTATGAGGATAAAACACCTTGGAAAGATACACCTTTAGAACAACCTAGAAATTATAAAGAATTAAAAGTCTATTCTAAAGCTTTAAGATATAATAAAGAATATCTTAAAGGATTTTATTATTACATTAAATATTTAATTAATAAAATCAATAAAAAATTTCTTTTATTTTAACTTTTATTATAAAATCTATTAAATTAAAC
>SKEL01001821.1_pt1 | contig 17650 bp, 10 predicted proteins | sample 4826741 | NCBI WGS metagenome assembly SKEL01 (sample SAMN11008810, study PRJNA524170) | human gut metagenome | biome: Human fecal sample; material: Feces; isolation source: fecal sample from pouch patient p33 | host: Homo sapiens | place: Israel: Tel-Aviv | collected 2016-03-22
AAAAAGATTCGCTATAAAGGTGTTGTCTGCGACAGATGTGGTGTAGAAGTTACCAAATCCTCTGTACGTAGAGAGCGTATGGGACATATCGAGCTGGCTGCTCCGGTATCCCACATCTGGTATTTCAAAGGAATTCCGTCCCGTATGGGACTGATCCTTGACATTTCTCCGAGAACTCTGGAGAAAGTTCTTTACTTTGCTAACTATATCGTACTGGATCCGGCTAATTCCGGACTCCAGTACAAACAGGTACTTACAGAGAGAGAATATCAGGATGCACGTGAGGCTTATGGATATGATTTCCGTGTAGGTATGGGTGCAGAATCCATCAAAGAGCTTCTTGAGGCAATTGATCTTGAGAAAGATTCTGTTGAACTGAAAAAAGAATTAAAAGATGCTACAGGCCAGAAACGTGCCAGAATCATCAAACGTCTGGAAGTTGTAGAATCCTTCCGTGAGTCTGGAAACCGTCCTGAGTGGATGATCATGACAGTGATTCCTGTAATCCCGCCGGATCTTCGTCCTATGGTTCAGCTGGATGGAGGACGTTTTGCTACATCTGACTTAAATGATCTTTACAGAAGAATCATCAACCGTAACAACCGTCTGAAGAGACTTCTGGAATTAGGTGCACCGGATATTATCGTTCGTAACGAGAAACGTATGCTTCAGGAAGCTGTTGATGCCCTGATCGACAACGGTCGTCGCGGACGTCCTGTAACAGGTCCTGGAAACAGAGCCCTGAAATCCCTTTCTGATATGCTGAAAGGTAAATCCGGACGTTTCCGTCAGAACCTTCTCGGTAAACGAGTTGACTATTCCGGACGTTCCGTTATCGTTGTAGGACCGGAACTTAAGATTTATCAGTGTGGTCTTCCGAAAGAGATGGCCATTGAGCTGTTCAAACCTTTCGTTATGAAAGAGCTTGTTGCCAACGGAACTTCACACAACATTAAGAACGCCAAGAAAATGGTTGAGAAGCTGGAGCCTGCTGTATGGGATGTTCTGGAAGATGTTATCAAAGAACATCCGGTTATGCTGAACCGAGCACCTACACTGCATCGTCTTGGTATCCAGGCATTCGAACCGATCCTTGTAGAAGGTAAAGCAATCAAACTGCATCCTCTGGTTTGTACCGCATTCAACGCTGACTTCGATGGTGACCAGATGGCCGTACATCTCCCGCTTTCACAGGAAGCACAGGCAGAGTGCCGTTTCCTTCTGTTATCACCGAACAACCTGCTGAAACCTTCTGATGGTGGTCCTGTAGCCGTTCCTTCACAGGATATGGTACTTGGTATCTACTACCTGACTCAGGAAAGACCTGGAAACAAGGGTGAAGGCAAGTTCTTTAAGAGCGTAAACGAAGCAATTCTTGCTTATGAGAATAAAGTAATCACACTGCAGTCCAGAATCCATGTTCGCTGCAGCAAGACAATGCCGGACGGATCCGTTCTGACCGGTACAGTAGAATCTACACTTGGACGTTTCCTGTTTAACGAAATCCTTCCACAGGATCTTGGTTTCGTAGACAGAAGTGTTCCGGGAAATGAACTTCTTCTTGAGGTTGACTTCCTGGTAGCCAAGAAACAGCTGAAACAGATTCTTGAAAAAGTTATCAATACTCACGGTGCTACAAAGACTGCTGAGGTTCTTGATGCGATCAAAGCTACAGGTTACAAATATTCCACACGTGCAGCCATGACTGTTGCCATTGCCGATATGACAGTTCCGCCTCAGAAACCGGAAATGATCAAACAGGCTCAGGATACTGTAGACCTTATCACAAAGAACTATAAACGTGGTCTTATCACCGAGGAAGAGCGTTACAAAGAAGTTGTTGATACATGGAAGAAGACTGACGATGAGCTTACACATGCTCTGCTGACCGGTCTTGATAAATACAACAACATCTTCATGATGGCTGACTCCGGTGCCCGTGGTTCCGATAAACAGATCAAACAGCTTGCAGGTATGCGAGGACTGATGGCCGATACAACCGGTCACACCATCGAGCTGCCTATCAAGTCAAACTTCCGTGAAGGTCTTGACGTACTGGAATACTTCATGTCTGCACATGGAGCACGTAAAGGTATGTCCGATACAGCTCTTCGTACAGCCGATTCAGGTTACCTGACAAGACGTATGGTTGACGTTTCTCAGGATCTGATCGTACGTGAGACAGACTGCTGTGAGAACAGAGATGAGATCTCAGGTATGTATGTAGAATCCTTTACAGACGGTAAAGAAGAGATCGAAGGACTTCAGGAACGTATCACAGGTCGTTTCTCCTGTGAGACAATTAAGAATAAAGATGGCGAAGTTATCGTTAAAGCTAACCATATGATCACACCAAAACGTGCAGCCCGTATCATGAAAGAAGGCGTGGACAACCAGACAGGCGGATCTATCGAGAGAGTTAAGATCCGTACAATTCTTACATGTAAATGTAAAGTTGGTATCTGTGCGAAATGTTACGGTGCGAACCTTGCAACAGGTGAAGCCGTTCAGGTTGGTGAATCTGTTGGTATCATCGCAGCACAGTCTATCGGTGAGCCTGGTACACAGCTTACCATGCGTACATTCCATAGTGGTGGTGTTGCCGGTGGAGATATCACACAGGGTCTTCCTCGTGTCGAGGAGCTTTTCGAGGCAAGAAAGCCGAAAGGTCTTGCCATCATCACAGAGATTCCTGGTGTTGCTGTTATCAATGATACTAAGAAGAAACGTGAAGTTATCGTTACAGATCAGGAAACAGGTGAATCCAAGACTTACCTTATTCCATACGGATCCCGTATCAAGATCACAGACGGACAGATCCTTGAAGCAGGTGATGAACTTACAGAAGGTAGCGTAAATCCGCATGATATCCTGAGAATCAAGGGTGTACGTGCAGTTCAGGATTACATGATCCGTGAAGTACAGCGTGTATATCGTCTCCAGGGTGTTGAGATCAGTGATAAGCATATCGAAGTTATCGTTCGTCAGATGCTGAAGAAGATCCGTATCGAAGATAACGGAGATACAGAATTCCTTCCTGGAACACTGGTTGACTTCCTTGAATATGAGGATGTTAACGAACAGATGGAAAAAGAAGGCAAACAGCCTGCAGATGGAAAACAGGTTATGCTTGGTATCACCAAGGCATCTCTTGCTACAAACTCCTTCCTGTCAGCCGCTTCCTTCCAGGAAACAACTAAGGTTCTGACAGAGGCTGCTATCAAGGGCAAAGTTGACCCGTTGATCGGTCTGAAAGAGAACGTAATCATCGGTAAACTGATCCCGGCTGGTACTGGTATGAAGCGTTACAGAGATGTAAGACTGAACAGTACAATGCCTGAGCCAGAAGCTCCTGTTGAAGAAACAGCAGAGGAACTTCAGGATGAAGAGATCAAAGACGATGAGATGATCACAATGGATGAAGAACTTCCGGAAGAGGAAGAATTCGATATTGAAGAATTTGATGCGGATGAAGCTGATGATGTGGAAGATGCTGATGATACAGAAGATAACGAATAATTCCTGATTTCGGCACAGGATTTTTATCCGGATTGATTGAATTGCGAATATTCGCTTTAATATGAATGATAAGAGGACTATTATACTGGCAGAATTGCTGGTATGGTAGTTCTCTTTTTGATATTATAAAAGATTTAACCAAGTACTGTTCACAGGTAGTATCCCGCGAGGTGTTTTTTGTGAGCGAAGGTCACAGAAAACCCGAGACATACCGCGCGACTTTATGCGATTAGCATAAAGTCTGTGCATCGCGAAGCGTGTTACTGGGCACGGAGTGAACAGTAACTTAACCAAAAGATTCCAGTGGAGATAAAAAGAGAAAAATACAAAGAAGTCGGGTTTTGTGTTATAATTTGCAGATAAGACGAAGATTTGTTTTATGATTTTGATATCATAATGAAAGTATTATAGATATAAGACAAAGAAGGAGGTGCAGCATGGATAAAGAATTGCCGGTTTCGGCATGGCCGGAATGGAAGATCATAGAGAAGATCGGCGAAGGTTCTTTTGGAAAAGTTTACAAAGCGCAGAGAACAGAACGTGGAAAATCTTTCTATTCAGCCATTAAGATCATCAACATACCCGGAAGCCAGAGCGAGCTAAACAGTGTACGTTCCGAAACGGGAGATGACCAGTCCACCAGACAGTATTTTCAGAATCTGGTAGAGGAGTGTATCCAGGAAATCAGCACCATGGAGTATTTCCGGGGAAATTCTTATATTGTTTCTGTAGAAGACTTCAAGGTTATGGAATATCTGGATGCCATAGGCTGGGAAATCTCCATACGAATGGAATATCTTACCAGTTTTATTGATTATTGTGCAGAGAAACAGCTGACTGAAAATGAAGTGATACAGCTTGGAATGGATCTGAGTAAAGCACTGGAGTATTGCCGGAAACTTAAGATTATTCACAGAGACATCAAGCCGGAGAATATTTTTGTATCCAGATTTGGCGATTTTAAGCTTGGAGATTTCGGAATTGCCCGTGAACTTGAGCGGACAATGAGCGGATTTTCCAAGAAGGGAACTTACTCCTATATGGCTCCGGAGATGTATAAGGGCGAGAAATATGACAGCAGAGTGGATATTTACTCCCTTGGAATTGTACTATACAAATTGATGAACCACAACAGACTGCCATTTATGAGTTTGGAAAAGCAGTTTATTACATACAGAGATAAAGAGAATGCATTAAATAAGCGTGTCGCAGGTGAGAAGATGAGCGTTCCGGCGGATGCAGGAGAGTTGTTCGCGCAGATTATTCTGAAAGCCTGTGCCTATGATCCTGCGGAGAGATACCAGACTCCGGAGGAGTTTTATCGTGCGCTAGATGATCTGAAGAATGGAAGAATTATAAAGAATCGGCAGATATCGCAAAGCGAGATGCCTTCATCTAAGATTGCATCAACTGTTGGAAACCGGTATAGGACACCACAAATTACATTCGAACAGAGCTCAAAGAGCCAAAATGAAAAGAAAACGGGATCAGATATACGGGATGTACAAGAGCAGAATATGCCTAAAAAGAAAAGCCAGTCAAGTGGACAAAATATTTCAGACAGAAAGAGATTGTCAGATGCTCCATCACGCAGTTCCGTAAATAGAAAGACAGCAGCTGTTACATCAGGGCAAAATCCGAATAGGACGAGAACAGCAGATGCATCAGTACAGACTGCTGTATCAGCAGATAAAACGCAGCAGCGAAATGCAGGCGCAGCAACAAGTGCTACAGTTTCAACGGTCAGAAATACGAGTGCTACAGCCTCAGCGGTTAGAAGTACAATTACTCAGGAAACACCATCAGAGACAGTTGCGATGAGATCTGCCAGGGCGGTAGAAGCCAGAAAACGCAGACGCAGAAAGAAGCAGTTGTTGCGAAGGGCACTGGTTGCAATCGTAGCAGGAGCAGCAATACTGGGTATGGCAGGCATTTACTATAAAGTAAGTCTGCGTAACCAGCAGGCAAATCAGGAAGATAATCCGATTGCAATTCTGGAGGATAAGAAATACAGCTCCTCGAAATCTGATTCCAAAGATTTCTCAAAGACATTGGATACAATCAAGGAGCAGGCAACAACGATTACGGACAATCTGGACAGCTATGACTGGGTTGGTACAGAGGGAACTGTTTTACGATATCTGCGCAGAGTTAAGACTACTCAGCAGTCAGACGGAAATATGGACATTGAAAGCGAATGCATGAAAGCTCTGGTTTACCCGGCAGAGTCAGAAGACGGTGTTTATGAGGAATATTTCTATTGGGGTGAGAGGCTTTTCTTTGCATATATCTGGTATGATGAAACTTCAGAATACTATTATTATGATGACGGTGAGCTGATCCGCTGGATCGATTCCAATGGCAAATGCCATGACAATGAAACAGATAATGATGAGTTTGTAAAACGTGGCGAGAAATACTGGAATAATTCACTGAAAGCATTGAAGGGAGAAGGTACAAAGACAGACGATGGCGTATCAGATTGAGTGTGCATATACCTGCCATATGGGAAATGTCAGGGCAAATAATGAGGATAATTTCTGGTGCTTTGGAGAATCCCTCCCAATGAACAATGAGGGGACAAAAGGCATCTGTTCGAAGATTATTTCCGGAAGCAGAGTACCGGCAATGGCAGTATTTGACGGCATGGGAGGAGAAAGCTGTGGAGAAGTAGCAGCTTTTCTCGCTTCCGAAGAATTTGGAAAATTTTACAATACAAATAAAAGAATGCTGAGAGATATCCCGGAAGAGTTCATAGATGGAATATGTAAGAAGATGAATCAGGCAGTATGCAGTTATGGGACGGACAACCATATTCAGAGTATGGGCAGTACCATGGCGATGGTTCTATTTACGCCGGAGTCTATGTTTGCCTGCAATCTCGGAGACAGCAGAATCTATCTCTGGGGTGAAAATAAACTGCGCCAGATTTCTACCGATCATGTTCTGGGAAGGTCGATGGTGGGAAAAGCTCCATTAACACAGTATCTGGGACTTCCCGAGGATCTGCAGATGCTGGAACCATCTGTGGCAGAAATCGAGCATAAAGAAGGTTATAAATATCTGCTGTGCTCGGATGGGGTGACGGATATGCTTTCGGACAGAGAAATCGAAGAAATTCTGTCGGGAGGTCTGGGGCTTTCAGAAATGGTAGATACTCTTTTACAGACTGCACTGGATAAAGGCGGAAGAGACAATGTGACGATCGTGCTTTGCGAAGTGCAGAAGTTAGATACGGTCCGAATGGTAAAAACATGGATGAAAAATCTGAAAGATAAAAAATGAGAGGTGAAGGCAGTATGAAAAATCGTATGCAGGATCTGGACTTTGAGCAGACGGTGGCATTTGATAAAGTACAGGATTATGAATTTACCAGAAGGGCAGCTCAGAGATTCCGCCAGGTAGTAAGCCTTGACAGTTTCGAAGATGAGGATTCAGATGTTATTTTTCATTATTTGTATAAAGAGATGGAGCTGGTATCCTTTGGCGATCACCTGAAGCGTTACATTTATGAGAGAGCAGAACTGGAAGAACCTTTCTCAGAAGTTCCACAGGAGGTATATAAGGAAATCATACTGGATTCATTTAAAGAGACCTATACCCCCAAGTCAATGAATCCTACCTCAACGAAATTATCGGCGCTGGTCAATAACTGGCTGAATCAGGCTTCAGTAAAAAGAGAAACCGTTTTCCTGCTTGGATTCGGATTAAAAATGACAGCCGAAGATGTTTCGGATTTTCTGACCAGAGTATTAAAAGAGCAGGATTTTGATTTCCACAATCCGGATGAGGTAATCTACTGGTATTGTTACAGTACCCAGCAGGGATATCACAAAGCAGAGGAGTTAAAGAAGAAATATGAAACGCTCTCTCCGGTAGAAATGGATAATACTCAGGTTCTATACGGAAATAGTCTCTGTCTGGATACAGAAGAGAAGCTGATAGATTATCTTGCAAAACTGAAGGCTAAACGAGTAGATCCGATATCCGAGAAAAGCCAGGCATTCCAGGAATTTACGAGACTGCTTTATCATGCAAAACAGATTATCGCCGGACTTTATCAACATGATGAGGAGGAAAAAGGCGGGGATAAAGTGTGGACAGCAGAGAGAATCACACCGTCCGATGTGGAAAAAGTAATCTGCAGCGGGATTCCGATTAACAAAATGGGAAATCTGAAAAAGATGTCGGCCTCCATTCTCGCAAAACATTTCAGCCAGAAGCGTTTCAGCAGACAGAGAATCACGAACATCCTCAGCCACAAACTCCCGGTGGAGCGATTTGACCTGATCACGCTGGAGTTTTTTATTGTATCGCAGGAGATGGAGGATGATGATCCATTTAACAGATACAAGCATTTCCTTGATGAGATTCAGGACATCCTGCTTCGATGCGGAATGGGCGAAATCTACATAGTGAATCCTTATGAATGTTTCCTTCTTATGTGTCTCCTGACGGACTGCCCTCTGGCAGTGTTCTCGGAGATATGGGAGAAGTCCTATGAAGAGGGAGAAACTGAAGAGGCATAATGGTATAAACAGGAGAAGCCTTTTGCTTTAAGCAGGATAAATCAGTTCGGGATTGCCGGACGTAGATTGTTCTATTCTGCATAGGCAGAGGGCTTCTTTTTTGCTCTTATTATTTTGTTAAAAGAACCGCGCCTTGTGCATAATATATAAAAAACGATATATAATATTGTTGAAAATATTAGAAAAGTAAAAAACAGTATAATTGTCTCTTGACTATGAATCGTTTCAACTATATAATAAAACTATCAAATGAATCGTTTCATTTTTTGAGACAATCATTGATATCAATAATGCATTCATAAAAGTGCTTATCTGAATCCGGCAGATGGAAAAATACTTTTGTGAATGCAAAAAATAAAAGTAAAGATGAAACGTTTCAAAATCAATCCACATAACCAAACTCAAAAATCAGGAGGACGAACAATGAAGAAAAAAGTATTGAGCGTAGTAATGGCAGCAGCTATGATGACATCTGTATTCAGCGCAACAGCTGTTACAGCTTCTGCAGCAGATGCAGAAGAACTTACTATCTGGGTTCATGAGACAGACTCACCGGAAGGACAGCTTTATAAAACACTGATCGATGAATTTAATAAGGAATATGAGGGAACTTATCATGCAACTTTAACTCAGATCGCAAGAAGCGGTGACGCAGGTGGATATGATGATAAAGTTAATGCAGCGATTACAAACGGCGGACTTCCGGATGTATTCACAGTAGATGGCGTTGCAGTTGCACAGTATGCAGATGCAAATGCAATCGTACCGATCGGTGATTATTTCAAAGAAGACGAATTAGCTGATTTCAACCCGTCTATTATCCAGCAAGGTACATACAATGATGAATTATATACATTAGGTGCTATGGACTCCTCTGTAGGTATTTTCTATAACAAAGATATGTTTGAAAAAGCAGGAATTGAGCCTGCTACAGCAGAAAAACCATGGACTCTTGCACAGCTTGAGGATGCAGCTAAAAAACTGACAACAGATGACTGCTATGGAATCACAATGTCTCTGGATGCAAAAGATGAGACATGTATCTACTTCTTCCTTCCGCTGATCTACTCTCAGGACAGCAGCGTACTGGACAAAGACGGAGAAACAGCAGAAGGCTTCCTTAACGGTGATTCAACTAAGAATGTATTTAACTGGATCAAGGACATGGCAGACAATGGATATGCAAGTGCAACACCTGCAGAGAACAGCTTTGAACTTGGTCAGGCTGCAATGGCTCTGACAGGATCCTGGGAACCAGGTAATCTTGCAAAATATGATATTAACTGGGGTCTGATGCCAATGCCTGTTTATGATGAGAATTCTACTCCGGCATCTGCCTGTGGTTCCTGGACATTTGCAATGAGCAGCAACTGCTCTGATGAGAAAAAAGAAGGCGCAGCAGAGCTGATTCGCTTTATGACAAGCACAGATGCCAGTGCAAGAATGTACGAAGCAAACGCAATGCCGCCTGCAAGAAGTTCTGCATTTGAGAAAATTGACGCATTCAATGAAGAACCACTGAACGTATTCAGCTATCAGTTACAGAACACAGCAAAAGCAAGACCTGTATCTGTATACTATCCGATCCTCAGCAATCAGTTTGCAACTGCATTACAGAACGTACTTACAGGTATGGAAGTAGATGAAGCTCTGGATCAGGCTGTAGAGCAGTATAACTTCCAGGCAGATATTTACTAATCAGTAATTGTGACTGCGGAGTTTGCTGAACTCCATAAAAAAGTTTCGAATTTCCTGTGACAGAATTCCGGGGCATCATACATGAAAGGTGTCCCGGAATTTGAATTGTAAAGGCGGATCACAAATTTCCGCTTTACTGGCTGAATCTCTGATATGAGTAAAAAGGAGGGTTTCCGGTGAAAGCACCCAGAAAAAAAATGACAAAAGAAAACTGGACGGGACTGGCATTTGTTGCACCTGCATTTGTACTTCTTGCTATTTTCCTGTTTGTTCCGTTCTTTATGACGGTTGGATATAGTTTTACTAATTACAATATTCTGAAACCAGACAGAATGGAATTCGTTGGATTGAAGAACTTTATCCGCCTGACTCAGGATACAGTATTTATGAAGAGTATTGTGAATACATTTGTATTCGTAATCCTGGTAGTTCCGCTTCAGGTATGCCTGGCACTTGGCCTGGCTTTAATGATCAACCGTAAGATGAAAGGAATTTCAGTTTACAGACTTGCATTTTTTGCACCAACTGTATTATCTCTGGTTGTAGTTTCCATTCTCTGGACATATATTTACAATCCGAACAATGGTTTGCTGAACTCCTTGCTTGGAAGTGTGGGAATTGGGCCGTTTAAATTTCTGAATGATCCAAAGACCGCAATGCTGTGTATTGTTATTCTGTCAGCATGGCAGGGCTGTGGTTTCCAGATGATGATCTTCTTATCCGGTCTTCAGGATATTCCGCAGTATCTGTATGAGGCAGCAGCAGTGGACGGCGCAACAAAGTGGAATCAGTTCTGGAATATCACAATTCCGGGATTAAGAAATATAACAGTATTTATTTCTCTGTCTATTGTAGTAAGTGCCTTCCAGCTGATCATCCAGCCAATGATGATGACTGCCGGTGGTCCGCAGAATTCCACCATGACGATCGTATATGAAATCTATCAGACTGGTTTCAAATACAACAAGATGGGATATGGTTCTGCAATGGCACTGGTATTTACAGTTATGGTACTGATCCTTACATTGATTCAGAACAAGCTGACAAATAAGAGTAACGAAGATTAGGAGGAAAAATAAATGTATAAAAAACCATCTCTGCCAAAACAGTTTCTTATATATATTGGTATGACAGTGGTAGCATTAATTTTTATGTTTCCACTGATCTGGATGATCGTTTCTTCTTTTAAAGATGATGCCATGATTTTTTCAGATATTACCAGTCTGAAGGCTTTTGTACCGGCATTCAAAGAAGACGTATTTTTTAACTATAAAGAGGTTATCTCAAAGCTTCCTCTTGTAAAAGCAATGCTGAATTCACTGTCATATATTATAGTCATCATTGCTTTGGGACTGATCGTAAATTCTATGGCAGGTTATGCATTTGCCAGATTAAAATTCCCAAAGAAAAATCTGCTTTTTGCACTGATCCTGGCAGTTATGATCATTCCGGCTCAGACAGTTATGCTTCCGCAGTTCTCTATTATCTATAAGATGGGACTTTCAAACTCTTATCTTGCACTGATCTTGCCGGCGATCGCAAGCCCTATGTATATCTTCCTGTTCAGACAGAACTTTATGGGAATTCCTGAGAGTATTGAAGAAGCTGCCAAGCTGGACGGCGCCAGTGCGATTAGAACCTTTTTCCAGCTGGTCGTGCCTCTGGCAAAACCGGTGTATGCAACTGTTGGTATTCTTGTATTTATTGCCTGCTGGAATGATTTTGTATGGCCGGTTATGGTAATCTCAGACAGCTCCAAACAGACCATCCAGATGGCTCTGAGCAGTCTGTTCAGTATCCAGCCGGTTAACTATGGAAATGTTATGGCTGGTCTGACATTGGTAACAATTCCGGTACTGATCATTTTCCTTAGTCTTCAGAAATACTATGTGGCAGGAATTGCATCTACAGGAGCGAAAAACTAATCGGCTGAAGCCATAAAAAATGAAATGAGCAACAACTGGAAGTATAAGATTTTTGAACGGAACAGCTAAATGGAGGATACAAAATGATATTAAACGTTGAAAAACCGTATATCTGGCTCCCGGTAAGCAAAAATGCACCGGAAAGAAAGCTGCATTTTTATATAGAAGGAAAAAAAATCCAGGAGATCGATATTCATCTTGGAAAAACAGATTGTGAATTTTACGGATGCTGGGATGCTTCTGCGTTCTTAGGAAAAGATCTGCAGGTAGAAGGTGCAGACAAGGAACTTCTGGAAGGAATTTTCTGTTACGGGAAACCTTATGATAATGTATATCCTTATCGTCCGAAACTGCATGCTGCACCTGCAACAGGATGGCATAATGACCCTAATGGTATGGTTTATGCAGATGGATTTTATCATCTCTATTATCAGTGGAATCCATATGGAAGTATGTGGGGAAATATGCAGTGGGGTCATGTAAAGAGTAAGGATCTCTATCACTGGGAACAGGAAGGACTGGCTATTGCACCGGATGAAACAGGAACTGTTTACTCCGGCTGCGGAATTCAGGATAAAGATAATCTGACAGGCTATGGCGAAGGAACTTTGTTGTACTTCTATACAGCTGCAGGCGGCAGAAATCAGTGGTCTGTGGATGCAGGAAATCTGTTTACCCAGAGACTGGCGTATTCTACAGATGGAGGAAAAACTCTTCAGAGATCAGAAAAATTCTGTATGCCGCATATTGTAAATGAGAACAGAGATCCTAAGGTTTTTTATCATAAAGAAAGCAAAGCATTTATTATGGTATTATACCTGGACGGATATGATTTTGCGGTCTATCGCTCAACAGATCTGCTGAACTGGGAGGAAACTCAGAGAATTTCAGAGCCTGGAATGTGGGAGTGTCCGGATCTTCTTGAACTGGAAGTTAAAAATGTGCCAGGAGAAAAGAGATGGGTATTCTGGTCCGCAGATGGTTACTATATGACCGGAGAATTTGACGGGTATAAGTTTAAACCTGACGGATGCCGTAAATCCGGGTATAGCTCTGTACTGCCCTATGCAGCTCAGACATTCAGTGGTGTAGATGACAGGGTGATCAGTATGGCATGGCTCCGTATGAAGAATGACAGAGGAAATTACAGAGGACTGATGTCCCTTCCAACAGAATTATCCCTGGTAAAAGAAGGCAGTGATTATAAAATCTGTTTTGCACTTGCCAAAGAACTTGAGAATCTTGAAACAGAATGGTATGATAATCTTAAAAATACGATTTCTCCTGAGGGACAGGCATGCAAGATCGTTCTGACTCCGGAAGCAGGTACTAAGGGAGAGTGGAGACTGACAATAGGAAGCCTGAGACTGATAGTGGATTTTTACAGCAATATCCTGAGTATTGAGGATACAGAAACACATGTATATTATATGAGGGAAAGAATCTCAACAGAACAGGAAATCAGCTTCATTTTTGATCAGGAAGTTATTGAGGTATTTGCAGAAAACGGAAAGGTATATGGAGCAGCGGAAACAGAAGAGAATATTCTGGGTATGGACTGGGAAGTTTTCAGAACAGAAGATTTAAAAGTTTCAGAAAAAATGTGTCTGTATAAATAAAGATTTTTACCGGATCAGGTAAGAATCCTGTTTCAACTATAGTCTGTCCGGATGAGAAACATGAACGCAGATCGCGAAACGTCTGCGTTCATGAGCATATAGTGGAAGTAGATGACTTTGTCCGTTTTATAAGCAATATACAGTAAAAAATATCAGGAGTTGTATATGGTAACAATTAAAGATGTGGCACAGGATGCAGGGGTAGCTGTTGGAACTGTTTCCAAGGTGCTGAACGGACAGTATGTAAGTGAGAAAAACAGAATAAAAGTAGAAGCTTCTGTAAAAAAGCTTGGGTATCAGATGAACTTCTATGCCAGAGGTCTGAAAACAAAGAATACCTATACAGTAGCGGCACTTGTACCTGAAATACTGAATCCTTTTTTTGCAGAGTGGGTTTACTATATTGAGCAGGAATTGTATAAAAATGGTTATAAACTGTTGCTGTGTAATACACAGGGAATGCCTGAGAAGGAAGAATATTATTATCGTATGGCAGAGCAGAATAAAGTGGATGGCATTATCTGTGTTACATATCAGGATGTTGAGCCATATGTATCGGAAAATATTCCTCTTATCTCTCTGGACAGACATTTTCACAAAAAAGTAAGCTGTATCAGTTCAGATAACTATCATGGAGGAGAACTTGCTGCACAGAAAATGATTTCAACAGGAAGCAGACATCTGCTCTATCTGAGAAATGGGTCAGAGATTTCCGGAGAGACGTTGAAGCGGGGGAAAGGATTTAAGAGCTATTGTGATGCTCATGGAGTCTACTGTGAAACATTAAATCTTGGAGACGATTTTGACCTGGTCAGAGGAAAAGCTTCTGTGGAAGATGTATTAAGGAATTTTATCATATCTGCAAGAAAGACCGGAAAAATGAGGTACGATGGTATCTATACCAGCACAGATCTGCTTGCGAAAGCTTTACTGGAACAGCTGCAGTTTCTTGGTGTGGAAGTTCCGGAGGAAGTTCAGCTTGTGGGACATGATGGAATGCAGTGGATGAACAGCGGAAAATATCTGGTATCAACGATCGTACAGCCTGTACCGGATATGGCACGAAAGGCTGTGGAACTTTTATTAAAGAAAATAAAAGGGGAAGAGATAGAAACATTGACGATTCTTCCTGTTGAATTTGCAGAAGGAGGCACAACCCGTTAAGGGATGTGCCTCCTTCTTTTAATCGAATCAAGTAAGTTCTTTGTTTCAACTGTGAATATCTATCTGATTTATGACAATTATCTGGATAGACTGTAGATTCAGAAGATAGTGTTTATTCATTATAATATCCGTAGATAGCGCGTGCATCTGCAGCAATGGTGCTCTGGGCTGCGCCGGTATCGGTGAGATCCTGTGACATGAAGCATACAACAAGATCAATGCCTTTGGCAGTGTCATAGATGATCGCTGCATCATTTTCTACTGTGTCGAGTTCGCCGGTTTTGTTAGCGGTGCCAACGCCCTCAGGGAGCTGAGCCGGAATCTTATTCTTGCGTTGCTGTGTTTTTAACTGGAAGTACATGGCGTCTGCATTTGTGAGAGTAGATGATGGAAGAGTTCCATTGACTACCTGATAAATCTGTTTTAAGAATGTTCCACAGTCTTTGACGGATGTATAATTGTCACCATTTTCTTTACCGGCGAGAAGGAGCCGGTTCATCTGTGTGCTGGTGAAACCATGTTCCTGACAGAAATTATTTACTTTTGCCATACCAGCGGCATCATTGCCGTTTCCGAGCCAGTTTACCAGAGTATTGGCAGCATCATTATCGCTGACGGAGATCATGGCAGAAATATTGCTGTCTATTTCTTCGCTGTTATGGGACTGGGCAATTGTTCCATAATTTTCGTAGACAGCACCCATGATATAAAGTTTGATCAGGCTGGCAGCCTGCATTGGAGTGTCATTGATCGTTCCATCGGAATCTTTCAGCAGGTTGCAGACATATACGGACCAGGTTCCGTTATCTGTTGGGAGTAGTGACTGTACCTGATTCAGAAGATTATCCATACTGGAGTCTGTGTTGTCAGTGAATGTGGTGCCGGAAGAAGGGGAAAGTGTTCCTTCCTGTTCTGATCCTGGAGCGGGTTCTGGTGATTCAGATTGGGCGGCAGCAGTTGTTTCTCCTGTTGTTGTTTGAACGGAACTTTCCTGTTCTCTTAGTTCATCCAGCTGATCTGCCTGGCTGATAAGGGTGTTCGCATCAGTTGAGATATCCTGTACGGTGTTGGAAAGTGTCTGTACTTTCTGCTGGAGGGTGACAAGATGGTTCAGTGATAAGAAGGAGACTGCAGCCAGTGCAATAACAGCAACTGTCAGTACGCCAATCACTGTATACAGGAAAACTGGTTTTTCGCTTTTGGAAAATCTGTCAGTTTCATTATTGTTGTTATCAGAGTTTTTCATGCTCATTTGATTGTTTCCTTTCATATTAATATAGAAGAAATTGCGGTACGATTATGATGCGAAATAGCTGTCAATTCCGTTTGCGATTCCCTGTACCATGGTCTTCTGGAATTCGGTATCGTTCATTTTCAGGTCATCATTCTGACTTGTCATGAAGCCCATTTCCAGGATTGTGACAGGAATGGTGCTCCAGTTGATTCCGGTCATGGTGTCGGTGTATTGGATTCCGAGATTTTGAAAACCGGTTGCGGCACAGTAGGAATCGATGATGCACTGGGATAAATGATTGGACTGGTCGAACAGCTGTGGAATATAGGGGTTGTTCTGGGATGGTGACATTGTCAGGGCTCCGGATGCTGTGTGGGAGTCATCTCCGTTTGCATGGATTCTGACGTAGATTTCTGATCCCTGTGCAGCAGCATATTGAGCTCGCTCCATGTTGCTGATTGCTGTTTCGTTGTCTGTTCTGGTCATTACGACCTGATAGCCTCGCTGTTCGAGTTCGTCTCTTAATTGGAGAGAAATCTCAAGGTTGAGCTGATATTCGGGTACGCCGCTGTAGGTTCCCTGGGTACCGGTGGAGCATTTGGCTTTCATTTCGGAGGAGCCGGGACCGTTTGGCTCTAATGCGCTCATATCTACGGATTCGCTTTGGTGTCCGGGGTCTATTCCTACTATATGGCCGTTGCCTTCTGGCTGGGAGGAGAAAACGCTGGTGTTTGAGCTTGAACCGGAAGAGGTGTTGGCTTCGTTGAAAACGGATGGTTTGGATGGTTCTTCTGTGATTTCGGCTTTTTCCTGTGTTTTCTTCTGGGAGGCTGTCTGTTGTTTTTGTTTCATGCGGTCGATGTTTGATTGAACGGTGTCTATGGCAGTTGCATATTTATTGACGGCTTGTTTGACTTCGTCGCGTTTGGCGGTGAGCTGCTCGGACATGGTGTCGACTTCTTTTTCGGTGGTGGTGATTTGTTTCAGGGTACTTTTATTGAAGAAGATAAGGGCTATGATGCATAGGAGGCCTGTCAGGAATAGAAGTACGCTGATCATGCTGGGTTTCTTCATTTTTGGGTGTCCTTTCTTGAGATTTTGAAAAGTGTTGCTTTGGTTGTTATTATAATGAAAGGGGAGGGAAAATGCAATTGTGAATAGGGGAGGAGGGACGCGCCGGATAATATTTTATTTTGCGTGCGGTTTCGGACACTAAGATATTCTAAGGCATCAAAAATCCGCTAAAGGCATGAGAAGAAAAGTCTGGATTACTCGCTGGCGCTCAGACAGAGGACTTTTCTTCTCATAACGCAGATTTTTGATGCCTAAGAATATCTAAGTGTCCTGCAAATGCACGCAAAATAAAATATTATCCGGCGCTGACTGTTGGCTGGGACTGGTACCTTATCCGATTAGTAAGTGTACTTTCGACACTGCTTGTTTTGCTATTTATAATAGGAAGAGAATAGTGTCTGGTCAGGATACATTTGGGGAGAGATGGCAGTTAAGATTTTTGGGGAAGGGGTATTGTCTGATAAGTTTATTGCGGTGATGTGGTGTATGAAAAAAGAAATTTATAGTAATGATAAAAATTAGAAAAAATCATGTAAATTTCATGCGAAATCCCTTGACAGCGTGGATTTTACGGGATATAATGAGCAAGCGTGCAAAGAGAACGTTGATTTTTTGCGCGTATTTACATGAATAGCAACCGCAAGGCCCCATAGTAAGCTATGGAGAAATAAATCGGGAGGTGAAATGGAATGCCAACATTCAACCAGTTAGTAAGAAAGGGACGCCAGACAACTGTAAAGAAATCTACAGCTCCGGCTCTTCAGAAAACATTCAACTCTTTAAGAAAGAAAGCAGTTGAACAGTCTGCACCACAGAAACGTGGCGTTTGTACAGCAGTTAAGACTGCAACTCCTAAGAAGCCTAACTCAGCTCTTAGAAAAATCGCCA
>SKEL01001823.1_pt1 | contig 17647 bp, 22 predicted proteins | sample 4826741 | NCBI WGS metagenome assembly SKEL01 (sample SAMN11008810, study PRJNA524170) | human gut metagenome | biome: Human fecal sample; material: Feces; isolation source: fecal sample from pouch patient p33 | host: Homo sapiens | place: Israel: Tel-Aviv | collected 2016-03-22
CCTAGCCTCTTAATTGTTTTTGGATTGTCGAGCAAGACGCAGTGGTTGAGTGGGCTCTACTACGCTGATTTCATCAGCTTTTACAGCCCTACTCAACTGTGCGGAGGTGAGACGACGAAATCGAATCCTAACGAATTACCGATTTCTGTCCCACTCTCTCTATGCGTATCCTGTCTTATTCTTCTTTAGACGTAGCGACGAGATTCAAGAAGCGATCAAAGTAGGACTTGTTTTGTTTCAAATCCTTTTTCAGTCTTTGTGCCTCTGTCAATTCATCCGTAATCAAGCCATCAATGGGTTGTTGCAAATACTTGGTCAACTTCTGCTTGTTATTGATGGTCCATACATAGAGCTCTTTTTTCATCTCATGGGCTTGTGTCACCAAATCCTCCTGATAAGAAAAGTCTTCAATCGCAAAGAAGTCGACCGAATCCTTTTCAAAGCGACCGAATTGAATGGGAATGACATAGCCGGTCTTGATCTCAGGTGCTTTTTTCTCGACTTTTTCCATGACCGACAGATCCAAAGACATGGCTGGATAGTCTTTTTCAACCCCTAAATCCCGCATCTTCTGCACGAAAAGATCCACATAATTGGCAGGTTCTCCACCATGAGGCTTGAGTTCAACCAAGAGCTTCATCTTCAATTCTTTGGCCCGTTTGACATATTCCTCAAATGAAGGGATATGACTCGTGTGGCTATCCTGTTGAATCTTGAGGCCTTGCACCTCAGCTAGGGTCATGTCTTTCACATCCTTGTCCACCCCAGCAAGGCGCTTGAGATTGTAGTCATGCATGACGACAAATTGATGGTCCTTAGTAAGAAGGATATCCATCTCCGCATAAGCTGCCTTTTCCTTGGCAGCTGCTTCTAAAGCTTCCAGGGAATTTTCTACCCCTTTAGAGACATCTCCTCGATGGGCGATGAGTTTGATCTGATCATTCACCTTTAGGGTGGCCAGTTCATAGGCTGAGATCCCCGATTGGACCATGAGAAAGACCACTGTCAGGGCAAAAAGCCCCTTCATCTTTCGACTGCCTTTGGAGCGCATGACCGATCGGCTCGGTACCTCCCATGCAGAATCCAAGATAATGCCGAGCGATCCCACCTTTGTCAAGACTGTGAAAATAAATAGGAAGGTCCGAATCAAGACCAAGAAGATGGTCTCCACCCAGAAATACTGGTCCTCTTTATCGATCACGGTCAAGGTAAAGACCAAACCCAAGATCAATAAAATCCCTAGAAAGGTTAAGATAAACTCAAAGGACAGAATTCTCCATAAGAGTCGAAAGCCTCCTCTTTTGGTCATGCTCCAGCTTTTTTTCAGAGCACGACCAAATGGCAATTCCTCCACCACGAGGTTGGGGACCGTATAGATGAGGCGAAGATTGAGATAGATAAAGGTCAGCTGCACCACAAAGAGCCCGATGGAGCCCATCGTGGTCTTTTCAAACTCCCCTGTGATAAAGGTTGGAATATAAAGCCCATCTGTCAAGGTCGATCCAATCAAGACACCTGCGACAGGCAAGGTCAAAAAGAGATAGAGCAGAAAATAAAGCAGGTTTCTCCCAGCTAGGTCCTTCAAACGACCAAATGATTGCCGCAAGACCTTTTTAAAGGACAAGTGTCGGTCGGTTCGCGACAGGTAAATGACCGAAATCAGGGTCCGCATCTCCAACATAAACAAAAAAGCAAAGACCATGATAAAGACCAAAAGAGCCATCAAGCTCAAGGGATGGCTCATGACAGAGACAAGGTTGTTCTTATCAATATTGGCCTGGCCTGCAAGCAATACAGCCAGTTGAAAGACCCAGCTCAAGGCCGCAGCTCCTATACCAACGACAAATTGTAGCAAAATCCCAATCGCGATAAAGGACCATTTGTTGCGCCAGATTAAGTAAAAGGCCCCCTTCAAGTCCTGCCAGTAAGTCCGTTTCATCTCAATCCCTTTCCTTTCTTTCATTCCCCTAGAATAGCGAAAAAGCCTTCCCTTGTCAATGACTTGCACAAGAAAAGAGAGTGGGACAGAAATCGGTAATTCGTTAGAATTCGATTTCGTCGTCCCACCTCCGCACAGTTGAGTAGGGCTGTAAAAGCTGATGAAATCAGCGTAGTAGAGCCCACTCAACCACTGCGTCTCGCTCGACAATCCAAAAATAATTGAGAGGCTAGGACTTTTGTCCCAGACTCTTCTATTCATTCAGCTAAGAGCACTTCTTTGATGGTTTGCTTTTGGAGTTTTCTGTTGGATAGATAAAAGAGGCTTTCATAAACCACCACAAAACCTATTAAAGTCCAAAAGCACACATTCTCATCAAAGTGATGCTCAATCTTTTCAGGAACCGTATCTTTGATCACACCGATCAAAATTTCCATGATGCCATATTGGTAAACCGTCCCAAGAACAAATCCTAGATAAGCCCAAAAACGATAGGGAGCGAGAATATGACTTTGGCATTCACGATCAGTGTAGCCAAAAGCCTTCATGAGGGCCAAGGTTTCGCGACTTTCTGAGACGACAATCCCCAATGACAAAAAGAGTATCGAGAAAGAAAGGATCAAGCCAATCATGATCATCATGGTTTGGATGATGTCATCTGTGTAATCCCTGAGGCCAAAGGACAATTGAACCATGGCCGCAAAACACATGGAGCCAAAGACTACAAAAAACAAGATAGATTTTCTTCCCCAAATCAGTGACGAAGCTAGCTCTTTTAAGAAGTCTTTCTCTTTCTTAGGAGCCCTCTTTCTCCTTTGGACCTTGATTGGTGTTGGAGATTTTTTCAATAAGCGAAGCGCTGGCGTTTGTAGTTGTCTTCTAGCATAACCAATCGCGAGAAGCATAAAGAAGGTCGTTGGCAGGATCACCAAGGCAAGCAAGAGCTGCCAATGAAAGTGAATGGTAATTTCTGGCAAAATCCCCTTCTCATTACGGAAGTCGTAAAAATGTCCCATCATGAGAAATGAAGCGAAATAGCCAAGAAGCGCTCCAGCTCCAAAACTAAGTCCAAAGGCCCAAAATCGTTTCGCCAACTGGCCATTGCTGTAGCCCAAAGCCTTTAAAATCCCTAATTGTTCCTTGTGGTCATCGACAAATTGTTTGATATAAAAACACATGAGAAGGACCGACGTCAAGGACAAGACAACCCCACTGACCATGGCCACCATCCAGGAAAGCGAAACCTGGGCATCATAGTAGGTCTGAATCATCGGATTGGTTTTCGAAATCTCCAACTGCTCGATATCCAGGTAAAAATTCAAGAAGAGATTGGCCACAAAGACCGCACAAGCCCCAATGATACTGACGACAACTAATTTTCGAATATCTTTTACTGAAAACATGGCTTACCATCCAATCTCATAAGCAGTCTGAGGTTGATCATTGGTCTCAACTTCGGTAATCTTGCCACTATTGACACGAATGATGGTTCTGGCCATATCCGCAATATTTTGGTTGTGCGTCACCATGATGAGGGTAAAGCCCAGTTTCTCCTTTAATTTCCAGATATAGTAGAGAATCTTGCGCCCTGTTTCTTCATCCAGGGCTCCCGTCGGCTCATCTAAGAAGAGAATCTCTGGCTTTTTGGCCAAGGCCCGAGCAATGGAGACTCTCTGCTGTTCCCCACCAGACAATTCACTCGGATACTTGTCCAGCTTATCGCCAAGCCCCAAATCCTCGATGATCTGCAAAAAATCATGATTGTTTGCCAGGTCAGCACCCATCTTTACATTCTGTCTGACCGTCAGATTCGGCAATAGATAATACTGCTGGAAGATAAAAGCAATCTTCTCACGTCTAAAGGCTGTCAGTTGGGCATCCGTGAGTTGAGACAAATCTTGTCCTTGAATGAGGATATGCCCCTCATCTACCTTTTCTAAGCCTGATAACACATTTAAGAGAGTTGATTTCCCCGATCCAGAAGGACCGAGGATAACCACATCATCCTGGTCTTGAATCTGCAAATCAATCCCTTTTAAAACCTTAGTTTGGCCGTAACTTTTGTGCACATTTTCTAGTTGAATCATTTCTTTCCTACCATTTCTTTGATGAGAGATTGACAAACCTCTGTCAGTAATCCAATCACTTCTTCCAAGCTGAACTGGTAAATACCAGAAGCAACCATTGAGGCCATCCCGTGTGAGTAGATAAATAGATGCTGGTACAAGCGACTAGCCTCTTCTACAGTCAAAGGATAGTCTGCAACAATCGAATCCAGAACCAATTGGTAACTATGATCCTTCATGGGAAGAAATTCTTGAAAGCGACGAATCGGATCTTTGCTAGGATTTTGGAAAAGCAACTGAAAGAGTTGGGGTTCTTTTGAGGCGAAGAGGATATAAGCAACCCCGACAGATCGAAAAGGCTTCTCATCTTCTAAAGCCTTTCGTATATACTCCACCACTACCATTTCCGCGGCAACAATAACCTCTGCTTGTAACTCAGCCATATTAGCAAATTGCCCAAAAATGACCCTTGGTGTGGCTCCCAGTTGCTCCGCTAATGCTCGAGCCGTCAAACTAGCCAGGCCCTCTTCTCTCACCAATTGTAAAGCTGTCCCAATGATAGCCTCTTTACTAAATTTAACCTTGGGTGGCATAAGACTCCTTTCGCGCAACAGTTGTTACGCAACATGTGTTGCATAAAGAATACCATAACAAAGTAAGACTTGTCAAGAAAAATTCGTAAAGTATAAAACAAAAGACCAGCCCACTAATACAAGTGAGGGCTGGTCTACTAATAAGATTCTAAGGCAAATCATTTCCCGCCGCCAAGTAAATTTGGTACCATTCCTTGCGGGTTAGGGTAACTTCTGCTGCTTTTCCTGCTTCAAGGACATGCTGGGGTTTGGTCGTTCCGATGGCGGCCTGCATCTTACCTGGATAACGAAGGACCCAAGCAAGGGCGATAGCTGTCGGAGTGACCTGGTATTTCTTCGCCAAGTCATTGAGGACATGATTGAGGGCCGCAAACTCTTCCTTGCCGACAAAATTTCCCTTGAAAAAGCCATGCTGGAGGACAGACCAGGCTTGAATCACCGTATCGGTTAAGCGACAATACTCAAAGACACTACCATCTCGCACAGTTGCTTTTGGCCCTTCCATGTTGACATGAAAACCAGCTTCAAAGCTAGGCGTAAAGGCGGCACTCAACTGCAACTGGTTGACCTTGAGTGGTTGTTTGACAGCTTTTTTGAGCAATTCCATCATCATGGGATTTTGATTGGACACCCCAAAATGACGGACCTTGCCCGCTTGCTCCAAGTGATCAAAAGCTGCCGCCACTTCTTCCGGCTCCATGAGGGCATCCGGTCGGTGAAGGAGGAGACTATCTAAGCGCTCGATCTGCAGACGCTCGAGGATGCCATCGACGGAATCCAAAATATAGTCCTTTGAAAAATCAAAATAGGTAAAACCGTCTTTGCGAATCCCACACTTGGACTGGATCCACATCTGGTCCCGAAGATCCGGACGGCGCTTGAGGACCTTCCCCAGCAGGACCTCACACTGGCCATCGCCATAGATATCCGCTAGGTCAAAAGTGTTAATTCCAATCGACAAGGCTGCCTCCACCAAGGCCTCCACCTCATCTTCACTCATCTGACTGATCCGCATCATCCCAAGGACAATCGTGGACAGACGCTCATTTTCAGCAAACTCAATATAGTTCATGTCCGCCTCCTTTTCTGTAGTTCTATTGTAGTGAAAAGGCTTGCAAAAGTCAATCTGCAATCAAAAAGCCCTCAGAAACAACTGAAGGCTTACAGATTGAAATAGAATGCCTCATTCGTCGTCATCCAACTCCACTTCTCCATGGATTCGGATGTATTCTTCATTTCTGCGGTCATCTTCTGCCCAAACTGGGTCTCTCACATCATCCATAAATGGAATTTCCTCCAGACTCAGCTCATTAGCCTGTTCATAACTCATCGATAGGATATCTTCATGCCGATTTTTAAATTCCTCCACACTTAACCAGCTCTCTTTGTCATCTTCGCTGATTTGACCCTCAATGGCAGTCGCAATTTCTATCGCCATAATATAGAAAGCACGTTTATCAACGGTTAGGAGTTCAAGGTGCTTAGTAGCGATTCTTAAACATTCACCTTTCTCACGAAAGTCCGACATCATAGCATCTTCGTAGTCTAGCTCTATATCTTCATATTTATGGGATAAAAAATCATATTTTATCCCTTCCTTAATCTGAACATTACTCCATCTATTATCATGCATCCACTTATTTAATTTTAAGTGGATAGAAAGTTTCTCGATTGGTAAATCTAGATACCCTGCATACGACAAGTCAGGTTCTATTCCATCTTTTTCCCCAAACCACATTCTCTTTGCTAGTTCTAAATAATCAAACGGAATTTCTTTTGTATAGTCACCTTTAATATAAATTCTCAATCTTCTTCCTCGTCGTCATAAACACGTTCACCATGGATTTTGATGTATTCCTCACGAAGTCGTTCTTCTTCATCCCACAAAGGATCTTCTACAGGTTTCAAACTTTTCAGTTCCTCCACACTGATTTCAGTTGCTTGATCGTAACTTAGTGATAAGACATCCTTGTGCAACTTCTTAAAAGTCTCTACATCCATCCAGGTCTGCTAGTCATCCTCGCTAATTTTTCCATCAATTGCACTTGCTACCTCGATTGCCATGATATACATAGCACGTTTATCAACCGTTAAAATATCCGTATGAGAGGTTGCGATACGTAGATAATCCCCACGTTCTCTCCACTCTGTAATGAAAGTTTTTTCAAATTCAAGGGATATGTTTTCATATTTAAAGGAATTCCACGGATTTTTTAAATCATAAGAGGGAATATTATTCCATCTAGAGTCACAAAAACGCCATTTATCAAAGCTTACTACAAAGTAAAAATCATCTTGTAACATGGCATCATCACCGACATTTGAGTATGTAATAGGATGACCATTCCATTCCTTAAACCACATTTTCCAGAGTAACTCACTTGTCGTAAAGGTTATTTTTTTCTGAAAATTACTTTTGATATGGAGTCTCATTCGTCTTCCTCATCGTCATAAACACGTTCACCATGGATTTTGATGTATTCTTCACGAAGGTGCTCTTCTTCTTCCCATAAAGAATCTCTTACTGGCACCATTGTCTTTAATTCTTCCAAACTAATTTCAACCGCTTCATCATAAGTCAGTGAAAGAACATCCTTGTACAACTCCTTAAAAGTCTCTACATCCATCCAGGTCTCTTTATCATCCTCGCTAATCTGCCCATCAATGGCAGATGCTACTTCAATAGCCATAACGTATAAAGCGCGCTTGTCAACCGTCAAAATATCTACATGAGTTGAGGCAATTCGAAGAAACTCCCCCTTTTCGCGGTCGTCGGAAATAAAAGCATGTTCAAATTCAAGTTCAATATCTTCATATTGCAAGGACAACCAAGGATTGCTCGGAATTATAAAAGAAGCCTTATCCCATCTTTCGTCAACTGAAGCCCATTTGCGCAACTCTGCTCCGAAATAAAAGTCATCTTGTAGCATCTCATCATCCCCGACATGTGAGAAACTTATTTCTTGACCATTTCTTTCTTTAAACCACATTTTCCATGCGAGTTCTCTGTACCCAAATGGCACTTTTTTAGTATAGTCTCCTTTGATATATAGTCTCATAAATCTGAGATATCGCCTCCATGTGCTAGTATATATTCTTTTCGACGATTAGCTTCTTCCTCCCAAAGAGGATCGTCTACAACATCCATCGTTTGAATTTCTGCCAAACTTCGTTCATTTGCTTCTTCAAAAGTTAGAGATAGAATATCCTCATGTTTTCTTTTAAACTCCTCAATTGTCAACCAGCTAGCCTTCCCATCCTCGCTAATTTGCCCATCAATCACCTTTGCAATTTCTATCGCCATAATGTACATGGCGCGTTTATCAACTGTCAAAACTTCTAGATGGGTAGTTAAAATACGAAGATAGTCCCCTTTTTCATTATAATCTGTAGCAAATGCGTCTTCAAACTCTATCTCAATACATTCCTCAATATGTGAAAAGAGGCTTCGTACCCCTTCCTTTAGGGGGACACTAGACCATCGCTTATCTGCAGTACTTTTCCTCAAGGATAAATTTACAGAAAAATCCTCTTGTAGTTGCTCATTGTCTCCAGCATTTGAGTACGATACTTGCTTTTCTTCTGGAAACCACATTTTACCAGCAAGCTCTAGATAACCATAAGGTATCTTTTTTATATAATCACCTTTGATGTAGAGTCTCACTCGTCGTCCTCATCATCTAATTCCACCTCTCCATGGATTCGGATATACTCCTCGCGCTTCCTATCCAATTCTTCCCAGAGGGGCTCGTCGATGGCTTTCATAACCTTTATCTCTTCTAAACTAATATCGACTGCTTCGTCGTAGGTCAAATTTAGTAGGTCTTTATGTTTCGTTTTGATTTCTTCAACACTCAGCCATGTTTCTTTATCGTCTTCGCTGATTTGACCGTCAATGGCAGACGCCACCTCAATCGCCATGATATAAAGAGCTCGCTTATCAACCGTTAGAATATCTTTATGAGTCGTGATGATTCGTAGATAGTCTCCTTTTTCTCGTCCATCACTTTCATAAGAATATTCAAAATTTAAATTTAAATTTTCACGCTTAAAAGTCGCCCAGGGATCGTTGCCAACACTAAAATCAGCCATTCCCCAACGCTCATCGTTTGAAGAAAATTTATCTAAAGTCAAACTTAAATAAAAATCATCATCACGTGCATAAGAAAAACTAACCTGCACTCCCTTGCGTTCCTTGAACCACATTTTCCAAGGATATTCCATACATGCTTGATAGATGCTAGTTTCATAGTTGCCTTTAAGGTATAATTTCATAGTTCCTCCTATTTTTAATAATTATTTTGATATGTTTTCCAAATTCTATTAATTATTTCTTCTTTAACGCCCTTTTCTAAATTCTTTAAATCCGCATCTTTATTTACAAAGTTCTGTATAGATTCTTTTCCACTAATTTCACCAACCTCTAAATGAGAATTAACACCGTACCCCGACTTTCCACTTCCAGATTGAACCTGGAACACTCCATCACCATTAGTACCACTGCTTGGCTCCCAATCCACACGAAGCTTCACTTTTCGATTTCCTACTCGGGCTTCAATTAGTTTACCACCCTTGCCAGAAATGGTTCTACTAGTCGGTCTATTGGCCTTCCAGCTGTCATAGTTGCTAGAATAATTGACTTGAATTTCAGCGTTTGCGCCACCTGTTTTACTAATTGCGGATCCTGTAGATACTACGCCACTTAATATGAGTGCATTGCCTGCATCTAAAGCAAGCTCTGCTGTAGTTGTTCCAGCAATAAAGCTTGCTCCACCTGTCTCAGGAGCTAATACTAAACCTCCAGTTTCTGCTGCTACGCTAGCAAAGTCAAGCAGTAAACCTGATAACATCTGACTAACTCCACCCCAAAATTCAGCAGAATTAGCTTCAAAATTTTCTTGAAGAAGTTCTTGATATTTTTCATTGATCATTTTCGTAGAAGCACTATCATACTTCCCATTTTTTAGCACAGAAAAATTATCATTTTTTTGATAATGACGATCTTTATAAGCGCTATTATCAAAAATTTCAATTAAATTCCCTTCATTGTCAATTTTTAGAGTATGGTTATAATCATCAATTATTTTTTTCCACTGTGACCGATCATGTCCTTTTAAGCGTTTTTTTAACTCTTCCCGATAATAGGTATCACCATCCTCTGATAATAACATATCTCTCGACGCTTGATTTAAAGTCCTTGTTGAGGCATCCTGATAGTCTCTTTTAGCGTAGGAAACAACTTTTGTTTGTTTCATTTTGTCAAACCAAGTCATGTCTACACCATCCGCATAGTAATTTCCGTTGCTATCAACTATAATTTGACTTAGTTGTCCTGCTCCTTCAATCGCTAAATTAAGAATTTCAAGACTGTCTGAAAAATACTGATTGACTTGCTCAACAAACCACTCTAATTTTTCAATTTTTTCTTCAAGATCTTTGATTTGCATCCGTGTTTTATCAGCCAATTCGTGAAGTACTCTATTTTCTGATAAATTTTGATCCAGATTCGCGGTAAGAAATGCTCCTACACGATTGAAAAAATCCTCATTCTTTCTAATTAGATCTTGATACTTTGAAAGCTGTTTTTCCCAACTCTGTTTTTGTGTCTTCAAATCATCTAAATCTAATTCTCCATATTTTGATACAACTGTATCTGCGTTTTTGTATGAATTTAATTCAATCTGAATATCGTCGATCGCTTCTTGTAATTTTTTGATACACGGGATAATAATATTCCCAAATAAATTTTTCCCTGCCTCATATGCAGCACCTTGAAGTATTCCTGCTTCGATTTCTGCAATTAAATGATCACTTCCACGAGTAAGTTTTTCTGTAATCTGAGTAGCAATTTGAATATTACTGCTCATAGCTTCAATCAAAGCAGCAGATTCTGATGAACTGTATCTCACTCCCACGGCAAACTATTCCTTTCTCTTATCAATTTTTCTCTCTGAATGTCTAAGTTTTTTAAAACATTCCGAAACTCTTCACTGACACCATCCATCTGTCTAACCACATAATTTCTTGCAATTAAATCCATTTCATTCTTTTCTTGAAAAAATAAGATATTTTGAGATGAAATAGACAACTTTTCTTCTGCTTCTCGTGTGATCAACGAAAGATCTTCTAAAAATTCATCTAAACTTTGTTGATACTCACGACTTAAATTAAAAATAAGATCTTCTTGTCGCTCTGTTTTCACAATTTCCTGGAATAGTTTATCTCGCTTATTTTTATTAACATCCTCCATCATGGTTAGCTTTCCCATCTTTGAGCCTGTTCTACATCACGTTTTTCAAGTACAGCAGCAATTTGAGGAATTTTATTAGCTTGAATCAGAACAGCTTCACTAAATTTACCCACAGCTTGAAGTAAGTGATTATTTACCTCTTTTCCTTTCTCCATACCTGCTATACCAGCAGAATAACCAAACTCTATTTGTTTATTCTCATTTTGTGATACATCAACACCAGTTAACTCACCAATAGCTGCTTGCGCATCAATTGGGCTGGATTTTATTTGGAGTTTATCCATACATTCACCCTCAAATCTTATTATTCCCCTCCATCATATCATAATTTGAAGAAAAATACTCTTTCTTCCATGAAAAAACATACTAAATTATCTGTAATTTATTAATAGTTAGAGACAAGTCTTTCAAAAGAATTGTAATCTCCATTCAAAAAGCCCTCAGCTGTAACTGAGAGCTTATCTAATTAGCGATAGCTAAGAGCACGTTTGATGGTCTTCCATGGTCCGAGGTCATCGGTCTGGAGGATCAGGCTCGCATAGATACGGGCGATGAGAACTGTTCCCACGATGGTAAAGAGAACCGCAATTCCCAATGAAGCCCAAGATTCAAGACCAGTCGCATAGCCATTAATGGTACGGAAAGGCATGAAGAAGGTTGAAATGAAAGGAATGTACGAACCGATCTTCAATAAGAAGACGTCACCGGCACTTCCCAAGGTGGTTACCCCAAGGAAGCTAAAGATAACTAACATCATTAGTGGCGAAATCGCTTTTCCTGAATCTTCAGGTCGTGCAACTGTGGAGCCTAAGAAGGCAGAGAGCACCACATACATAAAGATCCCAAGGATAATGAAGAAGACGGTATTGAGCGAGATTGACTCTGCTAGGTGCTGGGTAATTGGAGAGTTTGGAGCGAGAAAATCCTTGACAACAGGGATATCTGCTCTAAAGATCCAAACAGCTACTAAACCAATCACATAGACAAAAATATGAGTAAAGATCACTCCGAAGAGTCCGAGCATGCGTGCGAAGAAATAGTCGGTTGCTTTGATACTAGAGAAGACCACTTCCATGATCTTAGTTCCCTTTTCACTAGCCACTTCTTGGGCTGTGATACTCGAGTAGAAGATCAAAATCATATAAAGCAACATTCCTAGACCACCTGCAACCATGGTTTGCACCATTTTCAAGCCTTCTTTTTTCTCATCAATTTTTTCTTTGAGAGAAACCTGTTGAGACAAGGCTGTCAGCTGCTCTTTGCTTAGATTGGCACGCGCTAGATTGATCCCTTGTTGGACCTGGCTTAATTTCGCAGCGACAAGGCTTTTCAATTCCATTTTCATGGCTTGATCACCCACATAAGTGGCTTCTAGCTGGCCATCTTTTTCATCGACTGTTAGGTAAGCAGCTGCTTTCTCATCCTTGATGGCTTTTTTAGCTGCAGCTTCATCTTTGTAGTCTGAGGTCAAGCTATCGGTTCCTTTGAGACTTTCTTTGACAGCTGGGACTTCTGTCACCAAGGCCACCTGATTCTTCGCATCTGTAGAAGAATCCGTTAGATAACCGATTCCAATGCCCAACCCTAAAATGATGAAGGGGCCCAAGACCATGAAGAGAAAACTCCATGATTTCACTTGTCTGATATAGGTTTCTTTCATTACGACAAACATCTGTTTCATACTTCTACTCCTGATTCAAGTTTAAAGATCTCATCAATAGTTGGGGCTTGGTGGTCAAAGGTCGCAAGGTAGTGGCCCTTGGTCAAGCGGTCAAATAATTCTGGACCCGCTGACGCATCATCCAAGATCAGCTTCCAAGTCCCTTGCTTGGTCATGCTGACTTTGGTCACGTGTGGCAGAGCTTCTAGCTCTTCTTTGCTAAAGTCGTTAGAGACAAAGAGGCGAGTCTTACCATAGCTATTCCGGACCTCTTGGACAGGCCCTGAAAGGACAACCGAACCATCACGGATCATTAGGATATCATCACACAACTCTTCGACGTTGGTCATGACGTGGTCAGAAAAGATAATGGTGGCCCCACGCTCTTTTTCTTCAAAGATGACCTGCTTGAGCACTTCTGTGTTGACCGGATCCAAGCCACTAAAGGGTTCATCTAAAATGATCAATTTAGGCTCATGGATCAAGGTGATGATCAGTTGAACCTTCTGTTGGTTCCCTTTTGAGAGACTCTTGATTTTATCAGTCAATTTCCCTTTTACTTGGAGTTTTTCCATCCAGGTCGGTAATTTTTCCTTGACCTCGGCAGTGCTCATTCCTTTTAAGGCAGCCAAATAGCGGACCTGCTCAAAAATCGTGAGTTTTGGCATGAGACTACGTTCTTCCGGCAAATAACCAATTTCTTTGTAAGTTTCTTGCGTAATCGCTTTGCCATCTAGGCGGATCTCACCGCTGTAGTCCAAAAAGCGCAGGATGCTGTGGAAAATGGTGGTTTTCCCAGCCCCATTTTTCCCAACCAAACCAAGGATATGCCCTTGTTGAGCTGTCAGATCCACTCCAAAGAGGACCTGCTTATTGCCAAAGCTTTTTTCTAAATTTCTAATTTCTAACATGAATGACTCCTTTACTCTTTATAATAACGTTTGGTAATCTTGTATTGTGAAATAAGGATATAAATATAGAGAATGGATACGACCAACAAAGCCAAGAGGATATCCGTCTGGAAGGCAATTCCAATGATTAAGAGAGCAATGAGAAGGCTCGGCAAGATATAATTGCTTAACTTAACCACCACTTCGAAATTTTCCTCGTAGCCAATCTGTTTTTCAGCTTCATCCATCCTACTCATCATAAATTCCCGCACTTCCTTGGCATTGGCATTGCGAGGGATTTCCATACCATAAATCAATTTAAAAGTCTTACGATAGAGTTGGTCAGCCACAACAAACATAGCAAATAGGCTAACAAAAATATAAAACATAGTGTAACTTCCAAAGATATGCATATACGTTCCTGTCATCTTATCATCAAGAGAGTACTGTTGAGTATAAAAGATAATCACAAACATATAAGGTATCAGCAGAATCCCTTTGAAAATCGTAGCCAAGTCGTAACATTTTTTCATCTGACTTTCAAATCTATAAGCCTCCTCATCTTCTGTTTCACTCATCTTGTAATAAGATTTTCGTGACATCAAAAGTAAGGACAATACAATCGCAAAAATGATTAGAAAAAGAATGAAACTTCCTACATACAAGTCCTCTTTATCAAAAAGATTTTGCAATTCAATACTTGTTTTCGATCCAAACATGCCTGTCAAAACTCCGATGACTCCTCCGATCAAACCAGAAACTGTAATGATCCCTACATTTCTCCAAAAACGGTAACGTGGAGATCGTTCTTGTTGTTGCTTTTTCATAATCATTCCTCTTCCTCTACAAGACTAAAAACATTTTCCACAGGCTCTTTAAAAACCTGGGCGATGGTGATGGCAATAATTACAGAAGGGGTATATTCCCCTCGCTCCAAGAGACTGATGGACTGGCGCGAAACCCCTGCTAGCTTAGCTAGCTCGGATTGGTTGAGCCCATCACGCGCCCTCAGCTCTTTCAGTCGATTTTTTAAAATCATGGCTTTCGCCCCCTTATAGTTGAATACCTTGAATATCTTCGATGCGGACTAATTTGGTTTCCCTCTGTTGTTTATGATTCACACGAGTCAGTTTGACCCAATCTTCATCGATATCTATAATTTCATACTCAAATCCAACACCATCTACTGTAACAGTGGCCGTTTGGCCTTTCAATTCTTCTAAAAGTCTAGACATTTCTTTATTTCCTTTCACTTGTTTTTCTAATCGTCTGATACGTCTGTTCAATCCTTTTATCTTCTTTTCTGAGCTTGCATAAAATATAACTATAAAAGGGATAAAAAGAATCCATATGGCTCCCATAAGAATACCTCTCCTTCTTTCGTCTAAAACTATTGTAACGCTTCTTTTTATTTTTGACAAGTATCTTTGTCAAAAATAAAAAGGATATTGTCAAAATCATTGGAAATATGATATAAATAACACAACTTTTCTAACATCTTATAGCACTTCTCCTTCAAAAAAATGACTTGGAAAAATTGATATGCAAGATGCCGTTACAAAAGCGCCCGAAACCAAATAGTTTCAGATACTCGGAAATTGGGAAAATTGTCTTAGCCCGCGCCTAAAAATTTAAAATCTAGAAACTTAAAACTTAGTCATGAAACTTCGAAAAAGATTGCTGACGTCCGGTGTCACCTTAGCAAAATTCAAGCTATAACTTTCCTTGGGTATTACTATTTTTAAGATAAAAAAATAACAAGATTTCTCAATCTTGCTAATTTTTTTGTCTTATCATTATGATTTTGTTCAGTCAGTATGTAGCCTACTGGCAAGCTGACTGACTAAATTAAAGTGATTATTTGTCGCCAAAAACTTTGAAACGACCTTCTGTTTGGATGTCTTTATCTCCTGCTGGTGCAACGATTTGACCAAATGGCGCTTGAGCACGGAGTTTCCAGTTAGCTGGAATGTCATATTTTTCAGCCAATTGAGCATCAACAAGTGGATTGTAGTGTTGTACGTTCATACCGATATTCTTCTCAGCCAAAGCCAACCATGTCGCATAAAGGGCGATTCCATGACCTTGCTCTGACCAAATTGGGAAGTTTTCAGCGTAAAGTGGGAATTGCTCTTGAAGGCCTTTCACTACATCTTGATCTTCGTAGAAGAGGATTGTTCCCTTAGCTTGAGCAAAACCTGCCAAACGTTCTTTTGTTGCCTCAAAAGCTTCTGCTGGCGTTACTTTTTCAAGCTCTGAATAAGCGATTTCATTCCAGAAAGCATCTGATTCTTCATCCAGCAAAATCACCACACGTGATGTTTGTGAGTTAAAGGCTGTCGGTGTGTTAAGAACAGCCCCTTGAATGGTTTCAATCAATTCTTGGTTAGAGAGCTCAAGGTCTTTTCCCAAAGCATAAATTGAACGACGTTTTGTTTGTAAGTCTGTAAAGTAGGTCATAGTTATTCCCTCTTTCTTTGTGATGAATGTTAATTGTTAAAATTGTTAAGTTTATTTGTAATAACTTTGATTACAATAACCATTATAGACCTTTCAAATGTAATGTCAATAGTTACGACTTAAAAATCACTAATTATTAATATTTTTTTCTCACTCGTGTCAAAATACCATCATTATCCTCGAAGATTAACGCATTAGAAGATAACCATTTGACCTCTGCTCCACGATTCTTAGCACGTTCTGCTATGGGAATCAAATCTTCTTTGTCTTCTACTTCAAGGACGTAGTAGGCAAGACCAATCATCCCTTTTTCACGTTTGGCTAAGTTTTTGCCACCCCATTCATTGACAGCTAAGTGGTGATGGTAATCACCTGAAGCAATCCAACTAGCACTTGAAATGGTAAACTTATCTGCCAGCTCCAAAACATTCTGATAAAAAGCCGTTGCTAGCTGACTATCTTTGACCGATAAATGAATATGCCCCATACGAGTATCCTTAGCTATCACAAATGGCTCAACCTTGCGTCCCATCTCGTAAATTTCTTGAGCTGATAGTTCTTCTGTTACACCAACGATGCGACCATCCTCACGAATATCCCATTCAGCAACAGGCTTGTCTCTATAGAGCTCAATACCATTGCCTTCAAGGTCTTCCAAATAAAGGGCTTCACTATAACCGTGGTCAGCTGCACCGACAAATGGATAATCTAGCTCAGCAATATGTTTGAAAACATCTGCCAAATCCTCGCGAGATGGCAACAAAATTGCCATATGGTAGAGACCATAACTGGACTTGACCGCTTCCTCACGATTGGTTTCAATCAAGTGAACTAGCGGCTTGTTTCCAGCACCCAAAACAACTTCTGTTGCAGTTTGAGATAGGATTTCAAGTCCTATAACCTGTGTATAAAAGGCTGTCTGACGTGCCAAGTCATTCACATTGAGTACCGCTTCTGCGAGGTAAATCTTACTATTGTAGTCGTATGTCATATGTTTTTCTCCTTTGTTGTAATTATATGAATTACATTATAATTTTTTCTATTGTCACGTCAATCATTACAACTTGGAAATTAAAAAAGAAACCGAAAAACTTTCGATTTCTTATAGTTTAAAATCTAAAAATCAAGCTCCAGTTTCTTTCCAGTTGGCCTTAGCATCCTTTAAAATACCAGCTAAAGTTTTCTTTTCGAGTTCTTTTTCCATTGCCATTTGAACGTCTTCTAGGCTCTGATCCAAAATCCCATGGATATTACGTCCTACTGGACACGCTGGATTAGGATTATCATGAAAACTAAAGAGTTGGCCACTTGGACCGATGCTATCCACTGCACGATAAACCTGCAAAAGGTTAATCTCCTCTGGTGCCTTGGTTAATGTGGCTCCTCCACTTCCCCTTTGAACAGAAATCAAGTCTGCTTTCTTCAGTTGCGACAAGGTTTTACGGATAATAACTGGATTGACCCCCACACTACCTGCCATTAAATCACTGGTTAGCTTCGTTTCATTTCCCTTATTTTGTGCTATAAGGGTCAAAATATGAACAGCAATGGTAAAGCGACTTGGTATTTGCATATCAGAACCTCTCATTCATCTTTTTCTTTTCAATCAATTATAACAAAACCAACGTTGTAAAACAAGGAGTTACAACAACTTGAAGTGTTAGTCTTACACAAAAAAATAGAGCCATCGTATACTCTATTCTTTTGTATTTGATAATAACTAACTAGACCAATAATACATAGTATTCTAGCCTATTGAGGTTCTAGATTGGTCTTTTGCTTCTTACGA
>SKEL01001824.1_pt1 | contig 17645 bp, 10 predicted proteins | sample 4826741 | NCBI WGS metagenome assembly SKEL01 (sample SAMN11008810, study PRJNA524170) | human gut metagenome | biome: Human fecal sample; material: Feces; isolation source: fecal sample from pouch patient p33 | host: Homo sapiens | place: Israel: Tel-Aviv | collected 2016-03-22
CAAGGGAGGTACTCTTTTTCGTCTTTACCAGATGCTGATGAACTGCGGATACTGCCAGAAGTGACGGAATCGGCATATGGTTTTCATCTACTCCTCTGTCTGAAAGAACAAGGATGTTTGCACCCTCACGGAATGCTTTATCTACTTCTACGAAAAGACGGTCAATGGCTCTCTCAAGTTTCGTACTCTTATAATATAAGGTAGAAACAACCGCTGTCTTGAAGCCTTCATGTTTAAAGCTCTTAATCTTCATCATGTCTGTATTTGTCAGAATCGGATTATTGATTTTTAATACCTGACAGTTCTCAGGTTTCTGCTCCAGAAGGTTTCCGTCTTTACCAACATAAACACTTGTGCTTGTAACGATTTCCTCACGGATTGCATCGATCGGAGGGTTAGTAACCTGTGCAAAAAGCTGTTTGAAATAGTCAAATAATGGTCTGTTCTGTTTGGAAAATACTGCCAGCGGAGTATCTACACCCATAGCGCCGATGCTCTCTGCACCATTTAACGCCATGTTTCTGATGGAAGTACGATACTGCTCATAAGTATAACCGAATGCTTTCTGCAGACGCGCTCTCTGCTCAGGTGTATATTCTTCCGGTCTTTCGTTAGGAATCTTGATGTCTTTTAACTGTACCAGATGACTATCCAGCCATTCACCGTATGGCTGCATTTTTGCATAGCCCTCTTTCAGTTCATTGTCATCGATTACTTTTCCCTTTACAGTATCTACAAGAAGCATTTTTCCGGGATGAAGACGCTCTTTTAATACAATCTTCTCTTCCGGGATCGGCAGAACACCTACTTCTGAGGAAAGGATCATATAACCATCGGAGGTAATATAATATCTGGATGGACGGAGACCGTTTCTGTCAAGGACAGCTCCCATCACATCACCGTCCGAGAAGAGGATCGATGCAGGTCCGTCCCATGGCTCCATCATAGTTGCATAGTACTGGTAGAAATCACGCTTTGCCTGTGAAATGGTATCATTGTTTGCCCATGGTTCAGGGATTGTGATCATCACTGCAAGAGGCAGCTCCATGCCACTCATTACCAGGAATTCCAGTGTATTGTCAAGCATTGCAGAGTCAGAACCATTTCTGTTTACAACAGGGAGCACTTTATGAAGCTGTCCCTCCAGATATGGAGATTCCATATTTTCTTCTCTTGCAAGCATCTTATCTGCGTTGCCGCGGATTGTGTTGATCTCACCGTTGTGTACCATAAAGCGGTTAGGATGTGCCCTCTCCCAGCTTGGATTTGTGTTGGTACTGAAACGGGAATGTACCATGGCGATTGCAGATTCATAATCCGGATTCTGAAGGTCTTCGAAGAAAGTACGAAGCTGTCCAACCAGGAACATGCCTTTGTAAACGATGGTACGGCTGCTCATGGAAACTACGTAAGTGTTATCATTACTCTGCTCAAACTCACGTCTTGCAATGTAGAGCATGCGGTCAAATGGAAGACCTTTTTCCACATCTTCCGGTTTTTTGATAAATGCCTGCATAATGCATGGCATACATTCTCTGGCTTTATGTCCAAGTACCTCCGGGAATACCGGAACCTGACGCCAGCCCAGAAGCTTCAGACCTTCTTTCTCAAGTATGATCTCAAACATCTTCTTTGCCTGTGCACGTTTGATCTCGTGCTGTGGGAAGAAAAACTGTGCGATACCGTATTCTCTCTCATCACCAATCTCAAATCCCTCTTTCTTACAGGCTTTTTTGAAAAATTTATGGGAAATCTGAAGAAGAATACCTACACCATCACCGGTTTTGCCTTCTGCATCTTTACCTGCACGGTGTTCCAGATGTTCTACGATTTTTAATGCGTTTGCAACAGTATCGTGGGTTTTCTTTCCTTTGATATTGACAACTGCTCCGATACCGCAGTTGTCATGCTCAAATTCAGGCCGGTACAGACCTTGTTGTTGCTGTTGTTCTCTCACTTCTTTCATAATCTCCTCATCCTTTCTATTTCTGCTGTTCTTCGCTTATTTTTTATTTCAAGTACACGAATGTGTTTGAGTAATTAATTACCTTTATAATCGACTGCCGCCTGAATAAATCCTCTGAATAAAGGATGTGCATGGTTCGGACGGGATTTGAATTCAGGATGTGCCTGGGTTCCTACATAGAACGGATGCCCTGCAATCTCAATCATTTCTACAATTCGGTTGTCAGGAGAAGTTCCTACAATATTCATTCCCTTCTCCTGAAGTTCTTTACGGAATGCGTTGTTTACTTCATAACGATGTCTGTGACGCTCATGAATCTCTTTCTTACCGAAGAGTTCATATGATTTAGAGCCTTCTGCAAGGATACATGGGTAGCTTCCAAGTCTTAAGGTTCCACCGATATCCTCGACATCTTCCTGATCCGGCATCAGTGCGATCACCGGGTGTTTGGTATCCGGATCAAGTTCAATGCTGTTTGCATCTTCATATCCAAGTACATGGCGGGCAAATTCTACGATTGCCATCTGCATTCCCAGACAGATTCCAAGGTATGGAATCTTATATACTCTTGCATACTGCGCTGCAAGAATCATTCCTTCTGTACCTCTGTTTCCGAAACCGCCGGGAACTAAAATTCCGTCTACATCATGAAGCTGCTGATCCAGATTTTTCTCTGTCAGTTCTTCTGAATCGATCCAGTCAAGCTCCACTTTTGCTCTGCAGGAAATTCCACCATGTTTCAATGCCTCTACCACACTGAGGTATGCGTCATGAAGCTGTGTATATTTTCCTACAATCGCAATTTTTACTGTTTTGTTTGGATTTCTCAGGCTTTCTACCATCGCTTCCCAGTCGCTTAAATCCGGTTTCCTGTTTTCCAGTCTCAGACTTGAGAGAACGACATCTGCAAGTTTTTCTCTCTCCATTGCAAGTGGAGCTTCATATAAATATTCTACATCCAGGTTCTGGAGTACATGACTGACTGGCACATTGCAGAACAGTGCGATTTTTTCTTTAATCTCTTCTGTCAGCTCATGCTCACTTCTGCATACCAGTATATCCGGCTGAATTCCCATTCCCTGAAGTTCTTTTACACTCGCCTGGGTTGGTTTTGTTTTCAGCTCTTCGGATGCTTTTAAGTAAGGAATTAACGTTACATGAATCAGAATTGCATTGTCATGCCCCACATTAAGCTGGAACTGACGGATGGCTTCCAGAAATGGCTGGCTTTCGATATCACCAACTGTTCCTCCGACCTCGATAATGGCAATCTTGTTTTCCTCCGGTGATTTGGCGCGGTAGAAACGACTCTTGATCTCATTTGTAATATGAGGAATTACCTGTACGGTTCCTCCGCCGAAATCTCCGTGACGTTCTTTCTGAAGAACGGACCAGTAAACTTTACCGGTCGTCACGTTGGAATTTTTGTCGAGGCTCTCATCAATAAATCTCTCATAATGTCCCAGATCCAGGTCTGTCTCTGTACCGTCATCTGTTACAAAAACTTCTCCATGCTGAATCGGGTTCATGGTTCCCGGGTCAATGTTGATATATGGATCAAACTTCTGCATGGTTACCTGGTATCCTCTCGCCTTGAGAAGACGTCCCAGGGATGCAGCTGTGATTCCTTTTCCAAGACCGGAAACAACGCCTCCTGTGACAAATACATACTTTACTGCCATTTTGATTTCCTCCTCCATCATCCTTGGTTTATAATGAAAAAGCGTCAGATACAGTATTCAGAGGGCACTTGACCCATCTGATATCCTGCATCTGACGCCTTTGTCAGATCAACATATCCTAATCAATATGTGTTTTCCTTTATTTCAATCCACAGTCAGTAATTTCACAAAATCTGACCTGTCAGCTCACCGCTGATTGTGACTTGTCCTATGTCAATAGGAGATACCGATTTCTCTCTGCCCACCACTGCTTATTGTTCTTCGCAACCTCCGCAGGGAACTTACTTGATTCGGTTAAATCTTCTACATATAACTTATCGAGAGAAAAGAATACTCCTCACAGATGTCTCTTAAAAATATGCTATACTATAAAACATTTTTTTTCGTTTGTCAACAATGAAGTTTCATCTTTAATCAAAAAGACAGCTTTGAATTCTTTATTCTTCAAGTCTGTCTTTTTTGAAATCAATATTTACTTATGAGCGAAAACTCTCATTATGCCACTGCAAACTTTTTCAAAGTACGATTGAATTCTTTGCTCTCACCATGGCAGTCTACAGTCAGAACCTTTGTCAGGTCAAGGCTGAGTACGCCAAGAATTGATTTGGCATCAATTAAAAATCTGTTATAATATACATCAACATCAAAATCGCATCTGGTTGCTGCGTTTACAAATTCCTGCACTTCTTCTGTTGCATTTAATTTAATCTTGCTCTGTGACATGAAAATCACCCTTTCTAAAGTTATGAGTAACTGTCCTGTATCTGTTGCTGCTGTACCATATAGCAAAAATAATCAACACCTGACAATTACGGTTTCATTTTATGGAATGCACACATTATCTTCCTCATTGCGAATTTTGTCAAGTTATTTCGAGCATGTAATTTTATCCATAGGAACGTTATTTTTATACATTCAGTATATTTTTATCATATAATAAGTGTTATTTTTTGTCACTATTGTTCATCCATCCTCTATATTGGTTATACCACTATGTGAGATTGATCCCATAATCTGTGACAAGTTTCTGCAATTTTTCACGAAATAAATATTACTATTCACTCCGTTCTTAATAGTACGTTTTGTAAAGCATTGACACATGAACAACAACAATGCATGTATGTATCTAAAACAAATTCTTTTCCTCTCCAGCCTTCTTTGTATATAAGCATAAAAATATAGAGGCAGGTAATCCCACCTCTATCTATAAATCAGATTCACTACAACTGATGCAGTACACTGTCAGCACACTGCACCTTTCAAATGTGAATCATCAACATTTCACAATGTCAGCAAACTCCGCATGACTATAATCCGGAATATCCATTGGATAATTTCCATCGAAGCATGCCTTGCATAATGGCAGACCGCCTGCCATTCCCTCCAGATAATCTGTCTGCATATATCCCAGAGAATCCGCACCGATCATCTTTCGGATTTCTTCTGTACTGTGACTTGCAGCGATCAGCTGGTCATTGGATGGAACATCGGTTCCAAAATAGCATGGATGCAAGAACGGCGGTGAACTGATACGCACATGAACTTCCTTTGCTCCTGCCTCTTTTAGCATATGAATCAGATTGGCAATCGTCGTTCCTCTTACGATAGAGTCATCCACCAGTACGATTCTCTTACCCTTGACAACCGATTCCAGTACACTCAGTTTCAGATGTACGCTGGACTCACGTTCTTCCTGCGTAGGTTTGATGAAAGTTCTTCCAATATAGCTGTTCTTATAGAAGGCAAAAGCAAACGGAATACCAGAAGCTTCTGAATATCCCTTCGCTGCCGGAAGTCCTGATTCCGGAACACCCGTTACGATATCCGCATCTACAGGATAAGACTTGGCAAGAGACTTTCCGCCACGGATTCTGGCGTCATAAACCTTCACTCCGTCAATCGTACTGTCCAGTCTTGCAAAATATATATATTCAAATACACAATGGGCTCTCTTTGCAGTTGCAAGAGTCGCAAGTTCCATATTGGATTTCAGCCCATCTTTTGTGATCGTAAGGATCTCACCCGGCTCAATATCACGGACAAATTCCGCACTGACAGAAGTAAGCGCACAGCTTTCAGAAGCAACCACATATGTATTTCCTCTTTTTCCAAGACATAACGGTTTTAAACCATAAGGGTCACGAACTGCGATCAGTTTTCTCGGGCTCATGACAACCAGGCCATAAGCACCTTTGATTTTTCTGGCAGTTTTTAATACTGCTTCCTCTACGGTCTTAGAATGTACACGCTCCCTTGCAATATGGAATGCAATAACCTCTGAATCTGTAGTCGTGTGGAAAATCGCTCCATTCTGAATCAGTTCCCATTTCAGCTCCGGTGTATTTACCAGATTTCCGTTATGTGCAAGTGCAAGAGTTCCCTTTACATATGATAAAACAAGCGGCTGTGCATTCTCGGCAACAGAAGCTCCTGTGGTAGAATATCTTACATGACCAATTCCGATGTCTCCTTCGTATTTACGGACAACATCCTGTCTGAGAACCTCGCTTACCAGACCGAGATCCTTATGAAACTTCACATTTCCACGTTCTCCCTTAGTATCAGAAACTGCAAGTCCGCAGGATTCCTGACCTCTGTGCTGCAAAGAAGTCAGTCCATAATATATGGACGGAACTACATTGCCGCCATCCAGGTCATAGATTCCAAAGACGCCGCACTCTTCTTTTATTCCAGCCATCTGATTTCCTCCGATTCTATTCAAATGTTCTTTTGTCTGGCAGGTTTCAAATCCAAAAAATCTTATCGTGCAGGCACGAACAGCTTTTCGTCACTTAAACCCTGACATCCCAAATTATAATAATTGAAACAAATTTGTCAACCTATCCTTTTTTTGCCACATCTCAAAAATTTTTTCAAAAAAAGTGCTTGACATCTGTTTTCATTTCGTTTATAGTACAGCACATAAAGCAAAGGCGCTTTGGATTTGAGATAAGTCCAAGGCGCCTTTTTCGTTTTATACTTTTCGCTTTATAGAAAATTTTCGATGAGGAATTTTCTATGAGACGAAATCCGTTACAGATTTTATCGTGATCTGTAGCCGGACTACACATATTCATTTTATCAGCGAAATTACAAACCGAAAGGAGCGTACCTATATGGCACAGAATATCCCTGAACTGTACGGCAGCTTAGTTTTCAACGACAAAGTAATGCGAAGCAAACTGCCAAAAGACATGTACAAAGCATTAAAGAAAACAATCGAGAACGGCACACATCTTGAACTTGATGTTGCTAACTCCGTTGCAGTTGCAATGAAAGAATGGGCTACCGAAAACGGAGCTACCCATTATACTCACTGGTTCCAGCCAATGACAAACGTAACTGCTGAAAAGCATGACAGCTTCATTTCTCCTACAGGAGATGGACAGGTCATCATGGATTTCTCCGGTAAAGAACTTGTAAAAGGTGAGCCAGATGCTTCCAGTTTCCCGTCAGGCGGTCTTCGTGCCACATTCGAGGCAAGAGGATATACAGCATGGGATCCTACCTCACCGGCATTTATTAAAGATGGAACACTTTACATTCCTACAGCATTCTGTTCTTATAGCGGTGAAGCCCTTGATAAAAAGACCCCTCTCCTTCGTTCCATGGAGACACTTGATAAAGAAGCTACAAATCTTCTTCATATAATAGGAAACAAAGAAGTCAGACACGTCAATACAACCGTAGGTCCTGAACAGGAATACTTCCTGGTAGACAAAGAATTATATAAACAGAGAAAAGACCTTGTATTCTGCGGACGTACATTGATCGGTGCCCCTGCTCCTAAGGGACAGGAAATGGAAGATCATTACTTCGGTGCTCTTAAACCACGTGTTGCAGCTTACATGCATGACCTGGACGTAGAGCTTTGGAAACTTGGTATTCCGGCTAAAACAAAACATAACGAAGTTGCTCCTGCACAGCATGAGCTGGCTCCTGTATTTGATACCACAAACGTTGCAGTTGACCATAACCAGTTAACAATGGAAGTCATGAAGAAAGTCGCAGACAAACATGGTCTTGTATGCCTCCTTCATGAGAAACCATTCGAGGGAATCAATGGAAGTGGTAAACACAACAACTGGTCTATGATTACAGACACAGGTGTAAACATCCTTGATCCAGGCAAAACACCTGCTGAGAATACACAGTTTCTGATTTTCCTGACAGCTGTTATCAAGGCTGTTGATGAATACGCAGATGTACTTCGTATTTCTGTAGCAAGTGCCGGAAATGATCACCGTCTTGGCGCAAACGAGGCTCCGCCTGCTGTTGTATCCGTATTTCTTGGCGATGAGCTGACAGAGATCTTAAAATCTATCGAAAATGGTGAATACTTTGCAGGAAGCCGCGCTGTCCAGATGGATATCGGTGCAAAAGTACTTCCTCATTTCGTAAAGGATAATACAGACAGAAACCGTACTTCACCATTCGCATTCACAGGAAACAAATTCGAGTTCCGTATGCTTGGATCCGAGGCTTCTGTCGCCAACCCGAACATCATCTTAAATACTGCGGTTGCTGAGTGTGTACACCAGTTTGCAGAACAGTTAAAAGATGTTCCGAATGACAAGATGGACGATGCAATCCATGAACTGATCAGGAAAACAATCACAGATCACAAACGCGTTATCTTCAATGGCAACGGATATACCGATGAGTGGATTGAAGAAGCTAAAAAGCGTGGTCTTTACAACCTGAAATCCACACCGGATGCTCTTCCACAGTGGATCGCAGATAAGAATATTGAACTCTTTACCAAATATCATATTTTCACAAAAGAAGAGATTGAGTCCCGTTATGAAATCTGGCTGGAAACTTATTCCAAGATTCTTAACATTGAGTCCAATACTATGGTTGAAATGGTACAGAAGGACTTCCTTCCATCTGTATTTGCATACATTGATAAGATTGCAGCTACTGCTATTGCCAAGAAATCAGTTGTCGCCGATGTAAGCACAGCTTCCGAAGGGAAACTGATCAAAGAGCTTTCACAGCTTGCCGACGAGATTTCCACAGGTCTTGACACCTTAAAGGCAGACACAGCAAAAGCTCTGGCTACCGAAGATCCTCTGGCAAATGCAAAAGCATATCAGACAGTTGTTCTTTCCGATATGGAAACACTGAGAAAATCTGTAGATGCTGCAGAGGTTCTGATTCCGGATGCACTGCTTCCATATCCTACATATGATAAGCTTCTGTTTTCCGTATAATTGCGGGAGCTGCAAAGCAGCGGAGTAATCCGCAGATATCAGGTAATAACAGGGGAATATCCTTATGAACTCTACTTCATAATTCATTATCGATTTCCTCATCCATTAATCACACGATATACGGATATTCCCTTGTTTTACATATAATTAATTGTAGCTTTCATGCATTACATAACAGATAACCCGCATCTTTTTGCATCAGATATGTTCTGCACTATAAAGCCAATAAAATTAAATATGGATTTTATATTCGCAAAAGCGCGATGAACCTGTAAGAATCAGGCCATCGCGCTTTTTGATTTATATAAAATATGAGGAAATTTTTTATGAGGGAGGAATATTATTATGGAATTTTCCGCAGTAAACACAATATGGGTGCTGGTTGGCGCCGCGCTGGTCTTCTTTATGCAGGCCGGATTCGCAATGGTAGAAACAGGCTTCACAAGAGCCAAAAACGCAGGTAACATTATCATGAAGAACCTGATGGACTTCTGTATCGGTACTCCGGTCTTCTGGCTGATCGGTTTCGGTCTGATGTTTGGTACAGGTAATGGTTTTATCGGAAAGATCGGCGGTATCGCTTCTGAAGCAAACTACGGTACAGGAATGCTTCCTGACGGAGTTCCCTTCTGGGCATTCTTAATCTTCCAGACAGTATTCTGTGCAACATCCGCAACGATTGTTTCCGGTGCAATGGCAGAACGTACAAAATTTCTTTCCTATTGCATCTACAGTTTCATGATCAGTCTTGTTGTTTATCCTGTATCCGGACACTGGATCTGGGGCGGCGGCTTTATCAGTCAGATGGGCTTCCATGATTTCGCTGGTTCCTGTGCAGTACATATGGTAGGTGGTGTAGCAGCCCTGATCGGTGCTATTATCCTTGGACCTCGTATCGGTAAATATACAAAAGACGGCAAATCAAAGGCAATCCCAGGCCACAACCTGACAGTTGGTGCTTTAGGTGTATTCATTCTCTGGTTCTGCTGGTTTGGTTTCAACGGCGCTTCCACTGTCAGCATGGAAGGTGACGCTATCGTAAGTGCAGGTAAAATCTTTGTTACTACAAACCTTGCAGCAGCTGTTGCAACTGTAACTGTTATGATCATCACATGGGTTCGTTACAAAAAGCCAGATGTTTCCATGTCATTAAATGGTTCTCTTGCAGGTCTTGTAGCAATTACAGCCGGATGTGATACCGTATCTCCTACATCCGCAGCAATCATTGGTATTGCTTCTGGTTTCATTGTAGTATTTGGTATTGAATTTATTGATAAAGTTTTAAAAATTGATGACCCTGTTGGTGCTGTAGGTGTTCATGGTTTAAATGGTGCATTCGGTACTCTTGCTGTTGGTCTTTTCTCTGATGGCTCCGGCACTGAATGGAAAGGACTTCTCACAGGCGGTGGTTTTCATGGATTTGGTGTTCAGTTCACAGGTATGATTATCACGATCGCATGGGTCGTTGTTACTATGACAATTATCTTCCAGGTCATCAAACACACTATCGGTCTCCGTGTTTCTCCTGAAGAAGAAATCGCAGGTCTTGACTCCAAAGAACATGGTCTTGCAAGTGCTTATGACGGTTTCGCAATGGCAGGTGTTCCGACTCCTATGGGAACTTCTGTAAAAGCTCCTGTTGTTACCCCCAGACCATCTGCTCCTGCTGAATCTGTACCGGAACTTCCAAAAGAAGGAGTTCACAAACTTACAAAAGTCGTTATCATCACACGTCAGAACAAACTTGATGAGTTTATGCAGGCAATGAATGAGATCGGCGTTACCGGTATCACAATCACAAACGTTTTAGGATGCGGTGTACAGAAAGGTGCTCCTGCTTACTACCGTGGTGTTGAGATGGAAATGAATCTTCTTCCGAAGATCAAGATTGAAATCGTTGTCAGCCTCGTACCTGTTAAGAAAGTCATTGAAACTGCAAAAGCTGTCCTTCACACAGGTGAGATTGGTGATGGTAAAGTATTCGTATATGATATCGAAAATGTAGTGAAGATCCGTACCGGAGAAGAAGGTTATCTCGCTCTCCAGGATACTAAATAGGCCTCCACTCATAATAAATATCCAAATAAAACAAGAAAAACCCGGGAAATTGATACAAAATCATTTCCCGGGTTTTTCTTGTTATTTCCGCGGTGACAATCTCGGCAGATTCCAGTGATAATGAGCCGCAAGATAACGGATCAACACTACTACCACCGATGACACTACCATAGCCTCTACATTTCCTACAAAACGATTCATGTACACGCATACGATCGCACCGATAATAGAAGCGCAGGCATAAATATGCTTTACAAAAATATAAGGCGGCACACTTGCCATCATATCACGCAGCAGACCGCCGCCAACTCCTGTGATCGTTCCAAGAAACACAAGCAGAAACGCATTATCCATATAACCCTGGCGGATTCCTGCATTAACACCCACTACCGTAAAAATACCAAGTCCCACAGAATCCAGCACCAGCATAAACTTATCGTATGTCTCACGCCTGTGTCCTTCCAGAAGTTCTCTCTTAAAATAAAAAATAAAGAAAACAATGCACGAGGTAAGCACAGATACAAGTGCATATACCGGATTTGTAAATACAGCCGGTGGAATAACCCCCAGCACCACATCTCTGATCATGCCGCCTCCCACCGCAGTTGCTACTCCAAGAACGCTGACGCCAAAAATATCCATATTACGCTCTACTCCTACCATTGCTCCGGAAGCTGCAAACGCGATCGTGCCTGCCATTTCCATAATAAATGTCATGATTGACTGATAATCCATATCTAATTTAACTCCTGATTATTTTTCTTTAACATAACATCAGAGCCAAAAGACATTTTTCCTCTTCTTCTGACTCTGATATCCAGAATAACATATATTACTGTCTGCTGGCAATATCCCGCACAATATTTGTTACTGTTCACTCCATGCCCAGTAACACGCTTCGCGATGCAGAAAATATGAACCTCCTTGTGCAAAGCCCAAGGAGTATCGTTTGCTTCGCAAACTTAATTTATGCTATTCGCATAAATTCGCGCGATATGTCTCGGGATTTTGGCATTCACATGCCAAAACACCTCGCGGGATAGTGGCGTGTGAACAGTAACCAATATTTTACCTATCCGGCAACAACTGTTTTACGGATGCTCCTTTAAACAAAGTACCATCTACTGTGAATCGGTCGATCAATGTCGTCTTCGGGTTCTCAATCAGATCGATCAGTTTCTCCGCTGCGATTCTGCCAATTGCAACCGTATTCTGACAAAGTGTAGTCAGCTTAGGTTCCAGAATCTTCGCGATCGTGATTCCATCATACCCTGCAATAGAAATATCCTCCGGAATGCGAAGTCCTCTCTCCCTGATCTCATTAATTCCACCTATCGCAGCATAATCATCCGGATAAAGAATGCAGGTCGGCGGCAACGGAAGATCTAACAGCTCCCCTGTCACCATTGCAGCGGTATCCGCATCTCTGTAAGGACATTCCTTAATATAATCATCCGGTATCTCTACTCCCAGTCTCTGCAAGGTTCTGTAAAAGCCAGAAAGTCTCATACGGGTTACAGAAGTATTATCTCCATGAATATAAGCAATGCGTCTGTGTCCCTGCTCATAAACATACGAAACAAGCTCTTCCATTCCCTGCGTATTATTGGAAACAACTGCAATCTTTCCATCAAACACATGGTCGATCGTTACCACCGGAATTTCCGAACGAATCAGCTCCTGTACCTCATCTGCATAGAAATCCACACACGCGATCACAACTCCATCTACCCCTCTGTAACGGCAATGTTCGTAATAGCTTAGTTTCTGTCCGGAAATTTTTCCGCTCGTAAAGGTAATATCGTACCCTTTCTCCTCTGCGGTCCTTTTGAAGCTTTCCAGCACATGATTAAAATAATCATGAGTAAGTCCACTGGCCGCTTCATCAACAAACATGACTCCGATATTATAGCTTCTCTTCGTCTTTAACGTTCTCGCAGAGGAATTAGGAAGATAGCCCATTTCCGAAGCAGTTCGTAAGATCAGCTTCCTCGTCTCCTCACTGATATCGGAATAACCGTTCAATGCTTTGCTGACACTGGCCACAGAGACATTACACTTTTTCGCAATTTCTTTCATCGAAACCATAGGTATGCCTCCTAAAATTTTCGTAATCGTTTTCGTACTTTCATTGTATAACTACTCGCACAAATTTTCAAGCTTGCAATTCATTTTTTTGTGCATCTTTTATATTTTTTGTATGATTGCACAATTTTAACACCCAATATTTTTCCATTATCACAAATCCAATTCATCATTTTAACGAAAATACCCTCTTATTTTTTGACACTTATTTTTCTGTAAAACAATTGATTTTATCACTGTCTTCCGCTATACTAGAGACAAATAGCAGTAATGCCACGATAATCGTCTGTTTTTATTCTAAACTTATTCGTTTTCGTGTTTGAATTTTCTGTATATTTAAAACAACTGACGCAAAATCATAATAAAACAGGAGGACTTCTTATGAAATTCGGTTATTTCGATGACAACGCCAAAGAATATGTCATCACTACCCCAGATACTCCGCTTCCATGGATCAACTATCTGGGATCTCAGGACTTTTTCTCCCTGATTTCTAACACTTGTGGCGGATACAGCTTCTACAAAGATGCCAAACTTCTTCGCATCACCCGTTACCGCTACAACAATATTCCGGTAGATTCCAACGGAAAATATTACTATATCCATGATGGAGAAGAAATCTGGAACCCAGGTTCCATGCCTTCCAAGACACCACTGGATTCTTATGAATGCCATCATGGAATCGGCTACAGCCGTTTTCTGTCTTCCAAAAATGGGTTAAAAGCTGATCTTCTTGCTTTTGTTCCTGTAAACACAACCTGTGAGATTAATAAACTGACTCTCACAAACACAACTGATGCTCCGAAAACCTTTTCTCTCTTCTCTTATGTAGAGTTCTGCCTCTGGAATGCCGTAGATGACAGTACAAACTTCCAGAGAAATTTAAGTATCGGTGAAGTTGAGATCGAAGGCAGCACTATTTACCATAAAACCGAATATCGCGAACGCCGCAGACATTACAGTTTCTTTAGCGTAAACAGCCCGGTGGATGGTTTTGATACAAGCAGAGATGCTTTCCTTGGTATGAACAACGGAAATGCTTTTCCTGTTGCTGTAAAAGAAAATAAAGCAAGAAATTCTGTTGCAAGCGGATGGTATCCAATCGCAAGCCACCAGATTAATATAACACTTTCTGCAGGAAAATCCAAGGATTTTATTTTTGTTCTGGGATACAGCGAAAATCCACAGGATCAGAAATTTATCGCTCCAAACGTAATCCGCAAGGACGGCGCTCATAAGATTCTCAGACAGTTCCAGACAACCGAACAGGTTGATGCTTCATTTGCCGAGCTGAATGCTTACTGGGACAAGCTTCTCTCCCGTTATCATGTAGAGAGTAACGATGAGCATGTAAATCGTATGGCAAATATCTGGAATCAGTACCAATGTATGGTTACCTTTAATATGTCACGTTCCGCTTCCTATTATGAATCCGGTACAGGCCGCGGAATGGGATTCCGTGATTCCTGCCAGGATCTCCTTGGTTTCGTACATCTGATTCCGGAACGTGCAAGAGAACGTATCCTCGATATTGCCGCCACTCAGTTTGAAGATGGAAGTGCTTATCATCAGTATCAGCCACTTACCAAGAAGGGTAACCTGGATATCGGAAGCGGTTTCAATGATGACCCGTTATGGCTGATTGCAGCAGTTTCCGCTTACCTGAAAGAAACCGGAGACTTCTCTATCTTAAATGAAATGGTTGACTTTGATAATCAGAAAGAAAAGGCAGCTCCTCTGTATGAGCATCTGCATCGTTCTTTCGAATATACAGCAACTCATCTCGGACCGCACAAACTTCCACTGATCGGACGCGCAGACTGGAATGACTGTCTGAATCTGAACTGTTTCTCCACAGAACCAGGAGAATCCTTCCAGACAACCGGCCCATCTGAAGGACCTGTTGCAGAATCCGTATTTATCGCAGGTATGTTCGTAAAATATGGAAAAGAATTCGCAGAAATCAGCCGTCATATGGAAGACACCGTGGCTGCCGAAAGAGCAGAAAAAGAAGTAGATCAGATGTATCAGGCAGTACTTGATGCTGGATGGGATGGAGAATGGTTCCTCCGTGCATACGATGCCGAATCTCAGAAAGTCGGTTCCAAAGAATGTAAAGAGGGACAGATTTTCATCGAGCCACAGGGTTTCTGCGTTATGGCTGGAATTGGGGTCAAAGAGGGCCTTGCCGAAAAAGCTCTGGATTCTGTCAAAGAGCGTCTTGATACGAAATATGGTATTATGATCCTGCAGCCGGCTTATACCCAGTATTATCTGAATCTTGGAGAAATTTCCTCCTACCCGCCGGGATATAAAGAAAATGCAGGTATCTTCTGCCACAACAATCCGTGGGTTTCTATCGCAGAAACCGTAATCGGACGCGGTAACAGAGCGTTTGAGATTTACAAGAAGACTTGTCCGTCCTATATCGAGGACATAAGTGAGATTCATTGCACAGAGCCGTACATATATTCACAGATGGTTGCAGGTGCTGACGCAGTCTTCCATGGTCAGGCAAAGAACAGCTGGCTGACCGGTACAGCAGCATGGACTTTCTGGAATCTGTCTCAGGCAATCCTGGGTGTACAGCCATCCTATGATGGACTCTGCATCAATCCATGTATTCCGGAAGGCTTCGGTGATTTCAAACTTACCAGAACTTTCAGAGATGCTGTTTATTATATCGACATTAAAAATCCTGATAATGTTCAGAAGGGTGTTAAGAAAGTCGTTGTAGACGGAAAAGAACATGAAGGATGCCTGATTCCATTTGAAGAAGGCAAGAAAGAATATCATGTAACTGTATACATGGGATAATAGAAACTATCTGTCGCAAACTTGTACAGCACTACATATCTTTTGCAAGCAAGAGATATGTACAATCTGCTTTTACTATTTGGTACAATTCATAAAAGTAAAACCAGCTAATGACAATATTTCGTCTGGCGTATTTTGCAATTCGATGAAATATTATCAGATAGCTGGTTTTTTAACTTTCTATAAGTTCAGAAAAAATTTTATCTGCTACTTAAACTTTTTCTCATTCTCAGGATATTCTGTCCATCCATATATTCATAGGAAACTTCATCCATTATTTTCTTAACCATATAAATTCCAAGACCACCAATTTCTCTCTCTTCCAGATTCAGGGTTATATCCGGATCTTTGTTCTCCAACGGATTATAGGGAATTCCCTGATCAATAAAAACCAGAACGATCATTCCTTTCTCTATTCCAGCCTGTACCGAAGCTTTTCCACCATCAGCGCCATAAGCATAATATGAAATATTTCCAAATATTTCATCAATGACAACATCTATCTGCATCTGAATCTTCATAGGGCAGCAATTTTCTTCTAAAATATCATTTACAAAATTTGTTACAACATCAATGTTCTCTACTTTTGCTTCAACTGTAATATCCTTCAAATCCCTTCTCCTTCCTGCGAGTTGTTTTCTGGAGTGTGTTTAAAAAATCATTCCGAAATACAGCTGGTTCTTTTTGCCTCTAAATAATAACCAGTGCACCAACAAGTTCCAAAAAAGGGTTCTGTTCTCATCACAAAACCCTTTTTATAAATTACTCGATTGTTAATATATCACTGAATCCTGTAATTTCAAATATTTCCTCTATAACCTCGCTGACATGGGTCAATTTGAAATCTCCTTTTTTATTCATATATTTCTGTACTTTCAGGAGTACACGCAAGCCTGCTGATGAAATATACTCCAGATCCGTCAGATCAAATACAAGCTCCTGTGTATCTTTCAGTTCCTTTTCCATAAAGGCTTCCAGTTCCGGCGCCGTCGTTGTATCTAATCTGCCTGATAATAATACAGTATCTTTTATTCCTTCACTTTGCTTTTCGATTTTAAGACTCATTTTATTCTCCCTTCAAATTATAAAAATTCCTATTGAATTTCCTTCAAATTATATTGCCTATATTATACATGATTTTTTCTGAGATTTGAAGAAGTAATTTTTTGCATTTCTAAACAAAGCAATGTACGTTTGATGATCTGAAAAATGAAATTGCAAAAATAAAGAAATGACATCCTGCGGCAGAGCTTATCTGCCGCTTTTTTTGTATCTAAAGTGGGAGCTACGGGTGTGCTACAGGGTAACTACGCGAATTTTTTTGTGTTTTTTGAGACTGTTTTGTTCTAAATTCTCATTTTTATCTCTTTACAACAAAAGTGCCGCAAACCCTTGAGTTTACGGCACTTTCAACGCGCTTACACTTTATTTTCTTTTATATGAATTAGAACTTGCCAGCTTTAGCAGCTTCCTCAATGGAAACTGCAACAGCAACAGTCATACCAACCATCGGGTTGTTACCTGCTCCGATAAGACCCATCATCTCTACATGAGCCGGTACGGAAGAAGAACCAGCGAACTGTGCATCAGAGTGCATACGTCCTAATGTATCTGTCATACCATAGGAAGCCGGGCCTGCTGCCATGTTGTCTGGGTGAAGTGTACGTCCTGTACCACCGCCGGAAGCAACAGAGAAGTATTTCTTTCCTGCTTCAAGACGTTCTTTCTTGTATGTACCTGCAACCGGATGCTGGAAACGTGTCGGGTTTGTGGAGTTACCTGTGATAGAAACGTCAACGTCTTCTTTCCACATGATAGCAA
>SKEL01001826.1_pt1 | contig 17644 bp, 16 predicted proteins | sample 4826741 | NCBI WGS metagenome assembly SKEL01 (sample SAMN11008810, study PRJNA524170) | human gut metagenome | biome: Human fecal sample; material: Feces; isolation source: fecal sample from pouch patient p33 | host: Homo sapiens | place: Israel: Tel-Aviv | collected 2016-03-22
GATGAAAAATAAATACAACAGCAAAAATAAATCATAGTTCGATTTTTCGAACAATGCGCACTTACACACCACTCCAAAATTGGGTGGTTTTTGTGCTTAAAAAAATGTATCAGAAGTCGGCTAGCCGACAACAAATCCTTGAAACACCTGAAAACGATCCTAAACGATCTTTTAGACCAAAACAAAACCGAAATCGCGAAAATTCAACACGAAATGAACCAGAACAACCACCAATTAAGCGAGATCAATCAGACCATAACCGAGACCATGAACCAAGTCTTTAAGCAGTTAAACGCTGAAATCAAGCGAACCAATCAAAAATTAACCTTAGAAGTGGTGGAAATTTTAGAAATAATCAAAGTATCTAAGATATCTATGCTATCTTAGATACTTTTTTCGTGAATTTATCTAGATATCAAAAAACATTGAATTCTTGAAAATATTGTCTTAAAGTTAGAAACCTAAACGGAAGTTCAACAATGTTTCGCTAATCTCGTCTTCATTAATTCCGATATAGCGTTTAGTAATTTTCTCACTGCTATGACCAAATATTTCCATTAACGTGGCCACATCTTTGGTCTTTTTGTAATAATGATACCCAAACGTTTTCCGCAGCGTGTGCGTCCCAATATCGTCTCTTCCTAACAGCTTAGCGACCTTTTGAAACATCTGATAGACTGTATTGACTTCTACATGGCCCCCTTTGGTACTGGGAAACAAATAATCCTCTGGCTCCAAGTCTTTCGTGTAGTCCTGGATCAACTCCTGCAGGCTACTTAAATATAAAATGCGTGTTTTCCCGGTTTTTTGCTCCACAATACGTGGGTTTTTCGAGGAAATCACGTCTTTTTTCTTTAATTTCACGATATCAGACATGCGCAAACCGCTGTTAATGCCGATCAAAAACAAAAAAACGTCGCGTTCGGCATTTTTGTTGCGTCTCAAACAGAATAAAAAGTCGTTGATTTCTTGCTGCGTTCGTAATGGTTGTACATTATAACTCATTGAAATGGTCTCTCCTCTCACAAAACAGATACATGATTTCGTTCATTATACCACGAAATCATGTATTGGACACCGGTATAAAAAAAGAACCCTATAGGTATAGGATTCTTGATACATGATTTTATACAATTTCATGTATCGAATTATATTACTTAGATAATGCGCCAATCTGTTAGTACAAAAAAAAGACAACGAGTTTTAATCGCTGTCTTTTTTTTGTACTAACAATCAAACTATTTATTAATTAAATAAACTCAATACAGTTTGAATCGTACCATTTTCGATCAATATATAAATTCCTAAGCCAATAAACACTATAGGAACAAGGATTCGTTCATATTTTTCTAAGGTTTCGGAAACAAAAGAAATCTTGGCTAATTTGTAACTGATATAGCAAAGAACCGCAACAGAAATAGCAAATACGATTAGAGCGGTGACAATCTCTGAAAAAGATAACGAGGCAAAGTAAGGAATATAAATCCCTAAGTTATCGCCACCAGAAGCAATTGTTATTAAGGCAACGGTCCAAAAGAAGCGGTTTGTTCCTCTTGATTCAAGCTTTTCAACGACTTCCTCTTCTTCTTCCTCCTCTTCGCCAACCAATGCCACTCTGATTCCTAAGAAAATCGGAATTAGACCGAGAAGCCCAATGATCCAATCTTGCGGAATGAAATTCAGCACATATGCTGCAAATAAACTTACGGCTACTAAGATACCTGTTCCTAGATATTGACCCCAAAAAATCTGACGGAGCCCTTTTTTTGTATGACTTTGAGAAAAAATAATCAGCAAGATAAACAAATAATCAATGCTGGTAGAAATATAAACAGCGATAGCTGAAAAAATACTTTGTAACAAAATAACTTCCTCCAAACTAAGATTTCATAGATAGATTTTCTGATAACTTTAAAAAAATATGAATAGCGGAAAGGATGTCTTCATTCGCTAAAGAGTAATAAACTACTTTTCCATCTTGACGTGATTTTGCCATTCCATGTTTTTTTAAAAAACGTAAATGGTGTGACGTTGTAGCGACACTAGCATTAAGTATTTCTGCTAAATCACAGACACACATTTCCTTATAGGTTTCTAAAGCATAAAAAATTTTAATTCTAGAAGAATCGCTGAAACATTTCCCTAACACAAGTAAGTTTGAAAAATCTTTTTGATCCAATTTATTTTTTATTACATTTACTTTTTCTTTATGTACGATAGCCACTTGGCAAACTTTTTCCATTCATCTCACCTCACATTCAAACGATTGTTTGAATGAAGTATATCTATTTGATCACTCGTTTGTCAATCTACCTTAATTCCAATACACTATTATAAGCAATTTCATGTATTGTAAGTGTCGATTAATTAGTTTAAGAAAAATCCCCTGCCAAAAAGGCAAAGGGGATTTTTGTGTTTTGCACGGAAAAAATAGTCGGATATTCCGACGTTTTTCGTGCCTGTTCACGTCGAACCTTTTCAGCCTAAAGGCGAAAAAAGGGGCAGAGTGGACAGACGGTTTTTAGCCTCGCAGAGACCACACTTTACGGCGTAAAGTATAGTGGGTTATACTTTACTTGGAAGTCGTACCGAATCAAGACCAACAATAGGAGGTTTTTTTATGTCCATGGTAGTAGCGAGAATGCAAAAAATGAAAGCTCCTAATTTAATCGGACTAGGAAATCATAACCAATGAAAAACTGACAAAAACTGACAATCATTCGAATAAAGAGATTGACGTGTCACGCTCTCATTTGAATTATGATTTAGTCGATAGAACTTATAATTATAAAACCGATATTGAAAGATATATTAACGAAAATAAATCCAGTCCTCGAGCTATTCGGAATAAAGATGAGTTATAAAGATTTTTTTGATAAATAATTTTAGACAAGAGCGTAGCGAATTTTAACAAACACGCTTGACGGAAAAAGAGTACAGCTTCACGTAAGTGATCTGTACTCTTTTTTAGCACAAACCTATCAATTTTTCGTAAGAAAAATTTGGTGGGTATAAGTGCGCCCTTTGGTATATAAAAATGATAGAAAAGGAGTGGTACTATGTTTCAAGCTATAGTTTTTGAAACTGAAAGACTGAAATTCTGTGCTGCAACACCAAATGATATTAAGATAATTATGGGAATGGAGACCCATGTTGATAATGGTTATTAAGATCAAATTATTTATTCGATTTTAGATAGTGAATGGAGAAAGAAAAAATAATTTATTTTTACGAAAAAAAGGCGTCTATAAAATTTTATAGGCGCCTTTTTTTCGTAATTTTTTAATTACTACTCAATTGGAATAGATTTTTTTATTTCTTTGTTACTATCTTTTGGCAAGGTTAGTTTAAGAATTCCCTCTGAATAAGAAGCCTTTATTTCGTCTTCTTTAACATTTTCTAATAAATATTGACGTCGGACACTTGTTAAACTACGTTCGCTACGAATCAACCTTCCTTTTTTATCTTCGGTTGCTGTATCAATTTGGTGTTGGCCACTAATTGTTAATACTCCGTTTTCGTAAGTAACTTGAATGTCTTCTTTAGGAATACCAGGAAGTTCAGCTTCTACAAAATATTCATTATCAGTTTCATGAATATCTGTTTTGATTAAATTTGGCTTAAAATCATTGAATAAATTACGACTAAAGTCTTCGAAAAAATTAAAAGGTGTCATGTTATATGTGTCTGAGTTACGTTTTTGAATCTCGTTTGACATAATAATCAATCCTTTCTATATTTTCTTTTCAATTATTATTTTAGTCAAAAAAGGGCAATTTTCAAGTATTAAGCTATTTGAAAATTGTGAAATTATTTTTCATGTGATGCTATCAGCATATTTTTTTATTGATCGTAAATATTCATGATAGGCTTCTAGTTCTTCAAGAGATAATTTAAATAAATTAATTTGATTCATGTTTGATAATTGATTTAGTAAGTTTGTTTGTAGGTTTTTAGAATCACTTTTATCGAATTCATTATTTAAAACAAAGTTCAACATTTTTGAGTGAATCGCTGATTGAAATTCATTGATTATCTCAATTTCAAATGTTTTTCTGTAATCTAATTTCATATTGTTTGCTCCCTTCTGGTTTCGTTTCGCTTTGCTCAACTAAACATTTACTTTTAATTAAACAGACTTCGCTAGTTTAATCAAAAATAAACGTGCGAATAAAAAGCAAATCATTTTGAAAGCTCATAAAATGCGTTCTAAGGCGTTTTATGAGCTTTAGGTGTAAAATTTATGCTCTTTACTTTTAAAAAGCCTGTATCAGCTTGACATTAGTGTTTAAATTGATTTTAACCTAATTTTAGGGTGCTTACTTCTTTTTGGGTGCGCTAGTTTATTCAAAAGGAATCCTGTAAATAAAAAAGTAACATACTCCACAAAGCTCTATTTTTAGTTTTAAGGGGGTTTTTGTTCTAATTCTGCTTTTGGGTTGTTAGGGCTTGCCCTGACCGTCTGTAAGACGCTTGATTGCATGATATGAGTATTTAGCTAGTCAAACAGTTAAAACAGCTTATATGAGCAATTAGAGGGAATCCAATAAATTCCTAAAAGTGGTTTTGATCTTTTCTTTTAGCGAGTGAACGAAGTGAACGCTGCAAGTAAAATGTGAGCGTGGTTTTCGCTCACTCCTTTTTTGATGACTTTGACCTTTATTTTTACATTTTTGAAAAAAATAAAAAAAAGGCGAAGCCTATATTACATTTATCTTATATATTTTATTCTTTTGTTTCTTTTGCGTGGAAAAAAAGTCAGTGGTAGCAAGGAAGGACAGATTTTTATAGCAACAAAAAACGATGTATATAGCAACAAAAAACGATGTATATAGCAACAAAAAACGATGTATATAGCAACAAAAACTTGATTAAGTTGCTATATATTTGTATAATGAAAGCATAGAGAAAATTGACGTCTAAATCACTTCTCTATGCTTAATCACAAAACACTCACAAAGGAGTATTTCTATGTCTATTATATCAGAAAATCAAAAGCAGGTGTATACCTTGAATGAAATCGAAAAACGTAAAGTGGTCGAGCATAATAGCTTGATCACTTCAATCGCTAAAATGCAAAAGACCGCTTTAAAAATGTTTGAATTAGCCGTGTCTTGCATTGATACAGAAAATCCGCCCAAAGATAATATAATCTATCTTTCAAAAAAAGAATTATTTTCTTTTTTTGATGTATCTTCAGCAAGTAAACATACTCGTTTTAAAGAAGCGATTGAGTATATGCAGAAACAAGCTTTTTTTCAAATTAAAGAAGAAAAAAATAAAGGGTATGAAATGACAAGTATCGTCCCAATACCAACTGTTAAATGGAACAGCTACAATGATGATGTAATGATACAATTTAATCAATTTATTATGCCTTATCTGATTGATTTAAAGGCAGAATTTACACAGTATAAAATCTCTGAATTGAAAGAACTTAATAGCAAGTACAGTCTTATCTTATATCGTTGGTTAGCTATGAATTATAGCCAGTACGAGCATTATAGTGTTAAAGGTGGACGGAGAGCCGAGCAAGTGGAAGCCTACCGCAACCCCTCAATCACAGTGAAAGAGTTGCGAGAAATCACTGATACGATTAATGAATATACACGTTTTCAAAGTTTTGAAAACCGTGTATTAAAAAATGCCATTGAAGAAATCAACGCCCATACATCCTTTAACGTGTCTTATGAGAAAGTCAAAAAAGGACGTTCGATTGATTCTATTGTTTTTCATATTGAGAAGAAACGCCGAGCGGACGATAACAGCTACAAGTTGGAAGATACGGCTTTTCAAGTAGATAAAAAGCAAAAAGAACAAAGCGAAGCGGTTCTAGTTAAGCAGGCAATGGAAAGCAAGTACACACGGTTATTGTTGGATAATATGCTATTAAGTCCTTATGAAATGACCGATACGTCACTTATGGCAGGATTGCAGGCGCACGTGTACCCTCTCTATGACGAGCTGAAAGCCTTACGAGGGTTGAATGGGGTCAAAGACCACCTCTCTTATGTGAGAGCTAAACAAGAAGCCTATTCAAAACGCAATATAGCTAAGTATCTCAAAAAAGCAATTGAACAATACCTGCCAACTGTAAAATTACAAGACCTTGAACAACCAGAACGTGCAAGTGTTCGAGGTAAAGGAGAAATCCATGAGTGAAAATTTAAAAACCATAAAAGAAATTGCGGATGAAATAGGCGTTTCAAAGCAAGCTGTATGGCAAAAAATAAAAAAAGAATCGTCAATAGATTTACGTCAATTTACGTCAAAAAAAGGAAATACCGTTTACGTTGACGTTGATGGTCAAAAAGTTATTAAGAATGCTTTTTTTAACAAAACGTCAACTAAAAAACGTCAACAAAAAGTTTTTGTTGACGACAACGTGAATAATTCGGTTGATGGCAATCCAGAGGGGAATGAAGAGATTTTATTTTTAAGGAATCTAGTGTCCGAACTCCAATCAGAAAAAAAAGACCTTCATAAGCTATTAGACCAACAACAACGATTAGCTTTGCAGGATAAAAAATTACTAGAAGAGTATAAATCAGAAATCAATGAATTGAAAGCTCTTAAAATGCCTCAGGAGGATATGAAAGATGGCTCGTCGATAAGGGGTGAGGCGCAGGAAGAAATTGAACGACTGAAAGCTCAATTGAAGTTATCAGAAGAAGAACGAAACAAGGCAAAAGAAAAAGAGCCGGTAAAAACAGAATCTAAAAAATGGTGGCAACTATGGAAATGAGGGGGGATCAAATGAGTCATTCGGAACAAATGATTGAAAACCAGTTCATACAGATCTTAAGTGAGAAAGAAAATCAGTGGACTTATCGTCCGGACTTGAAGTCGGAAGAAGCACTTTGGCAAAACTTTAGAGGCCATTTGAACCGAATAAATTTAGCAGTATTGGAAGAGCAACTATTAACGGACAAAGAATTTAAGCAAGTCAAAGTCGAGTTTTCACGTTTGACCGGAACACCTTTTTTAGCTTCTCAATGGCTTAGAGGAGAAAACGGGGTGGCTCAAGTTTTATTAGAGCGAGAAGATGGGAAAAAAGTGACTTTAGAAGCCTTTAGAAATAAGGATATCTCAGGAGGAACTTCTTCTTATGAGGTAGTTCACCAAGTGGTCCCAGATTCCTCTAGAGTAGATCGTGGAGATGTGAGCTTGCTGATTAATGGGCTCCCAATCATTCATATTGAGCTCAAAAAAGAGTCCGCTAAAGACGGTTTCATGCAAGCTTATTATCAAATTCAGCGTTATGCAGAAGATGGATTTTTTAAAGGGATTTACGCAACCACTCAAATCATGGTGATTTCCAATAAAGTCGATACCCGATACTTTGCAAGACCTAGTGAAGATACCGCTGAAGCCTATGCTAGGATGAAGAAGTTTTTATTTAATTGGCGGACTGAAGACAATCAAACGGTTTCCGATTTGTTTGATTTTACTCGTACAGTTTTGCGGATACCCGATGCCCATGAATTGATTAGCCAATATACCATTCTCGTCGATGATCAAAAAAATCAAAAATTCCTCATGGCTTTAAGACCTTACCAAATTCATGCTATTCGTAAGATTCGTCAAAAAGCGGCACAGCATGAAGGAGGATTCATTTGGCATGCGACAGGTTCAGGAAAGACCATTACCAGTTTTGTCGCAACGAAATTATTAGCACAAAATGCGATCGGTGTCGATCGTACGGTCATGGTTGTTGATAGAACAGACTTAGATGCTCAAACGCAGGATGAGTTTACGAAGTTTGCCTCGGAATACCATACCGGACAAACGACCGGAAATTCGGTAGCCAATACTTTGATTGTTGGGATCAAAAATCAAAAACAGTTGGCTCGAAACCTCCTATCATCAAAAAATAATAATACGATTTTAGTGACCACGATTCAAAAACTCTCTGCGGCTATGCGAAGTGCCCAACAAGAGAGTGAAGAAAAAGGCTCGAATCAATTTGAGAAGCTACGGCAAGAACATCTTGTTTTTATTGTTGATGAGGCTCATCGTGCGGTTAGTGATGAGGAAATGAAGCGAATTAAGAAAATATTACCCAATTCAACCTGGTTTGGATTAACGGGGACGCCTATTTTTGAAGAAAATAAAAAGCAAGAAAATGGAACCTTTGCCAGAACGACGAGCCAGCAATACGGGCCACTCCTTCACTCCTATACAACCAAAAATGCTATGGATGATGGGGCTGTTTTAGGCTTTCAAGTCGAGTATCATTCACTGATTTCAGAAGAGGATCAAGAGGTGATTGTCACCCAACTCAATAAAGGAAAGTTGCCAGACGATGCCCTCCAACAAGAAAAATTATTGCCTACGGAACTTTATGAAACAGATGAACATATTCGTACCATGTTACAAAAAATCTTTAATCGGAGAAGTGTGGTCAAAAAGTTCAAGGTAAAGAATGGTTTTCCTACGATGTCAGCCATTCTCACCACTCACTCGATTGCCCAAGCCAAACATATTTACCGGATTTTAAAGGAAATGAAAGATAATGGGACACTCTTGAATGGGCGACAATTTGATGAACGTCATCAACTGATTGATAAAGATTTCCCAAGAGTAGCTATTACCTTCTCAACCAATCCGGATCAATTAGAAAAAAATGAACAAGACGATGAATTAGTAGAGATCATGAAAGAGTATGCGAAACAGTTTGATGCTTCTCCTTATCAAGATGAGAAACTCTACAATCAAAATATTAATAAACGGTTGGCCCGTAAGGAAAAGCAATATCAATCGGATGGTCAGTGGCTAGATTTTGTTATTGTTGTCGATCGTTTATTGACAGGCTTTGATTCTCCAACGATTCAAACCTTATATATTGATCGAGAAATGAACTATCAAAAGCTCCTTCAAGCGTTCTCAAGAACCAACCGTATTTATACAGGAAAAGATTCTGGGTTGATTGTCTCTTTTAGAAAGCCCTTCACCATGAAAGAAAATGTGAAAAACACGTTTCGTCTATTCTCAAATGAAAAGCAAAACTTTGATCAACTGATTCCAAAAGAATATGAAGAAGTCAAAAAAGAATTTATCGAATGTTCAATACTTTATAAACAAAGCGAAGCTGACCTATCGGATAATCCCAATGATCTTAAAACGATGATTGCGCAAGTAAGTGCTTATCAAAAGCTAGAAAAGAGTTATAAAGCGCTCCGAAGCTATGATCAATACGAAGAGGACTTTGAAGCATTTTCAGAAGTAGTGGAGCAGTTGCCACAATATCAAGGAAAAACGGAAAATATTAAAACAAAGATTAAAGAAATGATCGAGGATGAGGGGCATCCTGAGGAAGACTTCGAGAAGCTTTTACAAGAGATTGCTTTTTCTTCGCAGCTCAATGCGACACATAAAGACGTCGTGGATAGTTTTTATATTAATCAACTTTTGAAAGCGATCCAATTAAACGAAGCAGGGGCCGTTGAAAAATTTGAAAAAGAAATCCAACAAAAGGATCCTCAAATCCAAAAGATGTATCACACCTTGAAAGATCAACTCGTCAATACTGCTGAAGAGATTGATGTAGCTCAATTAAAAGAGACATCGATTCAAAATGAAATTCAAAGACAACTTCAAAAAGAAGCTGAAGAATTTGGATTATCCTTCGACTTTTTACAGTCTGCAATGAATGAGTATCAAGGCGATAAGAAAACGATCCCTTATTTAACCCATTTACTGGATTCGATGACTCTTAGTAAAGAAGAGTTCGAAGCCAAAACGGGTGAAAAATACAGAAGAAGAACAAAAGTTTTAGAAGAACGACTACAACAAAATTTTGAACATCTTCAAAAATGGAAAGAAGAATTATAATGGCAACAGGTTTAAATCAACAACTATGGGCTTCTGCGGATATCTTACGTGGGAAGATGGATGCAAGTGAGTACAAAAACTACTTACTGGGATTAATTTTCTATAAGTACTTGTCTGATGCGCAGCTTAGAGAAGTTTATGAACAAGAAAATGGAAAAACAGATACCTTCCCAGAACGTTCCACTCAGTATGCAGGCTTCATGGAGTGGTACGAAGAAGACAAAGACGATTTAATCGAAAATATCCAACCCAAACAAGGTTACTTTATCCAACCCGATCAATTGTTTTATCACTACCGCATCAAAGCCGATAACTATGAATTTAATTTGACCGACTTACAAGCAGGTTTTAATGAGTTGGAACGTCAAGGAGAAGAATTTAGGGGATTGTTTGCGGATATTGATTTAAACTCCACAAAATTAGGCTCAAATGCACAACAACGTAATGTGACGATTACTGAGGTTTTACGTGCCTTAGATGAGATTGACTTATTTGAACACAATGGCGATGTGATTGGGGACGCTTATGAGTATTTAATCGGGATGTTTGCGGCAGGTGCAGGTAAAAAAGCAGGAGAGTTTTATACCCCTCAAGCTGTTTCACGCATCATGTCAGAAATTACGTCGATCGGACAAGAATCTCGAGCGCCTTTTCATATTTACGATCCTGCGATGGGTTCGGGTTCTTTGATGCTTAATATTCGTCGTTATCTCAAAAACCCTAATCAAGTCCATTATCATGGCCAAGAGCTAAATACGACGACCTTTAACTTGGCACGTATGAACTTAATTCTTCATGGGGTAGATAAAGAACGCATGAATCTTAATAATGGGGATACTTTAGATGCCGATTGGCCATCAGAAGAGCCTTATCAGTTTGATTCTGTGGTGATGAACCCTCCTTACTCAGCAAAATGGTCAGCGGCAGATAAATTTCTCTCTGACCCTCGCTTTGAGCGTTTTGGAAAATTAGCGCCTAAATCTAAAGCGGATTTTGCCTTTCTCCTTCACGGTTTTTACCATTTGAAAGAATCGGGAACAATGGGAATTGTCCTTCCGCATGGCGTTCTCTTTAGAGGAGCCGCAGAAGGAACCATTCGTCAAGCCCTTTTAGAAATGGGAGCCATTGATGCGGTCATTGGCTTGCCGGCCAATATCTTTTTTGGGACCAGTATTCCGACAACGGTTATTATTTTGAAGAAAAACCGTTCTCGGCGTGATGTCTTGTTTATCGATGCTTCTCAAGATTTTGAAAAACAAAAAAATCAAAATGTCCTGTTGGATGAACATATTGATAAAATTGTTTCTATCTACAAAAAACGAGAAGATATTGAAAGATATGCTCATGTTGCAAGTTTTGATGAGATCCAAGAAAATGACTTTAACTTAAATATCCCTCGTTATGTAGATACCTTTGAGGAAGAAGAACCGATTGATTTGGTTGCAGTGAATACCAATCTCCTTAAGATCAATGAAGAATTAGTTCAACAAGATCAAACACTCTTATCTTTGATTAACGATTTTTCAGAAAGTGAAGAGAATCAGGCCTTGATTGAATCGATGCGTCTTCTTTTGAGAGGCGGTCACGATGAGTAAAAAAAGTCCACAATTAAGGTTTAAAGGATTCACGGATGATTGGGAAGAGCGTAAGTTAGGGGAAGTAGGCTATTTTTATTATGGGAAAAGCGCACCGAAATGGTCAGTGACTGAGGATGCGGAAACACCTTGTGTTAGATATGGTGAACTATATACAAAATACGGAGCAAAAATATCTAATATTTATTCTCATACTAATATAAACCCTAAAAATCTAAAATTTAGTACAGGTAATGAAGTTTTAGTGCCTCGGGTAGGCGAAAATCCACTTGATTTCTCATTGTGTTCATGGCTTAGTATTCCAAATGTTGCAATTGGTGAGATGATTTCAGTTTATAATACAAATGAAAATCCACTATTTATATCTTATTATTTTAGAAGCCAAATGAAATATGAGTTTGCGAAGAGAGTAGAAGGTGGAAATGTATCAAACCTATATTATTCTTATCTCGAAGATATAGATTTATACATTCCGAAGCTGGAAGAACAAATTGCTATTTCTAAATTTTTTGAAAAGTTAGATGACACTATCGCTCTTCATCAGCGTAAGTTAGATTTGTTGAAAGAGCAGAAAAAAGGCTACTTACAAAAAATGTTCCCTAAAAATGGTGCCAAAGTTCCTGAATTGCGATTTGCAGGGTTTGCTGACGATTGGGAAGAGCGTAAGTTAAAGGATGTCGTTGAAAAGCAGATAAAAGGTAAGGCTCAATTTGAAAAATTAGCCCAGGGAGATGTTGAATATCTTGATACATCAAGGTTGAATGGTGGCCAAGCAATATTAACTAACGGTCTTAAAGATGTAACATTAGATGATATTTTAATTCTTTGGGATGGATCAAAAGCAGGAACTGTTTATCATGGATTTGAAGGGGCCTTAGGCTCTACACTCAAGGCTTACAGGACCTCTGCTAACTCAAAATTTGTTTACCAATATTTGAAACGTCACCAGGATAATATTTATAACAATTATCGGACGCCTAATATACCGCACGTCCAAAAAGACTTTCTGAATGTATTTACGATTAGCGTGCCAGGGAGTGATGAGCAAGCTAAGATCGGTTCATTTTTCAAAAAACTAGATGATACTATCGCTCTTCATCAACGTAAGTTAGATTTATTGAAAGAACAGAAAAAAGGCTTTTTACAAAAGATGTTTGTTTAGGGTCTATAATTAGATAATAACCCCTCAAAAAGACTATTAAAACAACCCCCGTTATCTATTGGACAGGTAATAGGGGTTGTTTTTATGTTTTTTTAATATAATAGAACCAAAGATGGAGGGATTATTTGGGATGGTAGGCATGCTTTTACTAGCAATCATGTTCATTTTTATCCCTGTTTGTTTTCTTATCGTAAACTGGGAGCAATTAAAAAGTTGTTTTCAAAAAAATAACAGATGAAACCCTTGCTACAAGCGGATGTGCAGAAATGAGACACCGACAAGAAAATAAATAAATAATTTAATTATTTACTTATTTTTTTGAAAGGAATATATGATATATGGTTCAACAGATTGTTTTACCTATCAAAGATTCAAATATCTTACAAATGGTGCAGGATACACTACTTGATAGTTTTCGTGCTGGTCGTATACCCCCCCATTTTTCCAAATTCCAAATTTTTTTCAAAAATTTTCCAGCGCTACCGCTCGGCAAAATTGCAAGCAATTTTAAAACCATGAGGGAATTTCATTCCCTCAAACTCCCTTGGGCCTCCTCCGACCGAAATAAGGGGCGCTACGCTTATTATTTCATTCAATTATCGGCTTTCATAAGCTAACAGACAACATCTTCACTGCAAAGCCACGCTACGCTCAAGGGCTTTTCCGCTACGATAACGCCTGTTTTGACGATTATGCCGACAACTAAACGAAATAAACGCTAAAACGTCTCAGAAACGATTTTGAGACGTTTTAATAAAAAATCGATAAAATTATATTGGCAAATTATAAAAATGCCGTAGAACGAAAAATAGAGCCCTTAAAAAGCAAATAAACTCCAATAGCAATAAAAAACAAAACCAAAACCCAAAAGATGAAAAATAAATACAACAGCAAAAATAAATCATAGTTCGATTTTTCGAACAATGCGCACTTACACACCACTCCAAAATTGGGTGGTTTTTGTGCTTAAAAAAATGTATCAGAAGTCGGGGTACATGGAACATAGAAACGAAATAGTGCGGTAGCACAAAAGTAAAAACACAAGAAACGTTGATTTAACGCTGTTCTCGTGTTTTTCTCTTTTTCTATTCGAAGTGATTCGCTGGAACAGTCATACGAAATAGTGCGGTAGCATGCAAAACCCGAACATTGCTAGAATTCTTCTACATTCAATGGACGTAACTTACCGTTGGATAATTCAGCTTCGTATCTAAACGTATACTTACCAACAAAATTGATGTGATCACTAATTAGTGGAGATTGCCTGCGTATCATTTCTTCGGAACAGTCGAATCCTTCAGCTTTCATTTGTTCAAATACTTTTTCTAAATACAGTGAGTTCCAATATATGATGGCATTAGTAACTAATCCTAATGCATTGAGCTGCTCTTCCATCCCATCATAATAAGTCTGGTAGAGTTTTCCTTTTCGTCCATAAAAAATATTACGGCATAAGGCATGCCGAGCTTCCCCCTTATTCAATTGTTCTAAAATTTGCCGTGCATATATTTCGTCAGAAATATAACGAAGCTGATGTTTCGTCTTATAAACTTTTCCATACTCAGTTATTGCTTTTCCTAAAGGCGTGGGTTGCCCATTCCGTTGAAGAGATTTCGTTAATTCTGTTGCATTCACTTTTCCAGATTTCAACGAACCTGCAACCCTAAGAATGTCCTCCCAATGGGTATAAATCAGTTCCATATTAATTGAATTTTGAGACAACGTATCAAGTTCCCCGTAGTGAGCGTTAGCGTCGATTCGCCAAAGTTTGGTTCCTTTATCATTGGCAATTCTTGGACTAAATTGAAACCCTAATAAGCCAAAGAGACCAAAAATCATATCGCTATAACCAGCTGTATCAGTCATGATCTGATTAGGAGTTAATTCGCTGGGTTGATTGAGGAATCCTTCTAGAAGGTAAAGCGAATCTCGCAGTGTCCCTGAAACGACCATTCCGTGGAACCCTATATATTGATCAGAGACAAAATTGTAGAATGTGATCCCACGACCACGGCCAAAATATTTTGGATTACTTCTAGAATATAGGGAACGTTGTGGTGTGATATAACGAATACCGTCAGCTGAAGCCATATGCCCATCACCCCATATCTTAGAGGTGGCAAGTTTCCTGTGTGCATGTATTATTTTTTGATTAGCTCCTGAAAGTGTATCCACTCGAATATAATGATGATTGACATAGACAAGACGATCATACTTTAAAGAATCAAATCCTTCTTTTGAAACCGGGGAAAAACCAATATTGCAGGACTCTGATAAAAGAACTGCTAATAAACTAATATCCAAGTCTTTCATTTTGGTGTCCTTGTCACTTAAGTGGTTAAATGATTGAGTAAGATTTAACTGTTGGTTTACTTCCAATAACAAATCTGACAAATCAATTTTAGGAAGTAACTGCTGAATGCGACGTCTAAAAGACTTATCTTCCTTTTTTTCATATGTCTTTTTAAGTCTAGAGACAACCAGGCGATCTGCATTTTCTATTCTGGCCATTTTAGAAGTAGGCCAACGATTTAGCGCTTCTTTATAAGACAGTTCCAAATCGTTCTTTAACCATAAAGACATTTCATTTGCTGAAGAAGGAAGATCTAGTTGTTCTAATAAAACGTATTTTTGTTGAACCCAAGCTTTCTCATCAATCAAGCAATCCATAGGATTGTTATATAAGACACTCTGAGGAATATAAATATCATGGCGTTTTAAAGATTGAATTAACAATTCGACAGCTGCAATCAATACACATTTATTAGTTTGTTCAGGGTATTCATGAATGTAATAAATCCATTTCTTTGGAAGAGTATGTTTAATAGCTCCAAACATTTTGTAAGTAATCGGCTTAGGAAATCTATTATTAATGAAGGTCCAGAGTTCCTTACAGTTGTTACCGTAGTCATTGCTGTCAAATGTTAGTGTAGTTAAAATATCCGGAATAAATTTTCTGAACTTTCGATAAGTGTTCAGAAGTTCAGAAATGGCTATTGGTTCACGATCATTTTTAACCAATAGCCGAACTTGCGATACAGCTTCGGTAACATTTTCCTCAGAATATTTTTCTAAGATACGATCGCGAAGGGATAGTTCATTAGTATCAGAATGACTGGACATTACTAAATCTACAATATCTGAAAGTGTCGATGCGGCTCGATCTAGATCTTTTATGGTACGAAGACGTTCTTTAGATTCCTTATTTTTGGCGCGTCTAAAAACAGTTTCAAAAAAATTAGATAGTGCTAAAATTTGTTCATCCATAGCCTTACGTTTGTATATGAAAATAAATGCCACTAACAACGCCAGTTTTTTCTGTTCACTCATTCGTTGAATTAATTGAGCTTTAGCTTTAAATGCATAATTTGCAAGAACTTTTATTTTCCCTTCAGGAATAGATTCCATCTTCCATTTTTCAGTAGAGAAAGCTTGAAATTGCTTTAGTCGGTCAAAACCTCTGGCTATTTCTTTATGACTATCGTCAGCTAACGGGGTTCTCAAAATGTCCATTTTGATTATTGCCCCATAAACTGGAGTTCCAATTAATTCTAAAAGATTGAGAAGCCGCTTTCTCTCATCTTCAGTTGGAACCAAAGACAATTGTCGGTATAAATGCTCTTCAGCTTTTTCAATTGCACTAGCAACAAAACGAGAAAAAGTAGTAATTCCAGGTAAAACAATCTTTTCATCCAGACATTTTTTTAGAAGCATATCAAACAACATATCTGAAGATTCTGTTGTATACAGCGCTCTATTTAAAAGCCAGTTAGCTAGGTATGTTTCTATTTCCGGTTGGTTGAAATCTTGATATCCATAATGTGATTTTATCAATTTTGTGTGCTGATACCTGGTCTGTCTCCTGCTATAGTAGATAATTTCTCCAGGATCAATATTTAGTTGAGTTGCTACATAACTCAATACATTTTGGGGAATATTGGTAAGATCTAATATAAAAGTTCCTAAAAAACGTAGTGAGACTAACTGTAGTGCAAAACCTAATCTAGTAGCTGGTCGTCGTATAGTCTCCATCAATTCTAAATCTTTTTCATGCAAATAAAAAAATTGGTTTAATTGTTCTGTACTAGGTTCTCCTAAATAAATGCCAAATGCTTTTTTGTTACTTTTGATTTCATCCATTTAAACCCTCCATGAAGTAAATTTTAAGTCTACTTAAAATTTATTTTTAAAAATGCTATGATAGCAGTAAAACTACAAGTAAATTTTACATGTAAATTATATCACTTTTAAAAAGGAGTTTTTTATGGGAAAAATTGGCTATATTCGAGTATCTTCACAAGATCAAAATTTGGATCGACAATTGGCAATGATGGAAGGACTTAACATTGATAAATTATTCCAAGAAAAAGCCAGTGGTAAAGATACTGAGCGTCCTGAGTTTCAAAAATTACTAAATTATATCCGTGAAGGTGATTGCGTCATCGTTACATCACTAGATCGTTTAGGAAGAGATTATGAAGATATAAAAAATACAGTTGCTTTTATGAAACAGAAAAAAGTAGCGTTAAAAATATTAGATGCACAGTTTTTAGATTTTAATACTGGAAATGAACTCCTGGATACCGCTATGTTCGATATGTTTTTATCACTGCTAAGTTATATTGCACAAAACGAGCGTGAGAAAATTCGTGAACGTCAGCGGCAAGGAGTATTATTGGCTCAAAAAGCCGGCCGATATAAGGGACGACCAATCGAGTATTCTATTAACTCACAGATCCGCAAAAACGCTTAGTTTTTAAAACCGTGGTGGACATGTTAAAGCAAGGCATTCCAGTTGCAGAGATTGCAAAAGAAAACGGGATCTCTCGACCAACTATTTATAAAATAAAGAAAGCGAATGATTTGTAGAAATATACTACATTCATTCGCTTTTCTACCGCACTATTTCGTTTCTATGTTCCATGTACCCCAAAACTTGCGGATAAAAGGAAGGACACCCAGTCCAGTTGCGTCGGTTGCAATGGCATGACAGACGCAATGGTCACCGTTGAAACGGCCAGCACAAGCAGCGAAACGACCAAGAAGAACAAGA
>SKEL01001827.1_pt1 | contig 17642 bp, 16 predicted proteins | sample 4826741 | NCBI WGS metagenome assembly SKEL01 (sample SAMN11008810, study PRJNA524170) | human gut metagenome | biome: Human fecal sample; material: Feces; isolation source: fecal sample from pouch patient p33 | host: Homo sapiens | place: Israel: Tel-Aviv | collected 2016-03-22
CTGCGCCAGGAGCATCTTACATCCTGTCCGCTCTGCCACTTCACCGAGTAGTTTTGCATTTTTTATAAGTGCTTTTTCGTCCAGGATATAGCAGGGTGTTTTTATATTCCTGAATTCCGGCGGAATGATTCCGCCGGTGGCTGTAAATGGTGCTCTTTTATCCAATCCTTCCATCAGTCTACCAGCTTCGGATCGTGGCTTTCACTGCGCGGCAGGCCATAACGGTCGAGTGCATCCAGGAACGGATCCGGATCAAATTCTTCAACTGTATACACACCTGGTCTGATCCACTTTCCGGTCAGCATCATAAGCGCTCCGCACATTGCCGGAACACCGGTTGTATAGCTGATCGCCTGACTTCCAACTTCGTGATAGCATTCCTGATGATCGCATACATTATAGATATAGTATGTCTTTTCTTTTCCGTCTTTTACACCTGTAAAGATACAGCCGATATTTGTTTTTCCTTTTGTACGTGGTCCAAGGCTTGCCGGATCCGGAAGCAGTGCTTTCAAAAACTGGATTGGAACGATCTCCTGTCCATTGTACTGGATTGGTGTTGTGGAAAGCATTCCTACATCTTCAAGACAACGCATATGATCCAGATAACTCTGTCCGAAAGTCATAAAGAAGCGAATACGTTTTACACCCGGGATTGTTTTTGCAAGAGACTCAATTTCCTCATGGTGAAGCAGATACATATCCTTATCTCCAACCTGGTCAAAATTATATTCTCTTTTGATATCCATTGGCGGGATCTCCACCCAGTGTCCGTCTTCCCAGTAGCTTCCCGGTGCACTTACTTCACGAAGATTGATTTCCGGGTTAAAGTTTGTCGCAAATGCATATCCATGATCACCGCCGTTGCAGTCCAGGATATCAATGGTATCAATCTGGTCAAACTCATGCTTTAATGCATGGGCACAGTATGCCTGTGTAACACCCGGGTCAAATCCGCATCCAAGCAGTGCTGTAAGACCTGCATCCTCGAATTTTTTACGGTATGCCCACTGCCAGGAATAGTCAAAATATGCGGAAAATCCTTCTTCTTTACAGCGTTTTTCATAGATCGCACGCCACTTTGGATCATCAGTATCTTCCGGCTCATAGTTTGCTGTATCCATATAGTTTACGCCACATGCCAGACATGCATCCATGATCGTCAGATCCTGATATGGAAGTGCAATGTTCATTACCAGCTCTGGTTTATAGCTGTTGATCAGTTCGATCAGCTGATCCACATCATCTGCATCAACCTTCGCTGTAGTAAGAACTGTCTTTGTCTTTCCTTTCAGTTTTTCCACGAGTGCATCACATTTTTCCTTTGTGCGGCTTGCAATACACATTTCTGTGAATACCTCGTCAACCTGGCAACATTTCTGAATTGCTACACTGGCTACGCCTCCGCAGCCGATTACAAGTACTCTGCTCATAATTTTTCTCCTTTTCCTGATAACTGACTGTTTCTTCAACAGTCTTATTTTATAGTGTTATTTTTATGGTGTCGGGGACGACACTGGTATCATTTTATTTTGCAACTGCCAGAAGCAGTTCACGAAGAACCTTGCAGGCCGTTGCAGTTGAAACACCACTTGCATCCAGCATAGGCGCCAGTTCATTGACATCTGCTCCTACCAAGTTCACCTGAGAAACCGTACGGATAGCTTCAAGAAGTTCCACAAAACTCACGCCGCCTGCCTCCGGAGTTCCTGTTCCTGGAAATACTGACGGATCCAGACAATCCAGATCAATTGTAAAATATACCGGAACCTGTTTCTCTTTCAGTTCCCTGACCGTTTCCTTCAATCCCTCAAACGTAAACGGATGAAAATCTGTATGCTTTCTGGCAAACTGAAATTCTTCTCTCTCACCACTTCGAATACAGAACTGATGAATGTGATTATCTCCCAGAATTTCATGACATCTTCGAAGCACACAGGCATGACTTAATTTTGCTCCCAGATAATCATCTCTTAAATCTGCATGTGCATCAAAATGAATGATATGAAGATCCGGATATTTAGCTGCTGCGGCACGCACAGCTGCCAGTGTCACCAGATGTTCGCCTCCCAGAAGCAGAGGGAATTTGCCTGCGTTTAATATCTCTTCTGCTCTCTTTTCAATATCTGAAAGTGCCATTTCACTGCTTCCAAAACAAAGTTCCAGATCTCCGCTGTCAAATACTCTGATGTCCATAAGATCTCTATCCTGATATGGACTGTAGGTCTCCAGGCCAAAGCTCTCATGTCGCATTGCTGACGGACCAAACCGGGCACCCGGACGGAAACTTGTTGTAGAATCAAAGGGTGCACCGTAAAGAACAACAGATGCCTCCTCAAAACTGCTTTCACAGCCGATAAAAGTTTCTATATTAGGTAACATCATAAATTATTCCTCCACTTCTTTCAGCATATCCTCCAGAAATGCCGGAAGATAAAATGCTCCTTTATGGAGTCTTGTCGTATAGTAGCGCGTGCGAAGATTTAATGCATTCCAGGCCTCTGCATCCAGATCATCCACCGGATGATATTTTTTACTGGCAAATCCAAACAGCCAGTAACCCGCAGCAAAAGTCGGTATGTGTGCCTGATAAACACGGCTGATCTGAAAAGTGCTGGCAATTCTCTTATGACTGCGCTGCATGGCATGTGCATCTTCCGCATAGAACGGGCTTCCCTGCTGGTTTACCATAATCCCGTCATCTTTCAGCGCATTGTAACAATTTCCATAGAATTCACGGGTAAACAAACCTTCAGAAGGGCCAAACGGATCAGAAGAATCCACAATGATGAGGTCATATTTTGCTTCACACCGACGGATAAATCTCAGCGCATTTTCATAATGAAGATGTACTCTTCTGTCATCCAGTCTGCAGGCATTTCCCGGAAGATATGCGCGACAGGCTTCCACAACCATCGGATCCATTTCTACCAGATCAATATGCCGTACTCTGTCATATCTGGTCAGTTCACGGACAACGCCGCCATCTCCGGCACCAATCACAAGAATATCCCTTGCTTCCTTATGTATTGCCATCGGCACGTGCGTGATCATCTCATCATAGATAAATTCATCACGCTCTGTCAGCATTACATTTCCATCCAGAGTCAGCACACGTCCAAATTCCGGTGTCTCAAAGATATCAATTCTCTGATAGTCGCTCTGTTTCGAATAGAGCTGACGATTTACCCGGATACTGTGCTTGACATCCGGTGTATGAAATTCTGAAAACCACATTTCCATTGTCATTACCTCCCTGCCAGAACATTCAGTCTCAAAATATCCGGATCTTCAGGTCCTGTCATATTGCAGCCCTTTGCCTTTGCATATTCAATATAATCCAGGATCTCTGCTGTGATCCGTTCTCCAGGCGCAAGAATCGGGATTCCCGGCGGATAACACATCACAAACTCACTGCAGACCTTTCCTTCGGTTTCTCGAAGCGGCAGGCTGCATTTATCTGCATAAAAAGCCTCCTGAGGACTTGTCACTACCTGAGGATCAATATACTCCTGACTGAGAAGTCCTGAGCCGTCTGTCTGAAAACGTCTGCGGATCTCTGCAAGTGCACTTACCAGTCGTTCTATTTCCTGTGCTCGGTCTCCGATGGAAAGATACGCAAGAATATTTCCAATGTCACCAAATTCTATCTGAATATCATATTCGTCCCGCAGAATATCATAAACTTCGATTCCTGCAAGTCCGATATCCAGCGTATGTACACTTAATTTCGTAATGTCAAAATCAAAAACCGAATTTCCATTTACCAGTTCTTTTCCAAACGCATAATAACCGCCGATCGCATTGATTTCTTCTCTGGCATATTCCGCCATATCGGCTACCTGGTGAAAAATCTGACGACCGCGCTGTGCAAGATTTCTTCTTGAAATGTCAAGGCTTGACATCAGAAGATAACTTCCTGAAGTGGTCTGTGTCAGATTAATGATCTGACGCACATATCCCGCGTGTACGTTCGGTCCTGTAAGAAGAAGACTCGACTGTGTAAGACTTCCCCCACTTTTATGCATGGATACCGATGCCATGTCTGCACCTGCTGCCATAGCCGAAACTGGAAGACCTCCGCCAAAATAAAAATGTGTTCCATGAGCCTCATCTGCCAGGCACAGCATTCCTGCATCATGTGCCATCTTGACAATCGCACGCAGATCACTGCATATTCCATAATACGTCGGATTATTTACCAGTACCGCAACTGCCTTCGGATGTTCCTTTATTGCTTTTTCTACCTGCTCCCTGCGCATTCCCAGTGAAATTCCAAGTCTCTGATCCACCTCCGGATTTACATAAACAGGAATTGCACCACACAAGACAAGTGCATTCAAAACACTCCTGTGAACGTTACGGGGCAGTATGATCTCATCTCCGCGCTTGCAGGCCGTCAACACCATTGTCTGAACGGAGCTTGTCGTACCTCCTACCATCAGAAATGCATGTGCTGCTCCAAAAGCATCTGCTGCCAGTTCCTCCGCTTCCCGTATTACAGATACAGGATGACAGAGGTTGTCCAGTGGTTTCATGCTGTTGACATCCACCCCTACACATTTTTGTCCCAGAAATTCTGTCAGTTCCGGATTACCTCTCCCACGCTTATGACCGGGTACATCAAATGGTACAACCCTCATACGGCGGAAATTCTCCAGAGCTTCATGTATCGGTGCATGATTCTGGTTTAATTTAAAATGACTTCCTTTCATCATTCCTCCAATTCCAGTTTCCTTTGTTTCAACCCTCAAACCACATTCCACAGACTGAGCAAAAATAAAAAAACGCAGATTAGGGCACTAAGCCACAAACCTGCGTCTGATCTGTATTCGCATGCGTGTCAGAGTCTATATAGCAATCATACTTTTACTACTCTTATTGATCGTTTCACAAGTCTGCGCTTTGGGCGCATCTCGGTTATCAAAGGAACCTACTTATAAAATTTGAGCTTCTAACTCAATCAATAAGGTAACCAAAGTTACCATAATCGGCAGTGGACCCGGCTGTCCGTATGGCCTTAACCCTGATGGGTGGTCCAAAACAATTGCTTTGAAAAGACTCTGTCTGTTACTCTGCATCTTCGTCTCTCAAAATCGAATTTATCATATCATGTAGAGAAACAACTGTCAATATTTTCTCGAAGTAACGCTTCACAGCAATTTACATACAAATTCCCCCGTGCTATACTTAAATAATAATGATTTTGAACAGTTATTAATAATTTTTAAAGGAATATCTGCAAAATGAAAAGAATTGATTTCGAAAACGGAACCGTAACCGGAAATATTCTGGCAGCCACCTTGCCCATGCTGGTTGCCCAGATTTTAAACCTGTTATATAACATTGTCGACCGTGTTTATATTGCACGAATCCCTGAAGTAGGAACCGCTGCACTTGGTGCAGTGGGGCTTTGTTTCCCACTGATCGTGATCATCACTGCCTTCGCAAACCTCTTTGGAAGTGGCGGTGCACCGCTGTTTTCTATTTACAGAGGAAAAAAACAGGAAAACTCTGCCGTACAGATCATGGATACCTCTTTCTCCATGCTCTGCACCTGCGGTGTTTTCCTGATGCTCGTCGGCTTTCTGTTTGCACGCCCGATACTGACCGTATTCGGTGCTTCTCAGAATGCTCTGACCTATGCTTATTCTTATATGATGATCTACCTGATCGGAACTATTCCATCCATGATCTCCATTGGAATGAATCCTTTTATCAATGCTCAGGGATACTCAACCATCGGTATGCTTTCTGTTGCCATTGGCGCTGTTGCAAACCTTCTGCTTGATCCTTTGTTTATCTTTGTCCTTGGTTTTGGAGTGCAGGGGGCTGCAATTGCCACCATATTATCTCAGTCTTTATCCGCGGCATTTGTTTTATTCTTCCTTACAAAAAAAGCAGAATTAAGAGTACGTTTTCTTAGAAAAAACGAGTTTTCTGCGTGTACCGGTCATGCCAGAGATATTGTAAGTCTCGGTTCTGCCGGCTTTATCATGCAGTTGACAAACAGTCTTGTAACGATCTGCTGCAACAACGTACTTTCTGTTACCGGAGGAGATATCTATATCTCTGTTATGACTATCGTCTCCAGTGTACGCCAGCTGATAGAGACACCTCTTCATGCAATGAATGAAGGAACATCTCCAATCCTGAGCTACAATTATGGTGCATGCCGCCCAAAGCACGTACGCAAAGCCGGTGTTATACTGTCAGTCATGGTTCTTATCTATACCGCTGTTACATGGAGTATGATTATTTTAATCCCGGAAGTACTGATCCGCATTTTCAGTTCCGATAAGGTTTTATTGAAGGATGCAGTAATCGCATTAAAACAGTATTTCGCTGCCTTTATTTTTATGGATCTGCAGTATATCGGACAGACTGTATTTAAGTCCCTGAACAAAAAGAAATTCGCGATTTTTTTCTCTCTGCTCCGCAAGGTATTTATTGTAGTTCCGCTTACCTATCTGATGCCATATGCCTTACATATGGGAACCAGAGGCGTGTTCCTCGCTGAACCAGTGTCAAACGTCATCGGAGGAAGCATCTGTTTTGTGACCATGCTCTGTACTGTGCTACCAGAGCTTAAAAAGATGGAGAAGTAGCTGTTTTTTTTGCCCGATTCAGATATACAAAGAATCCCACATTCAGAATGATTCCTGTTACAGTTGCCACCGGTGTGGCCAGACCAATCCTAGTCAGGCTTGCATTTGGCTGAATACTCATATAATATGCCAGCGGCAGACGAACCAGAAGTGTCTGTACCAGGCCCTGGATCATGACCCAGACTGTCTTGTTATTTCCGTTGAAATAACCAACCATGCTGAATAAAATTGCAGTTACGATCGTTTCCGGTGCAAAACCTTTCAGATAAGCAAAGGCATTCTGGATAACGGATGCATCTGTTGAGAAAATACCTGCGACCACATCGCCTTTAAACATAACAAGCACAAATACCAGACATCCGACCGCCAGCCCAACTCCGATTCCTGTAAACATGGACTGTTTCGCACGTTTTGTCTTGCCCGCTCCCACATTCTGAGATACAAAGGATGCCATGGACTGCATCAGCGAACTTGGTACAAGCATCGCAAAGTTAACGATCTTGCAGGCAACTCCATATCCGGAGGAAGCCTCCAGACCAAGTCGGTTGACAAATGCACAGAGTGCAAGGAAAGAAAGCTGAGTCAGAAACTCCTGCAGTGCAAGCGGCAATCCAATCTGAAGAAATCTCTTACACTGTGGATTGAGTCTGAAATCACTCTTTTTAATCGTAAACGGCAGGTCTTTTTTGATAAGAAGAACCACTGCAAACACAACACTAAGTGCCTGTGCTGTGACCGTTGCAATTGCAGCACCGGCTGCATCCATATGAAATCCGGCTACCAGAACCATATCTCCGATCACATTTACGATACAGGCAACCAACACAAAAAGAAGCGGTGATTTACTGTCGCCCAAACCACGGAAAATTGCCGACAACAGGTTATAAGACACGATAAAAAAGATACCGCCTCCACAGATCCGTACATAACTGGATGTCAGGTCAATTGCCTCTTCCGGTGCCTGCATCAATACCGAAATCGGATGCGCAAAACACACCATTACAAAAAACAATACTACAGATATGATTGTAAATACAACAACACCACCGCCAATAACTGCACCAATTTTCTCCGGTCTTTTTTCACCAAGATAACGGGCGATCAGAACAGTAATGCCCATTGCAAACTGAACTACCACAAAAGTTACCAGGTTCAATACCTGACTTCCGGTGGAAACTGCGGAAAGTCCTGATGTGGAGCCAAATCTTCCTACAACCAGAAGGTCAACCGCACCATACATGGCCTGCAGGATTAATGCTCCAAGAACCGGCATCATGAACGCGACCAGCTTTTTCAGGATACTTCCCTGGGTAAAATCTGCTTTATCGTTTGTCATATTCTTTTCTCCTCTCACACATGATCTGATAAAATTTCTCGATAGTCCGGATCATACAATCCGCGTCTTCCTCAGAAATATCACTGAGAGAAAGAGCCAGCTCGCTGAAATAATCCCGATCATATTTCTGTGATAATTTTCTTCCCTCGTCAGTGATGGATATGTATGTGACACGTCCATCCTCCTTAGATGCAAACTTGTGAAGATATCCCTTTGTTTCCATCTCTTTTACTGTTCTGGTCACTCCCGGACGCGGCAGATTCATTACATCACTGATATCCGAAACCTTTACCTGAATCCCCTGCTTTTCCAGTTTCTGGATCGTATCCATATACTGAATATAAGACGGCATAACTCCCTGCGGGAGTGGCGGAAGTAATTCCCGTATTCGTTTTGCCTGATAACATGCATCAAGCATTCTCTTAACTTTTTCGTTTGTCATATCGCACGCTCCTATATAGTTACCTTTGTTAATTACCATTAGTAATTATATAGTGATTGAAGAATTTGTCAAGATTTCTCCTTCACTATACCAAAGCAATTTGAATAAAAAATTGCTGTAATCGAAAAAAAAGCAGACCCCTGTTTTAATACAAGGCTCTGCTTTTCGCTGAATATGAATATGTGTAAGATTTCCAATTATTTTCGGATGGAATCAACCAGTTTTCTTGCCTCTGCGGTCAGTTCTCTGATTTTGTCAAACTCTCCTGCTTTGACAAGCTCTCCTTTTACCATCCAGCTTCCACCACAGCAGATGATTTTATCGCAGGAAAGATATTCCTCAAGATTTTTTGCATTTATTCCGCCTGTCGGCATAAACTTAAGTCCTACATAAGGAGCAGCCATTGCTTTGATCATCGGAAGTCCGCCTGCCGGTTCTGCCGGGAAGAATTTTACAACCTTAAGTCCTCTTTTAACTGCCTGAGCAACCTCAGATGGTGAAACACATCCCGGGTAAACAGGGATTTCTTTTTCCAGACAGTAGTCTACAATCTCTGGGTCAAATCCTGGGCTTATAATGAACTTTGCACCTGCTGCTGCAGCTGCATCCACCTGTTCCTTAGTAAGAACAGTTCCTGCTCCTACAAGCATATCCGGAAACTGCTCTGCCATAAGACGGATAGATTCTTCCGCTGCCTCAGTACGAAATGTAACTTCTGCACATGGAAGTCCCCCTTCAACAAGTGCCTCTGCAAGCGGAACTGCATCCTTTACATCTTCCAGTACTACTACCGGAACAACTCCGATTTTCTGAAACTTCTCTGCTAGATCCATCATTTCAATTTCCTTTCACTCAAAAAACTATGTTATCTTTTAATGTCAAAATTCATTTCCATCACATGTCTGATCAGAGAAACATCATCGGTAATATTTCCGTCACCATGGATCGTGTGCTTCACTGCACTTGCCGCAACACCAAAGTTTACAATATCATCTGGTGTATATTCGTTCATCAGAGCATAGATGATGCCACTTACAAAAGCATCTCCACCACCGACACGGTCAAGGATATGGAACGTCAGGCGTTTGCTCTCATAGGTTTTTCCATTTAACCAGAGATATGCGGAAAGACTGTTCTCACTGCAGCTGTATGCAAAACGTACATGTCTTGCAATACATTTGATATTCGGATATCTCTCCACAAAAGCTTTAAAAACTTTTTCCTGCTGATCACGGTCCGGCTGGAATGGAACACCATCTTTTACATCGCCAGCATTGTGGTCTTCTTCATTTTTCCAGATATGATATGGTTCAATCCCAAAAAGAACATCTACATATGGAAGGCAGAGAGTACAGAAATCTCTCGCATCTTCCCAGCTCCACAGGGTGCTTCGGAAGTTTCCGTCAAAGCTGACTGTCATGCCGTTTTCTTTTGCTGTTTTCAGGCATGTCAGGATCAGTTCACTGCAGCTTTTTCCAAGTGCAGGAGTGATACCGCTCAAATGAAGCCATGTATATCCTTCCAGAAGTTTCTTTACATCTGTTTTGCTGAAGTCGTACTCCGAAAAGGCGCTGTGTTTTCTGTCATAAACTACTTTACTGGGGCGAATTCCATAACCTGTCTCCAGATAATAGGTTCCAAGGCGATGTGCAGGTGTCTCTTCCTCTGTTGAATAAATTACGCTGTCACAATTTACATCATTGCTTCGCATCATACGCACAGCACTTTTTCCAAGACTGTTTCCCGGAACTACTGTAAAAAATGATGCATCTACTCCAAGATTTGCAAGGGAGAGGGCCACATTAGCCTCACTTCCCCCGTATCTTGCCTCAAAAGATGTTGCTGTTCTGATTTTTTCATAATCCGGCGGTGTCAGTCGAAGCATGATCTCGCCGATCGTAATAAATTTATGCTTCATAATTAATACTCCAGATAGGCTCCCTTCATTGGACTTGCAGCATGTTCGCTGAAAAGTCTGAGTACACCTTTTTTGTATTTCATTTCACGTGGTTTCCAGTTTTTACGTCTTTCTGCAAGAATCTGATCGATTTCTTCCATAGACTTGCGCTCCCCTGCGATTCCGATGATGTTCAGTTTTCTTTCCATAACATCGATTTCGATAAGGTCGCCTTCTTCAACAAGAGCAATCGGACCTCCGTCAACAGCCTCAGGGCTGCAGTGTCCGATAACCGGACCGGTAGATGCACCTGAGAAACGTCCGTCAGTGATCAGGGCAATGCTCTTTCCAAGTTCTTTGTCGCTGCTGATTGCCTCAGAAGTATAGAACATTTCCGGCATTCCGCTTCCCTTTGGTCCTTCGTAGCGGATGAATACTGCATCACCCTTCTGAACCTTATGTTTCAGAACTGCATCCAGACATTCTTCTTCGCTGTCAAACGGTCTCGCACGAAGAACAGATTTAAACATTTCCTTCGGGCATGCAGTGTGTTTGATTACGGCACCTTCCGGAGCAAGATTTCCACGAAGAACTGCAATGCTTCCATCTGTTCCAATGGCTTTGTCATACGGACGGATAATATCTTCCTTGGTAACATTTACGTTGTAACGTTTATTAAACTCCTGAAGCCATTTATCACATTTTTCATAGAATCCGTTGTTCTTCAGTTCTTCCAGGTTTTCTCCTAATGTCTTTCCGGTAACAGTCATTACATCCAGGTGAAGATGCTCTTTAATCTCTTCCATGATTGCCGGTACACCACCTGCATAGTAGAAGCACTCTGCCGGCCAGCGGCCTGCCGGACGTACATCCAGAAGGTATCTTGCATTTCTGTGCAGTTTATCAAAAGTATCTCCTGTAATCTCAATACCCAACTCATGTGCAATTGCCGGAATATGGAGCAGACAGTTTGTGCTTCCTGAAATTGCAGCATGCACAAGGATTGCATTCTCAAAGCTGTCCATGGTCACAATGTCAGAAGGACGCATATTTTCCATCTGTGCGATTCTTACCGCCTGTCTTCCTGCTTCTCTTGCAAAGTCAAGAAGGTCAGGACTGGTTGCCGGCATCAGTGCTGTACCCGGAAGTGCAAGGCCAAGTGCCTCTGCCATGATCTGCATAGTAGATGCAGTTCCGATAAAGGAACATGCTCCACAGCTTGGGCATGCATTACATTTTGCCCAGTCAAGCTTCTCTTCATCAATTTCACCACGTTCAAATCCTGCGCTGTACATTCCAAGCTGTTCCAGAGTCAGCATTTCCGGGCCGGCATTCATGGTTCCACCTGGAACAAATACAGACGGGATATTTACTCTGGCAAGTCCAATCAGATTTCCCGGCACACCTTTATCACAGCTTGAAAGATATACACCTGCGTCAAACGGTGTTGCATTTGCATGAATCTCGATCATATTTGCGATCATCTCACGGCTTGCCAGACTGTAGTTGATTCCGTCTGTTCCCTGACTTTCACCGTCGCAGATATCTGTACACTGGTAACGTGCTCCAAATCCACCTTCTTCTGCAATTCCTTTGCGTACCTCTTCTACAAGGATGTTCAGATGTCCGCTTCCCGGATGACTGTCACCATAAGTACTCTCAACCATAACCTGAACTTTTCCCAGATCTTCTTTTGTCCATCCGGTTCCAATACGCAGCGGATCAAGCTCCGGTGCAAGTTTTCTCATTTCCTGACTTTTTAACTGCATGATTTTTTCCTCCATTTTTTATTCTCTGATAAGATTTAAACTTTCCAGTGTTTCTCTGAGCTTCTCTTCGTCCTCTTCTTCTACTCCAAGTTCTACCGTATCAAATGTCGGTAAACTGAACACACCCAGCATCGATTTTGCATCTACAATATATCTTCCACAAATCAGGTCTACATCTTTCTTACAGCCAGATGCCGCCTGTACTAAATGCTTTGCATCATACATATCTCTTAGGTAAACCGGTATCCTTATCATTGTGCTCTGCCTCCTATGCAAAGATTGAAACAATAAAGCTTACAATAAGTGCCGTAACACCGATTAAGGTCTCCATAATCGTCCAGGATTTCAGAGTTGTCTTTTCATCAATCTCAAGGAAAGATGTTACCAGCCAGAATCCTGCATCATTTACATGACTCAGTGCTGTTGCTCCACCACAGATTGCGCAGCACATCGCAGCTCTGTAGATCATACTCGTATCCATTACTGCCGGCATAGTTGCCATAATTCCGGATGCCATTGTCATTGCTACGATGGAACTTCCTACAGATGCTCTGACCAGAAGTGCAATCAGAAATGCGATCAGGATCAATGGAAGACCACTCTTCTCCAGTACTGGTCCGATAATGTTTCCAAGACCGGAATCCTGAAGCATCCATCGGATCACTCCACCGCTGGCAATTACCAGAAGGATCATACCAACCGGTCTGAGTGAATGATCCAGAATCTTCTTCAACTGTGCACCGGTAAATCCTCTTTTAATTCCCAGAAAATACATGGATGCGAGAGTTGCGATCGTTAATGCCAGGAATGGTTTTCCGATAAATCCAAGAACATCCTGAATGCCCGCCGGAAGCGGCATGTATTTTGATAAAGTACTGAGAAGGATCAGAACAAGCGGAATCAGAATCACTCCCAGGACCAGTCCAAAAGGTGGGAGTTCTTTTCCATCATCTTTGATCTCTTCCACATTTGCCGGAAGCTCTGTATGGATTTTGTTACCAATAAAGCTTCCCCAGAAGATTCCTGAAACCATCATACAGATCAGTGCTGTTGGAACTCCTACCATGATCATGGTTCCCAGATTCACACCAAGTGCATTTGCCACAAGTACGGATCCTGCAGACGGTGGGACAAACGCATATCCACTTGCCAGACCTGAAAGAAGTGGGATTGCATAATACAATGTAGATTTTTTGGTCTGTTTTGCAACACTGAATACCAGCGGAATCAGTACCACAACACCAGCCTCAAAGAATACCGTTGTACCAATGACAAGTCCTGTGAGTCCAAGTGCCCATCCGGCTTTCTTCTGACCGAATTTACCAATCAGAGTCTCCGCTATTCTCTGGGCACCTCCACTTACTTCCAGAATTCCACCAAACATGGAACCCAGTCCTACCAGAAGTGCGATTCCCTGCAATGTCTTTCCAACACCTTTTTCTACCGTGTCTGAGATCATCGTAAGCGGCATTCCAGCTCCTGCTCCGATGATGATGGCAGAAATCATCATTGACAGAACCGGGTGAAGCTTAAATTTGATGATCAGTATCAGCAGGATTACAATTCCTACCGCAGCAGCGATCATCAGTCTCATCGGATCCGCCGCAAAAGTTGTTTCTTCCATTTTTCCTTTAACCTCCTTGATTCATCTGATGTTTTACGTTTCTCTCGTGAATTCATCTGACCTATTTTGTTGTTTTTTATGCTTTTCTTTGATATTTTAGGTATTTTTCCTAGAATTCATCTGATGTATTTATCATATATTCTCTTTTCAAAAAACGCAATACTGGAATTTTATCTAAAATTTTGTATTTATTTTTGTGCATTTTAGCATTTTGACATTGGAATTGAAAAACATTATCATGGAAAGAAAGAATTACATCTATTAGAAATGAGGTAAATCATATGATGAATCTGTCATCTGAAGAGAAAAGTCTTCCTCAAAAAATATCTGAAGACATTATTGAACTTATTTTAGAAGAGAATCTGCAGCCAGGAGATAAATTACCTAATGAAACCATTTTGTCTGAGCGTCTGAACGCTGGAAGAAGTTCTGTCCGTGAAGCTATGAAGCTTCTCGCCTCCCGCAATATTGTTACGATCCGTCAGGGTTCCGGTACCTACATTGCCTCTTCACCCGGAATGGTGGAAGATCCGCTGGGCTTTACTTTTATCGGCAACAAACAGAAGCTGATTAATGACCTCCTGGAAGTACGCTTTCTCCTCGAGCCTTCTATTGCAGCGATGGCCGCCACACATGCCGACGAAAAAGACATAAAAAAAATCACCGCACTCTGCGATGAAGTTGAAAAATTATTAAAAACTCATAAGGATCACACGCAAAAAGATATCGAATTTCATACAGCGATCGCTATGAGCAGTAAGAACGTTGTGGTTCCACGACTGATTCCTGTGATCAACAGTTCTATTCCTCTCTTTGTTGAAACAACCGGCGGAACCTTGCATGATGAAACCATAGAAACTCACCGTGAGATTGCGGATGCCATAGCATCCCATGACCCACTCTGGGCACAGGATGCCATGTATCTGCATCTGGTTTATAACCGTAAAAGGATTCAAATGATAGAAAAATAAAACCAATTACAGTCTTTTCTTCAGCTCCTGGATCAGTTCCGAGTAGTCTCTGTGTTTCATCTTAGGGAAAGCCTTGATGATACGCCCCTGACCAACGATCGTATGGTTGGTGATAGAATTGGAAAGCTCATCAAACTGTGCCTGGAGCTCTGCTCTCTTCACGCGGAGCATTTCGATGGATTTTTCTTTCTGTGCTGCAGTTGCATCACGGAATTCTGCCCTCGCAAGGGATGCCTGAACCTTTCCTTCTCCAACTTTCTGCGCAGTCTCAATCGTTGTCGTAGCCAAAGTATCACTGAGTCTGTCACTCACAATTCTCAGATCGGAACGAACCTTGTCCAGTCGGGTAAGCTTCTTGTTAAGACCACGGATAACTGCTACCGTCACAATAAAGTCTGTCAGATACACTGCATATAAAACAGCTATTACGATCCACTCCCAGGTTGCCGGGGTATGGGATGCCTGACTTTCTACATATTTCTGAAAAACCTTTACTACCATAACGATCGCAAGTCCCCAGATCAGCGAAAACTCCAGACAGATATATCCGTGGAAATTGAACGGCTTATCTGAATAGTCCCACCATCTCGCATGAAAACATACATCCAGCAGCCAGCCGGCGATCAGCTCCACTGCCGTTGCAAGGATAATTCCAAACAGAAAGATCATTGCATCATTCATCTGATGTCCGCCACTCTGGATCGTATTGAGCATGGCAAACACAGAAAGCACTCCGAATCCATACACAGGGCATACCGGTCCGTTCAAAAATCCTCGGTTTATAACCTTTCCAAGTGCTACCGCATGAAAAATAACTTCAACAACCCAACCGCCAAAAGAATAAACCAGAAAATACAGGCATATCTGAAAATATGTCATTCCAAAAATCATGACTCTCTCCCCCTAAAAATCACTTTTTTCACCTGTCTGTTAATTCACTGTTATCAGATGTGGAAAAATTTCTGAATTGCTTTATAATCTCCAAGAACCAGAAGCGTACTGTCAGCTTCAAGAACTGTATCTACAGAAATTGTCACACTGACTTCTCTTTCTTTTTTTACTGCAAGAATATTTATATTATATCTTCTTCGAATATCCAGTTCTCCAACAGATCTTCCAATCCATTCATCTGGGATTGCTACTTCAAAGATCGCATGAGACGCATCTACTTCCATATAGTCAAGGATATGATCATCCGCATAACGGATAGATGCCCATTTTGCCACCTGTTTTTCAGGATAAACGACTCTGTCTGCACCATTCCGTAAAAGGAATTTTTCCTGTACGTCACGCTCTGCCCGGGAAATTACCAGATTTGCTCCCAGTTCTTTTAATAATGATGTTGTCTCAAGCGAATTCTGAAAACTGCCTCCAATGGTAACAAAGCAGATATCAAAATTTCCTATTCCCAGTGATTCCAGGAAACTGGCATCTGTACTGTCTCCAATCTGGGCATTGGTGACAAAAGGAAGGATTCTGTTGACTCGCTCCTCATTGATATCCACTGCCATGATTTCGTGTCCCATTTCATTCAGCTGCATTGCAATATGTTTTCCAAATCGTCCAAGACCAATAAGTAAAATATTCTTCATTCTATCTCCTCTTCTATCCAACTGTTATTTTTTCCAATGGCATTTTGGCATTCATATTTCTTCTGGATAATACTGCATAGATCAGGGTCAGTCCTCCTACACGTCCCAGATACATAAGCACGATCAGTATCAGTCGTGACAGGATATGAAGCCCCGGTGTGATTCCCAGAGTAAGTCCTACGGTTCCTACTGCTGAAGCAGCCTCATACAGACAAAGCTGTAATGAAAGCCCTTCATAAACACTGATGGTTATTCCTCCAAAGAAAAACAATACAAAGTACAGCATTGCTATCGTTGCGGCATTTTTTATTACCTGACCGTCGAATCTTCTTCCAAAAGCACCCGCATCCTCACGACTTCGAAATGTCGCAAATGCGTTCAAAAGCAGGGCTGCCGCTGTCGTTGTCTTCATACCACCTGCTGTAGAACTTGGTGATCCTCCGATCAGCATAAGAAGTATCATGATCGCCTGTCCTGCCTCAGTCATCGATGACAGATCTGCGGTATTAAAACCAGCCGTTCTTGTCGTTACAGACTGAAAAAGCGATAACAGCGTCCTTTTCCCAATCGATACCTGTCCAAAGTCACAGACAAAAAAGAAGATCGCCGGGACAAAAATCAGGATTGCGGTCGTTAACAGAATAATCTTGCTCTGCATACGATAACGTTTAAATCGGAGTTTATTCGTATAAACATCATCCCATGTAAGAAAACCAATGCCACCAATGATAATCAGAATCATAATCACTATATTTAACCAGAAATTTCCGGCATAACCACTCAGTGATACAAAAGTGTTATCTGCGGTACCAAGTATATCAAATCCCGCATTACAAAAGGCCGATATGGAATGAAAAATCGACATCCATATACCTTTTATTCCAAAATCACGGCAAAATACCGGAAGAAGCAAAACCGCACCAATTCCTTCGATCAGAAACGTTCCTCTCAGAATAAACTTTGTCAGGCGGACAATACCACCGACTTTTGGTGCTGAGATGGCATCCTGCATGGTACTTCGCTGCATCAGTGATATCTTTCGTCCTGACAGCATAAACACCGAAACGGCAACCGTTACAACTCCCAGGCCGCCTGTCTGTATAAGCAGCAATATCACTGCCTGTCCAAAACCTGACCAGTAGCTTCCTGTGTCCTGCACAACAAGACCCGTCACACATACAGCAGAAGTTGAAGTAAAAAGTGCCTGATCAAATGGCGTTACAACTCTCTCCGCAGATGAGACGGGTAACATAAGCAGGAGTGATCCCAAAAGAATCACTCCTGCAAAACCTAAAATAATCATCTGAAAGGATGTCAGATGTTTTCTTTTATGTTTTTCTGGCATAACTAATCTCCTCTTTTTTGATTTTAATAGTATTATATACCAAAAAAGAAGTTATACA
>SKEL01001829.1_pt1 | contig 17627 bp, 18 predicted proteins | sample 4826741 | NCBI WGS metagenome assembly SKEL01 (sample SAMN11008810, study PRJNA524170) | human gut metagenome | biome: Human fecal sample; material: Feces; isolation source: fecal sample from pouch patient p33 | host: Homo sapiens | place: Israel: Tel-Aviv | collected 2016-03-22
GAACCATTTCGTCTTCTTGGTTTAATATGATGAACTTCTAACCTGCAATTCAATTTTCCGCATTCCATACACTTGCCGCCATCTCTTAGAATAGCTGCTTTACGGATATTTTCATCCAGTCTATTAGATTTTTGATATTGCCAACGATAAGGTTTATACCCATCTGTCAATGCTCGAATATCAATAGAAACATCTTCTAACCAATAATTTGTTATATTTATCCACTTATTAAGCCAATGGATCACTCTTATTATAGCTTGTCGTTTCTGTAAGATACTTGGAGCAATTCGTTTTTTTCTTTTAGACGATTTACGATTGTCGAATCTTGCCGGCCTATATCTTTTGTGATAACGATGATAGCGTCTATAGCTTCTCCTGACTTCCATAAGATGCTTTACATCATTGCGCTGCTCAATGGTTCCTTTGAAAACAACTTTATTTTTCGTTTTACATTTCTGAACCAGAGCAATACCCACATGAAGCCCACCATCATCGATTCCACAACGAATCTCATCTTTACAGATTTCATTTTCTGGAATTTCTTTCTTCAATTGTATTACCATTGGATATTTACTAACCAATGCTGCTCGTTTCTTGCGGATAAGAAACCATGCTTTTTGTTCTTTTGCCGGTGCTAATTGTTTCCCATTCGTATCTAATACAAAAGCATAACTTGTCATTTCTGACACCTTCCTTACGGAGAATTTCTCTTCGTGCCAAAGTCAAGCAGAGGATCTGTGGTTCCCTGTTATCAATGCAGGACATTAGCATTGTTTCCTGGTTTGCACTCACAGAGCTTCAGACTGAAGATTACATCTAAAGGTGTGTCTTTACCTTACTGCTTAACATAGTTCCTATCTGCAACATGTCTTTCGACAGTAGCAGTCACTTAGGCTTGAGACCTATTGTTAAGCTATAGATAAGAGACTTCATGTGTCCACTCTTATCTATATTTGAATGCATATTTCTATGTTTTTGGTTACTTAACAATTAGTCCCGCTCTTAGTCCAGTCCGTTGCGCTTGCGCATTGCCTTTACCAGGCCGCCTGCCTGAATGATATCCATCAGGTTCTCCGGCAGAGCTGCGATCGGGTATGTTTTTCCGTTGTAATCAACATGCTCATTCATCTTGACGGTGATGGTGTCGCCCTCTTTGATATCGTCGTGCAGATCCGGCTGCTCGATCAGAAGAAGGCCGTTATTGATGGAGTTGCGGAAAAAGATCCGAGCAAAGGATTTCGCGATAACGCAGGAAATGCCGAGCGCCTTGATGATCTCCGGTGCCTGCTCTCTCGAGGAGCCGCAGCCGAAGTTCTTTCCTGCCACGATGATGTCGCCCTTTTCAATCTGTCCGGCCAGTTCCGGGCGGAGCGGGGAAAAGCCGTACTGTTTCATATCGTCAATTGTCTTTAAAGCAAGATACTCGGTCGGGATAATGATATCGGTATCAATATCGTCTCCAAGCACCCATACTTTTCCTGTAAATGCTTCCATATGTTTATTCTCCCAAAAATATTATGTATCCCTCAAAGAAAATGGTCAGATCTGATCTGCCGTCGCAATCTTTCCGGCAATCGCGGATGCGGTTACCGTAGCAGCGGATCCCAGGTATACTTTGGAGCTTGGATGACCGGCACGGCCCTTGAAGTTACGGGTTCCAGTGCTGATCAGCACTTCGTTCTCGCCGATGACACCCTGGCAGCTTCCCCAGCAGACGCTGCAGTTCGGGTTCATCACAATGGCTCCGGCCTCCATGAAGGTGTCGATGATGCCTTCTTTTAATGCCTGGCGGTAGATCGTCTGGCTTGCCGGAACAACGAGGAAACGGACGCCCTCTGCGACTTTCTTTCCGCGGATGATCTCTGCGCCGACGCGGAGATCTTCGATTCTTCCGTTGTTGCAGGATCCAAGGAATGCTTCATTGATCGGCGTTCCGCAGGTCTCTTCTGCCGGAACAACGCGGTCTACGAAATCCGGTTTTGCAACAACCGGGCGGACTTTGGAAAGGTCAAAGGTGTACTCTCTGACGTATTTTGCGTCCGGATCGCTGTGGAAGATTTCTTTTGGCTCTCTTCCGTGCTCTTTCAGGTACTCGATGGCTTTCTCATCTGCCTCAAAGATACCGGTCTTGGCGCCGGCCTCAACTGCCATGTTGCAAAGTGTCATACGGTCGCTGATGCTTAAAGTCTTTGCACCCTCACCGGTAAACTCCATCACCTGGTAGTTGCATCCGTTTGCGCCGACCTCGCCGATGATGGTGAGGATCAGATCTCTCGCATAAACGCCCTCCGGCAGTTTTCCTACAAGATTGAATTTTACGCTTTCCGGTACGAGTACCCAGGAAGTTCCCGTTACCATGCCGTACAGGAAATCGGTACAGCCGACACCGGTGCCGAATGCGCCGAGTGCTCCGTAAGAGCAGGTATGGCTGTCAGCGCCGAAGATCAGCTCGCCCGGGCGGACGTAATTCTCGATCATCACCTGATGGCATACACCTTTTCCCTCCCAGAAATCAATGCTATTCTCTCTTGCAAAATCACGCATTTTTTTCTGGGATGCCGCTGTTTTCGGGCTGTCGGACGGTACATTGTGGTCAACGATAAAAACCAGCTTTTTCGGATCCGCGATGTGCGGATGGTTTAATTTATTGCGATACATATCAACCGTCAGATGAGTAGTTCCGTCATTGCTCATCAGACGATCCAGTGTTACGGTATGAATATCTCCCGGTTTTACTTCCGGAACGCCGGCTGCAGCGGCGATAATTTTCTCTGCAATTGTCATTCCCATGGTCTTACTCCTCCTCGCGGTTCAAAGAAGCGATCAGGCCTCCCTGATTCAGTATATTCTGCATATATTCCGGCAGTTTCGTGCAGGTGTACGTTTTCCCGTTCACTTCTGCGGTTCCCTCGGACATGTGAAGGATCATGGTATCACCGTTTTCTACGGCATCCGGCAGGTCTTTACAGACAATCGCCGGCAGACCAATATTGATGGCGTTGCGGAAAAAGATTCTGGCGAAGGATTTTGCGATAACTGCCTGCACGCCGAGTGCTTTTAAGACGCCTGGTGCCTGCTCTCTTGAGGAACCACAGCCAAAGTTTTCTCCTCCTACAACAAAATCTCCCGGTTTTACTTTTTTTGCAAAGTCCGGATCTAACGATTCAAACGCATGGCCTTTCATCTCATCCAGATTCGGCAGAAGCAGATACTGGGACGCGATGATCTGGTCTGTATCAAGGTCATTATGAAATTTAAAAATTTTACCCTGTTCCATTTTCTTTCGTTCCTTTCGCATAAAAATTCTGACAAAATCTATTGTAACACAAAAGATATGGTTTGCAAAAGGGAAAAAAGCAAAAAATATAGGCCGCCTCACCTTTTTCCGGTAAGACGGCCTGAAATGCTTCTTTAGTGGGTCGTTCCCATTGCCTCTTTTACTTCTTCTTTGTTGGTTACAACCGCCTCGATGCAGTATTCCAGAGATTTTGCAATCGTTTCCAGCGGCATGCTTGCCATGGTGCTTGCTTTTCCGACTACCTGCTCGCATGCGAACGGTACGTGGATGAAGCCTGCGCGGATGTTCGGATATTTCGTTGCGCACAGGTGAAGCACATTGTACATGATGCAGTTGCATACGTAGGTGCCTGCGGTGAAGGATACGTGGCACGGAAGGCCGTGTTCGCGGACGTTCTGAACCATTGCTTTGACCGGAATCGTTGCAAAGTATGCGGTCGGGCCGTCTGCCTGCAGCGGTTCATCGGACGGCTGCTCTCCGGCGTTGTCCGGGATTCTTGCGTCTGCAAGGTTGATGCCGACTTTCTCTACGGTTACGCATGCGCGTCCGCCTGCCTGTCCGACATCGATGACAACGTCCGGATTGTGCTCTTTGATGGCTGCTTCCACACAGGAAATACTTCTGGTAAACTCGGTCGGAATCTCAACTTTTACGATCTCTGCTCCGGCGATGGTATCCGGCAGAAGTTTGATGGCCTCAAATGCCGGGTTCACGCTCTCTCCTCCAAATGGGTCAAATCCTGTTAATAAAACTTTCATCGTCTTTTCTCCTTTTGTCTCTTAATTTTTGTCTCCTGGTTCTGTCCTTTAGTATAACACAGGCTCGGGTGCAATAATCTTTCCCCGGTCCATAATCTGACGGTTATCGGTAAAAATATCGGGTTCCCGGCAGACCAGGTCGAAGTGGCCTTTCGCATTCTGCACGCCGCCGAGCGCGATATTGCGTCCAAGCCCTACATGGAAGGTTCCATACGCGGATTCATCCTCAATGTAGCAGTTGCCGAGGCAGTTCGAGCACGAATTCAGTCCGATGCCAAGCTCTCCTGCGATATAAATCCGTGGATCGAAATATTCCTCCATGTACTTCTTTAAGCGGATGCCGGTCGGTGTCTCCTCGATATCGACGATTCTGCCGCCTTTGAAGATGATTCTCGTCGGCTCATCGGCTCGTCCGATGTATCCCAGCGATCCGTCGAGCACCATAATGCCCTCTGTCTTTGTCTCCTCGATCGGCACATAGACCTCAATACTTGAGGACGAATAGCCTTTTCCGTCTCTTAATACGCCGTTGAAAAATCCCGGATTGCGGTTCTCTTTGTAGAACATCATATCCGTTCCTGCCGGTGTCGTCACATGCACTTTGCCGGATGAACGGAGATACTTCATAAACAGCTTTGCCATCATGCGGCTCTTTTTCGTGTCCATCAAAAGGAAATCGAACTCCAGAAGACTTCTTCCGTCGTTCGTCGAAAGCGGAAGCGACAGAAACTTTTTGTGCTTCTGAATCGCACGCTTCGCTGCTTTTGTTGTCACAAGCGAATACTCGGTCGCTGCAATGATCGCAGTGTAGGGATCAAAGACCGCCTCGTTATCGTCGAAAAAGATGCCCACATGGCGTCCTTTATTTTCAACAATCAGTGTGTTGACGGACCGCGCTTTTTTCCGCGCCTGCATTTCCAGCGCTTTCGCCTCCGCCTGATGCTCCTTTGATGTCACAATCAGTACTTTATCCCACGCTTTTACTCTTACCCATTCGTGGATGATGATCCAAGCCCCCCGTTCCATGTTCGGTGTCATTTGTTTCTCTTCCTTCTCCTGTCATATCTAGTCGACCATTTTACGGACGTTAAGGCCACCGCCCTTCCCTTTCGGAAAATACGATGACCTTAGTTAGTCTGTCCTGACGATTTACTTTAATACTATCATATAACAGATCTGGAATACAAGCATAATTAATCCAACCAGCACCTGATTTTTGATTACGCCCCAGCGGTCCTTCATATTCAGGATTGCAACCGGTACGATATTGAAGTTTGCTGCCATCGGAGTCATTAAGGTTCCGCAGTAACCGCAGGTCAGTGCGATCATACCGATGACTACCGGATTTGCACCGTATGCCAGTACGAACGGAGCACCGATACCAACCGTCATAACGGTGATGGCTGCAAATGCATTACCCATGATCATGGTGAACAGTACCATACCAACGGCATAAACGATGATACCAATATTAACATTTCCTTTCGGAACAACTTTCTCTACGATCTGTGCAATAACCTCACCAACACCGGCTGCAGTAAAGACACCGCCCAGGCAGCCAAGCAGCTGCGGCAGCATACTGAGCGGTCCTGTAAGGGAAAGGAAACGCTCGGAATCTTTCAGGAAAACCTGCGGTTTGTTCTCTTTCGAGTCGTATGCAACCAGGAAAATAATGGCTACGAGAACACCAAGTGTAATCGCGATCATGGAGCTCATATTGGAGAACAGTGAAAAAGCAAGGGAAAATACAGCAACACAGAATGCCGGAACGAAAATCTTCATTCCAATCTTCTTAAACTGTGCTTCGGTGTGTGCTTTTTCCGGTGCGTTTGTTTTTCCAACCTTTACTTTCTTGAAGATCGGCGGCAGACACATAATAATAACAAGGACACCGGAAACCTTGGCCGGAAGCCAGGTGCCAAGTGCTGTAACAATACCGAACGAACACCAGAAAATGGCTGTTCCGATTCTGGACGGATTTTCTTCATCCAGAAGGTTTTTAATGCCCGCGTAGATTGCAATCAGGCCAACGAGAATCCATACAATATTTAATCCGGCCGTATTAAATGCGGCTGGAACCTGTATAACTTTTAATGCGCTCATCTAGTGTTCCTCCTATTTCTGTGCCTTTTTGCCGGCTGATTTTTCATAGTATTTTTTCGAAATCCGATTGTCTTTTACAATGATATAGACACAGGAAACAACCAGTGAGAATAATGCAACCGGAATTTCAACTGCCGCAAGGTCAATCAGGCTTACTTCATAGCCAAGACCGGCAAGTGTCGTCTGTACCAGAATTCCACCGGCACCGCCGACAAACAGAACCTGGAAGAAGAACCAGGTGAAGTTCTGCATTGCTGCTGCAAGTCCTTTGACTTCTTCTAAGTGCTCTTCGTTTACGGTACCTTCTTTGTTCTCGATCGCACCTTCTGCCATCGGAAGAAGAACCGGACGGATGAATCCGGCAACACCGCCGAATCCTACGTTGAATGCACCGAACAGGCCATTTAATACGCCGTATACAGCGATCAGCTTGCCGGCTGTTGCACTCTTAACTTTCTTAATCAGGTTTGCTGCTGCTTCACGAAGACCGTTTCTTTCAAGCGTACCAGTAACGAGCAGGATCATCATGAAGATCGCCATGCTTCGGTTCGCTACGAAGTTGGTTCCGATGGTCTCAAGAAGACCGCCGACGCCAAGGCCGCCAACGATCCCTGTCGTAATCAGCGCCAGGAAAATGATGAGGATTGAATCCAGTTTCAGCGCGAATCCGACGATAACGATTAACACGCCAAGTAATTTGATGAGTTCCATACCTAAACTCCTCCTTAAATAAAATGTAGTTTTTTTGGATACAGGCTGCTCCGCACGCTCGTGCTTTCACAACCCTGTATCCTGTATTTCTTCCAGTTACCTAGAGACAATCATCGGTCTCTTTCGTATGTAGCTGGTCAAAATCGTTCCATCCTGCTCGGTAAAGCGGCAGTCCATAACGTTCCGCGCCTCCATGAGCATCTGTATTGTCACTTCGTCGTGCGCCACATGAGCCCGCGCACACAGGTTCAGGTATTCTCCCTGTGCCGTTTCATCCGCAACCTCGCTCGTATAAGCGACGGTTGTAATCCACGGATAGCGGATCGACGAATATCCATGCGCCGGATTCGATTCATACGGAATCCAGTAATTGATCATTTCTTTATAATAATTGGCCGGAAACAGTTTCGGCATCCACGCATGGGCATATTTTTCAAACTGTGCACTCCACTCCTGGTTCAGTGCTTTCATCTCCGGATACGCTGCAATCTTGTCTGCGATCACATCCTCCATGACCTTATTCACATCATAGTTTCCTTTGTATTCCGGATTCATTACATACCAGAAATAACCATATAAGAGCGATCTCGGAAGCCAGAAACCTTTGTAGGACGGGGAGGTATAACCAGAAAACTGCTGCTCCCATTCGTGGCTTGGCACACCGTGGTTATCCACCATCATATCCGGTGTATATTTCTCGTAAATCCGGCTGATGCCCATCGCTTCGCTGTGAATCGTATCCTGCTGGAAATAATGACGGTAAAACTCTTTTCCAAGAGAATTGAACCGCGCCACATGGAATTTCCACGTCGGATGCTCCTTCTGCAGTTCGTAGTGAATCGCCGCGCCGTCGACGTTTTCCATCGGGATCAGGATCAGATTCAGCTTATCCGGCAGCTCTTTGTAAACATCCTCTGTTAAAAGTTTCTTCAGCAGCATAAACGATGCATTCGTTGAGGCAACCTCGTTTGCATGGTGTCTTGCATTGATCACCTCGCTCGGCACTCTCGCCAGACGCTTCGTCAGCGACAGATATCCCTCGTACTCCGGTTTCAGCCAGACTGCATAGAGCTCGCGGCCTGTATAGGAAACGGCAATCCGGAAGACCTCGATACCCGGAACTTCTTTCAGCTCCTCAATGATCTCCCGATACGTATCGTATCCGATCAGTTCGTGCTCATGCAGGTTGATGTTCTCGATCCGTTTCGCCTTTGGCTTTTCTTCCCGCTCCGGGGTCTGTGCCGCATACGATGCGCCGCTTTCTGTTTCAAAGACAAGCGCTGTTTCCACAGGAACACAGCTGCATTTTTCAAGAACACCTTTCGACCACAGCGCTGCGTATGCTTTTACGGTAACCTCTGCTGCGCCTTTCACTGTGATATGGAAATTCAGCTCTCCGTTTTCCCACGAAACTGCGGAAATCCAGGTTTCGACTTCACTTCGTTTTCTCTCTGCGGCAGCGGTCTCTCCGTCTTTTGTGATGCATGCCGCATCTTTTAACGGCTCTGTCAGCGTAACGCGAAAGACCGGCCGGCCCTCTTTCTGATGGATCACCGGCAGAATCAGGCCCGGTGCATCCAGCATCACGCCGGCTTTCTGAATGCCGTAATTTTTAAAATAATCACCGCCCACAAAATACATGTCCTCATGGAGTGCATCAAGCGATGAGATCAGATCCTCACGGGAACCGGTCGGCTCGTCCGGCTCGCTTACCGTAATGTCCATTCTCAGTTCGTGGAAGAACGGCTGCATCTCCTCCGCAACGGTTCCGCCCGTTTTTTCCTCGATATAGCGGCGGCAGTCCGGAAGGACTTCGCTCTGGTAGACATCCCAGATTTCTTCCAGATCGGTGCGGACTTTTTTGTCAAGAATGGGCTTGCCATTTACTTCTGCTTTTATATAACCGGTCGACGGGTGAACTTTTCCCATCTGCGGGTATTCATTCATATACGGACGCTCCGACCACGCGGCCTTGTACGCATCCTCACAGCAGACGCTGTTTTCTTTGCTTCCCTGGCAGAGATATGTGATGTCATCTTCTCCCTCATAGGCTTTGAATACGACATTTTTTCTCTCGATACCGAGCTCTTTTACCAGAAGATCCTCGATCGGGTACAGCTCCTGCAGATAACGGATCGGTAGGTCGTACCATTTGTCCGGCGTCTCGGCACTCAGGTTGTGGTAAGACGGGATAGCTCCGTTTTCATCATTCCATTCCGTCTGGCCTTCTGGGAGAAACGGTTTGAAATAAACGGTAACCGTATCGGCTCCGGCCTCTTTCAGACGCGGAAGCATCTCTTCTGCCAGCCAGGAATAGCCCTGTTTGTAGGCACAGTAAATCGTTGTCTGTTCCGGCACAGCGCCTGCTTCGCGGATTTTTGCATCGATCGCTTCGCACATCTTCCGGCGCACGCTCTCGGTCTCGCTGACTGCTCCGGTGATTTTTACGGTGCTTCCCTCTTTGAGTTTCGGATAGACTTCCGTTTCCAGAAGTTCTTCAAATACTTCGACCTCCCACGGGAATTCATATACTTTCTCGTACATTTTCTGACCGGATTTGTAATTGTAAACTTCTGCATCTCCGGCCTCTTTTTTCTGCTCTTCGCTCCAGCGCGGCGATCCGTAAACCGCATAGGCGCCGCTTTCTTTTTCCTGTAAAGCTTTCAGTTCGGCAAGCTGGCCGTCCTCTCCGCGTAGGATAAAATCATCCACCATGTCCATCAGGAGATCTTTCCAGCTTCTCTCACCGCAGATCTTTGGAAATGTATTGCAGAGGCGGGCGGTGAATGCGGTCAGTGCTTCGCCGTCTCCGCGCAGATACACTTTTACGCCGTCACCGTCTGTCTCTCCAAGGACCAGTTCTGTCTGATCTGCTTTTTCAAAAATAATCTGATTTCCCTTGTAACCCGCCTCGGCAAGAATGGTTCCTTCGTATCCTGTCGTCTCCATCCCGAAACGGTATGCCAGATCACACGCTGCAAGAAACATAGCATCGCTTGCGTCCTCTGGAAGCACCAGTTTTACATCAAGTGCATCCGGGAGGAAATCGTGATTCTGATCTTTTAAAAACGGACCTTTTTGGAACATTTTTTCCAATCCTGTTTTTTCCCGGAAATCCAGGTCGTAAACCGGCCCGATGTGGTCCGAAGCCGCCTCATACCCCTCCGGGGCTGCATCTGCTGTTTTCTTCCACAGCTTCCGGAATTCTTCTTTTGTTTCCGGTACCGGGATTTCTCCATCCGCGGCTGCAACAGGAAACACTGCCGTCTCTGCCTGGAAACCAAGAAGCAGCGCCGCCTCAACGGTGTTTCGCTTCTGTTCTTTTGTCATATCTGCTGTAAACCTTAACCGTTTCATGCATGCACCTCCGAAATCGTTATCGTTCACACATATGTTGTAACTGTAACCAGCGGTTGGATTCGTCATCCAAAATCCGCCGTTTTCCGCACTGCATCATGAATTCAATTCTACTAAAATGTTCAAAAGATGTCAACCTGTTTCTGATTTTTCTATGAAATTTGCACAATTCTTCCAATAAAAATCAATTTTGCGTCCGTACTATCTGAAAATTTTGTGGAAAATTTCTTTTTCCTCAAAAAGAAAAAGAGGCGTTCACAGCCAGCAGAAACATTTCTTTCCTGCGGACCGTGACAGCCTTTTTGCCGTCTTTCTTTTTCTTATTTCCAGACCGTATCGTAGTTGATCGGTTTATAGAATGCTTTTTCCCGGCTCTCATGATCATCCGGACGGTTGCCGAGAAGCCACATGGTTTTAGTTGCGACTGCCTCCGGGGTCATATCGTATGACTCGAGAATGTTGCACAGGGTTTTCATCTCATGGCCGACTTCATAGACGGTCATATCGCTTCCCTCGTGAGAAACCTGGGTACACATGATGATGAGTTTTTCCGGGTACTTCTGGCAGAGCTCGTAAAACGGCTCCTTGATGCTCGCCGGAATACCGCCGACACCGAAGCTCTCCACAATGATCGCATCGTAATGCTCAAAAATCGCCGGAAGCAATACCGGGCTGATTCCCGGGATCAGTTTCAAGAGAAAAACGTTATCGCTTAAGTTTTCATAAAAACGAACCGGCTTTTCATACGGCAGCATCGGCAGATACCGCAGAATCCGGCGGTCCTGTATTACCGCAAGGTACGGGAAATCGATGCTGGAAAAGGCATTGTAGCTCTTCGTCCGCACCTTCTTCGCGCGCGTTCCCGCGATGACTTTTCCGTCGAACACAATCTGTACACCCTGGGATGCATCATCACAGGCGTAATAAAAGCTGTCGGACAGGTTTGTCTTTGCATCCGTGATATCCAAATTGATCGGCCGCTGTGCTCCGGTGATGACGATCGGCTTTTCCGAATTCTGAATCATATAGGAAAGCGCCGCCGCGGTGTACGCCATCGTATCAGTTCCGTGCGCGATGACGAAACCGTCGTAATCCTCGTAATGCTCCTTCACCACTTTCACCAGCGTGCTCCAGTTCTCCGGAACCACATTCGAGCTGTCCAGATTAAACGGATTCACTGCCGTAATCTCACAGAGGCCTTCCACCTCCGGAATATAAGACAATAACTCCTCCGGCGTAATCTGCGGAGTCAAACCATTTTCCGTCTTCTTCGAAGCGATTGTGCCACCGGTTGCGATAAATAAAATCTTTTTCAATGTAAATCACTCCTGTTTTCTCGTTTGGTAACAAGTTTACTTTATCTTAGCAGACTTTGGGGACGGCGTAAATGATGAATTTGGAAATCGAGAAACCAATCCTTTCCATTGACGCGAAAAATTCCGTTTGCTATACTGAATTTTAGACACAGAAAATCCTTATCTACTAATTTTACATTCAGAAAGCCAGGCTTCCTATGAATCATGAAAATCATCCCGGTCATCCATATCTTTATTCTTTTCTTCTTGTTTTCGGTCTGACGCTGATCTGCGCTCTGCTTGCGGGATCTTCGTATCGATCGGAGCGTGAAAAACAGGAAGCTGCCGAACAGCGCAGAATCCAGGAGCTGCATAATGAATTTCTGACTCAGAAAGATTAAACACATGTTAAACATACGTGAAACGCCCTTTACCGGCTACGCCTTCAGCAGCACCTTCTGCCCGCAGACCGGGATTTCCTCGAGATACTTAAAATACCACTTCTTCCTCCGCGCCGAATACCGCACCACCACCGGAATCCAGCAATTTTCCACTTTCAGATACACATACTGCCCGGAAGCCACTTCCACCTCGCCGTTCTGCTGCTCTACAAATGCACGGTTTTTCTTTATTTTTACAATGCCTTTCGTCATAATGATCATCCTTTCTGAACGGGTTTGAAAAGATACTCTACCTGTATTGTATGCAGAGGGAATAGGAAATTTCCACTTTTCAGGGGCAAAAAAACAGGACACGGGATTCACCCATTGTCCTGTTCTCCTTTTATCACACACCTGCTTACCCCTCAGCATCGTTCTGCTGCCAAACTTTATCGCTCGAATCAGAACAGCTGCCCCAGCAGTTTCAGCTTTTCCTTTTTGGGGAATACGGCTTCAAATTTTTCAAAAGCTTCCGGGTTCTTCTCACAGCTAAAACTCCAACGCCAGCTGCATGGCCGTTTCATCAGAATCCGCCAGCTTACGAAAAATCACCGCCATATATTCCAATGGTCCGCCCGCCAGATAATCATGCTGAAGCTGCGCAAGTTTTGGATCGCGGTATTGTTCCAGCGTCAGCATTTTGCGAAAATTGGCAGAGAATGTTTCTTTCGTCCAATGCTCAAACTGCGCCATGCTGTAATCATGAATCTGTGCAATCGGGGTCTGCAGATAGAAGTGTAATGGGGTCTGGTACCAATGTGCAGCTCCTCGGTGTCCAGAGCCGCATCCCTGTGATCGACTCTTCCGGCTTTCAGGATCTGGCCTGTCTGTGCTTTTTTCAGGCAGCCACATTCCCGGCAGCCCGACTCACTGATTATCGTAACACGTAACCTCTCTTTGTGAAACCCCGGAGTCAAAAGCAAAAAATCTCAAAACCAGTTGCTCTTGTTCTCCTGGTTTTGAGATTTTTTATGCTGTGTATCTTTTATTTTTCACCCGTCATCGGCTGATGGTCTGCAATTTTCAGAAAAACAAATCCAAGTGCAAAGAAAACCGCCAGACATGCAACTGCTACGTTGATCGTTCCTCCCGCCAGCTTTACAACTGCAATGACTGCAGATCCAAGGAAGGAAGCGCCCTTGGCAAAAATATCATAGATGCCAAAATATTCTCCCGAATTCTCCGCCGGAATAATTTTGGAATAATACGACCGCGACAACGACTGAATTGATCCCTGAAAGCATCCCACTCCAAATGCCAGAATCGCAAAGTGCACCAGCGTCCGCAGTGTCAGCGCATAGAGGCAGATGACAAAATAGCCTGCGATGCAGATCAGAATCAGGGATACCGTATCTTTTTTCCGCGACAGTTTTGCAAAAAACAGAGATCCTCCAAAAGCGACAACCTGCGTGGCAAGCAGGAAAACAACCTGTCCGACCGTATTCAGGTTCAGATCGGTTCCGATGTTGATGCAGTTGTCAATGATAGTTCCAACCCCATCAATATAGAGAAAGAATCCAATCAGAAAGAAAAATACTTTCCGGTCCGAAACTGCGATTTTTTTCAGTGTCCCGAAAATTTTTCCAAACGTCTGACCGACCGTAACCGTTCTCATTTCCACGTAATTCTTCTGCCGATACTCCTTCAGCAACGGCAGCGTCACCACCAGCCACCAAAGAGCCGTCACGCTAAAACCGATCATCTTAGAGACAAAATCCGGCAGCACCCCGACCATATCCGGCCCTAACACGTAAGCAATCAGTGCTACAAGAAACGGAATGCAGGATCCCAGGTATCCCCACGCATAGCCATAGGAGGATACCTCATCCATACGTTCCTCCGTTGTCACATCATTCAGCATGGAATCGTAAATCGTCAGCGATGCATTATAGCAGACTCTTGTCACAATATAAATGACCAGAAACAGCACCCAGCTCGTCGCAACGCCATTCAGCACACATCCTGTGATGCCAAGACCTGCCGTTGTGGTAAAAAAGATCTTTTTCTTATCCTTACGATCCGCCAGCACACCGCAGACAGGACCGATCAGTGCCACCACCACCGTAACAATGGAAATGGCAATCGAATAATACGCCGTCGCCTGATCCGAACTGATTTTTCCCGGCCCTGTACCGATTGCCAGACTCTTAAACCAGATCGGAATCAGCGAACAGGCAAGCATAATAAATGCCGAATTTCCCACATCATATAAAACCCATGCAAACTCCTGCTCCGTCAGATTTCGAAACACTTTTGTCCGATGAAGAGCCCGAAACAGACCACTCATACTACAATCCCCACTTTCTTTTATTTTGTCGTGCAGTATCAGTGTAGCATAGATTTCTTGATATTCAAAGTATTTTTTGTATGAAAGTAGGCAAAATCATTTGCGAAACGCCAGTTTTCCCATCCTTCCATGATCCGCCGGAAATTTCACAGCAGATCATTTCGATTTCTCAGATTAATGCCGGTGTCTGCGCCAAAACGGAAAGAATCGCAATCACCGCAAAAATCACAGCAGCTGCCACTGCAGCAATCATAATTTTTCTTTTCATAGCATACCTGCTTTCTCTATCATATTTGTGGAATATTTTGTTTTCGTAATCATATCTTTTTCCCTAAAGACATTATACCCTATGCATAGGAATACATCAAACTTTTCCAGTCCAGGCCACTTCCAGACAGCTTTTAAAAAACAGTTTGGAATGACTCCAAACGACTACAGGCGCAGGCAGTCATAACCGTCTGCGCCTGTAGTCGTTTCACTTTTTTGCAGATGTTTTACAAGAATCTGATTACTATTTTTTTATTTCTCTGCTATACTTATGCTAAGATACCAGACACGCTCTTGCACCGGCCTGGCAGTCCGTGCATTGAGAAAAGATAAGAAAGCAGAGGATCAAAGAGATGACGAAAATTCCAAACAGACTTCACAAATACGTGCCATCTATGCTACTGTTTCTGCTGTTTGAAGCAGTGGCAGTTACGCTGTGGCTCACAAAGGACAATTTTTTCTATCTGCTGAATTTCAGCTACATCGGAGCCTGCCTTGGGCTTGGAACAGCACTATTTACCGCCGGAAAACGGTATGCCCGGCATTTCGTCCAGTTGGCGGTGGGCAGCTATATGTTGCTGTACCTTGGCGTGATTTCCCGTGAAAATATGCAGATCGAAGGTTTCTGGTACTACCTGTTTCTCGGCGTTTTCGAAGCAGCAACTATCCACTACGCGGTTGCAAAGATTTTCGGACCGCTGCTTTTTGGGCGTGGCTGGTGCGGCTACGCCTGCTGGACAGCTATGGTGCTGGACTTTCTGCCCTACAAACAGCCGCAGAAGCCACGAAAAGAAAAGCTGGGCATCCTTCGCTATGTGATGTTTTTTCTGTCTCTGGCGTTGGTGTCCGGGCTCTTTCTGATGCAGGTGGCACATCTGGAACAAATCATGTTCTGGCTTTTCCTGGCCGGAAATGCGCTTTATTACCTTGTCGGTATTGTGTTCGCCTTCCTGTTTCAAGATAATCGGGCGTTCTGCAAATATCTGTGTCCCATTACGGTTTTTCTCAAACCTATGAGCTATTTCTCTCTTCTGCGCGTCCACTGCGATGAGGATAAGTGCGTCCATTGCAGGAAGTGTCTGCAGGTCTGCCCCATGAACGTGGAGGTTAATAAGGAAACCCGTAAGCGGAAAAACGGAACAGAGTGTATTCTCTGCTATGAATGCACGAAAGTTTGTCCCTCAAAAGCACTGCATTAACCGTTTTCCTCTTCCGTAAATTTATTCCTCGCTTCAGCCGTCAGATCATTTAGTTCAGAGAAAACATCGCGGCAATTTTTCGGAAACTGATTTTCACCAGATGCTTCTATCTTGCTTCCGTCTGTAAATTTCACCTGGAAACTCATGGAATATCCATCTGAGGCATTGGGATCCCTTCCGCGGAAGCCGGCCCAGGACGCCACATCGTAGGTCTCCAGAATCACACGGACTTTCTCAAGAACCTCTGTCTCCACCGGATAGTCGCAGAACTCCTCCTCCTCTTTGTCCCAGGGCTCTATCCTTATAAACGCTTCCTCCCCCTGCCGGATCAGGCTTACGCTCCAGATCGGTTCCATCATCGTTCCATGCATATAATATGTCAGCTCCTGAATATCCGGAAGCGGTGTCTCTTCCGGCTCCTTATCCGGCTTATTTCCGCAGCCTGCGATCAGCGCCGCCCACGTAGTAAATGCCATAAGCAATATCCAGCCTTTCTTTCCTTTTTTCATAAGCCGCTTCCATCTTTCCTTTGTTTCTGTTTCCCAAACAGCTTTCCAATCCCCGCTGACAGGAATAAAATCGTTAGCAGAAGTCTGAAAATACTGACTCCGCCGGAGGACATTCCGCTTTTCTTGAGCGCGGTTTTCTGGTCCAGTTCTCCGCTCAGCATATTGGGGGTAGCCCCCTTTACATAGGTCAGGGTATCCTGCTCCTGAATGCCGATTACCGTCACCATATCCCCATCACTCTGAAAAGGAACGGAATAATAATAACGCCGATCACCTTCCTCGAAGACGCCCCGGCCCATTCGCTGGGTTCCGATAAATTTTTCACCGCTGTATTTCCGGTCTGTGAGAATCGCAAGTCCTGCCTCCGATAGCATCTCCTCATCAAATTCGTATTGTCTTCCCAGCATAAGCTGTTCGATAAATTCCTCGGACAGATGATAAGCTCCCACATCTGCTTTACCCTGGAAGATTCCCATCCCGCCCATATCGGAATTCCATTCCATATTCGACTCTGTCATCGAACCATTCCATTCTTTCAGCTTCAGTTTTTTTGCGCTTCGCATGGCGCGGGGAGCGTCGATCGTAAGTCCCAGTTCGTCATCATAAGCCGGTTCCAGAACCTTCAGTTCTCCGCAGACAATCACGGTCTTTCCATCATTTGCCGGATCATAGCTGCCCTGTCCTACATATACCACATCATCCACTTTTTCCTGCATAGCCGCACGCTTTGTACCACACGATTTCATTGCAGAGACAGCGCAAAGCAAACCGAGCGCTATCAGTATCACTGCGCCTGTTTTTGAGTTCTTTTTCATCTCCGTTCCCCCTTTCCTGTCTGCCCTTCCTCTTAGGGATAAGGATTCATAATCATATAGACTGTCATGGCATACAGCGGCAATACAATCAACAAGGGAAACGCCCAGTTTCCTATCGTATTGCGGACTGTCCTCCAACGCATATGCAGCGTCTTTTTGTTCTCCTTTTTCACCCGGATCCGTTTCCGTCCACCATTTTCCAGAATCCGGAAGATAACCGGTGAATCATAAATCTCGATTCGGCCGAATACAACAAACCCGGCCACGGAAACCGGCAGGGACAGACACAGCCAGACCACATTGTAGCTATAATCCAGCTGCCCAAGCAACGCCAAGTCTCCGGTTCCGATACACGAAACCGCCGTGAAGAGCCATGCCAGTATACTGGGCGACAGATTGGTAAGCAGCAGAATCAGCGCAATCTTCACCATACGCCCGCCGGAATAAAAGCCCAGCCGTACCGGAATCTCCTGACCCTGGATCTGTTCAAAAAAGACCGGTTCCATCGTCTCCCCCGGATTTTTCTTTTCTTCCTCACTGATACTCTTATAAATTTTTCTCCGGACTCTGGCCTCTCTTCCTTTACTG
>SKEL01001855.1_pt1 | contig 17464 bp, 16 predicted proteins | sample 4826741 | NCBI WGS metagenome assembly SKEL01 (sample SAMN11008810, study PRJNA524170) | human gut metagenome | biome: Human fecal sample; material: Feces; isolation source: fecal sample from pouch patient p33 | host: Homo sapiens | place: Israel: Tel-Aviv | collected 2016-03-22
TTTCGATATACTGTATCTAATCAGTTGCTCTTTTTCTTTATATTTCATCTTTTGATATCGCTGATATTTCTGTGTGTAATTTTAGGACTTAGACAATTTAAAATCAATAATCTTACTGGCTTAAACAAGGTTGAATACATTATTTTGACAATAACTCCGATTATTTCAATCCTATTATCGCTAGAAAATTTTAAACTTTCCTTTATTCAAGGACTTTTATTTTATAGTAGTTTATTCATTATTAATATAATAATTCTTGTACTGTACAACTATTTAAGTGAAAAAAGTCAGGAGCTTAGTGAAAGTCAATTAAGTCTAAAAACAAGTAATTTTGCTGCTGAACTACTTGAACAAGAAGAGAAAGTTGCTACTTTGAGACATGATTTAAAAAATATTATTTCTTCACTAGCATTTTATGCTGATAAACAAGATTATCAAAATATAAAGAAAATAACGAGGAATATTCTTAATCAGGATTTTTTAAAACGTAAAATTACAGGTTGCTTACCAATTGATGCAGTTTTGAATCAAAAAATAGATGAGATGAAACGTAAAAATATCATTTATGATTTAGACTTGCAGGTTCCATATAATTTAGATTTAACTTCGTTTGCAGTTGATATTTGTGCTATTTTGGGTAACATTTTAGACAATGCAATGGAAGAAGTTTGTCGAAATCATTTGGATGAGCCAATCAAAATTATTTTACGTTTTAAAAATGAAAAATTAGTTATTAAAGTCACTAATCCAGTGAAGAATACTAATTTAAAAATTAACTATGACTACATGCCTTCCTCTAAAAAAGCTGGTAGGTATGGTGTTGGTATAAAAAGTATAAATCAGAGAGTTAGTAAGTTAAATGGATTTTTCAATATACAACTTAACCGTGAGCGTAAACTTTTTCAGGCTATGGTTGTAATTCCTATTAGAAATATAAGGTAAAGAATGTCTGCCACAGGCGGGCTTTTTTTGTGCTATAATGAAATTAATTTAGCGAGGTATGAAGAGATTATGAAAATTACAGTTTATTTAGGTTCAAGTTTTGGGAATGATTCTATTTATACGGAAATGGTTGTAAAACTAGGTCACTGGTTAGTAAGTCAAAATCATCAATTGGTTTATGGTGGAAGTAAGGATGGTTTGATGGGCTGTCTTGCTGACACAGTTTTAGCTGATGGTGGTGAGGTGTATGGTATTATTCCGCTTGATTTTCAAAAACGTGAAAAGGCACATCTGCATTTGACAGACTTAACCTTAGTGGCTGACATGGATGAGCGTAAGCGTATGTTAATGGATAAAGGAGATGTCTTACTGGCTTTACCAGGTGGACCAGGTACACTTGAGGAGATTGTTCAGGCATTTTCTTGGGCGCGTGTTGGACTACATCACAAACCTTGTCTTTTTCTAAATATCAATGGTTATTATAATCCCTTGATTGAGCTATTTGACAAAATGGTATCAGCTGATTTTATCAGTCAAGAAGTTCGTGACAAGGCAATTTTTGTTAACAATTTAAAAGAGCTTGAGGCAATTTTAAAATAAAGAAGAGATTTATGGATATTAAGGCACTCTTTTTAAAAGATGATGAGCTTGTAGGGATTTTAAAAATAATAGCTGCGCTTAAGTTGAAGGATTCTTGGCTAGCTGCAGGGACTTTGCGAAATTATATTTGGAATATTTTATCAGGAAAACCAGGTCTATCAGATGCAAGTGACATTGATATTGTCTTTTTTGACCCTGAGGTAACTTATGAGAAGACTCAAGTTATTCAAAAACAGTTGCAAACAAGTTATCCCAATTATCAATGGGAAGTTAAAAATCAAGTTTTCATGCACCAACATAGTCCTCACACGGCTCCCTATCAAAGTGCAAGAGATGCTGTCAGCAAGTACCCAGAACGTTGCACAGCAATTGCTGCAAGACTGCAAGATGGTGAGCTTGAACTCTTTTTGCCATATGGTGATGAGGATATTCTTAATTTTGTTGTTCAGCCAACACCTCATTTTTTGAATGATGGCGAGCGAATGCGTGTTTATCGTAAGCGATTGAAAAAGAAAAATTGGCAAGAAAAGTGGCCTTGCTTAAAAATTTTTATCTAAATTTTTTACAGAGCACCTAAGTGCTCTTTTTTGTTGACGAATGTAGACGATAAAATTATAATGGATTTACAAATGTAAACTAAAAGGTTTTAGAAAGGAATAAGATGTCAATTTCAAAAGCAGAATGGGAAATCATGCGAGTGGTTTGGACGAAAGAAAAAACGACAAGTAGTCAGATCCTTGCCATTTTAGGTGAAAAAAATGATTGGACAGCTTCAACCATTAAGACGCTCTTAAAACGTTTAGTAGATAAAGGATTTTTATCTCGACAAAAACTTGGAAAAGGATTTCTTTACTCAAGTAATGTCTCTGAGCAGGAAGCCATGAACCAGCAAGCTGATGACTTATTTTCAAAGTTTTGCCAGCGCAAGCATGTGGCTATTTTGAAACACTTGCTAAAAGAAGTACTAGTGACTGATTCTGATATTGATGACTTGCAAGCTCTGCTATTGTCTAAAAGAGAAGAAACAGTAGATGAAGTACCTTGTAATTGTATTCCTGGGCAATGTCGCTGTAAAGAACATCTAGAACTCTAATAGTTCATTTGTGATATTTAGACAGGAAGGTATCTTATGGAAAAAGAAGAAGTCTTTGTCATTGACGGCATGACTTGTGCAGCCTGCGCTGTGACTGTCGAAAATGCTGTTAATAAAATAGATAATGTCGATTCAGCGGTTGTTAATTTGACAACTGAGAAAATGACTGTCCGATATAATTCTGATTTGGTCAGTGAAGAGGAGATTGAAAAGGCAGTTGTTGATGCTGGATATGGAGCTAGTGTTTTTGATCCAGCAACGGCTAAAAGTCAATCTGAGCGCCAGAGCGAAGCTACTCAAAACATGTGGCATAAGTTCCTTTTATCCGCTTTGTTTGCAGTTCCACTTCTGTATCTGTCAATGGGAAGCATGATGGGAATGTGGGTGCCAGACGTTGTGAGCATGGATGTTCATCCGCTCGTTTTTGCTTTTGTTCAGTTAGTTTTGACTCTGCCAGTTATGTATTTTGGTCGTCGTTTTTATGTCAATGGCTTTCGTTCACTGATAAAAGGGCATCCTAATATGGACTCTTTGGTGGCTTTGGCAACCAGTGCTGCCTTTATTTATAGCCTTTACGGAGTTTATCATATTATCCTTGGGCATGCTCATCACGCGCACATGTTGTATTTTGAATCAGTCGCAGTGATTTTAGCTTTGATTACGCTTGGAAAGTATTTTGAAACTTTGTCAAAAGGTCGTACGTCTGATGCTATTCAAAAATTAGTGAAATTGTCCGCTAAAACCGCTACAGTCATTCGAGACGGTGTTGAAGAATCAGTCCCAATTGAGAATGTTGTTATCGGCGATATCCTTCTGGTAAAACCTGGTGAAAAAATCCCAGTCGATGGTCGTGTGGTTTCAGGACATTCAGCTATTGATGAATCAATGTTGACTGGAGAAAGCATTCCAGTCGAGAAAGTAGCTGATGATAAGGTATTTGGGGCTTCAATTAATGGTCAAGGTTCTCTGACGATTCAGGCTGAAAAAGTCGGCGATGAGACGCTTCTAGCTCAAATCATCAAATTGGTAGAAGACGCGCAACAGACCAAAGCACCAATTGCAAAAATCGCTGATAGAGTCGCCGGTGTTTTTGTTCCCGCTGTGATTACGATTGCGCTGATTACGTTTGCTTTTTGGTATTTTGTCATGGGTGAAAGTTTTGTTTTTGCTCTTCAAGTTGCTATTGCAGTGCTCGTTATTGCCTGTCCTTGTGCACTTGGTCTTGCCACTCCAACAGCCATCATGGTCGGAACAGGACGTGGCGCTGAAAATGGTATCCTCTACAAACGTGGTGACGTTTTGGAAAATGCACACCACATTGACACCATGGTTTTTGATAAGACAGGAACTATCACTCAAGGAAAACCACAAGTCGTTGATGTTATCACTTACCATGGTGATGAAAAATCTCTACTTAGCAAGGTTGCTTCTATTGAAAAATACTCAGAGCATCCACTGAGTCAAGCTATTGTGGAAAAAGCAGTCGCTGAAAAACTTGATTTTTCAGAAGTTGAAAATTTTACCTCTTTAACAGGACGAGGATTGCAAGGTGAAGTGGCTGGGCAGGCTTTCTATATTGGTAATCGCAGATTGATGGAAGAGTTGCAAGTCGATTTAAGTGCAAGTGAGGCTGCGGTGCTGGCTGCGACACAAAAAGGTCAGACTCCAATTTACATATCGGCAAATCAACAACTACAAGGTGTGATAACCGTGGCGGATTTGCTAAAAGTAGACAGTAAAGAGACCGTTGCAAAATTACAAAACAAGGGCATTGATGTGGTTTTGTTAACAGGGGATAATAGCAAAACAGCGCAAGCTATTGCCAAACAAGCAGGCATCAAAACAGTCATTAGCGAAGTCCTTCCAGACCAAAAATCGCAAGCTATCAAGGATTTGCAGAGCCAAGGCAAACTGGTTGCGATGGTCGGTGACGGGATTAACGATGCGCCAGCCTTAGCAGTAGCTGATATTGGGATTGCGGTAGGTTCAGGAACTGACATTGCCATTGAATCCGCTGATATTATTTTGATGAAACCAGAAATCTCTGATATTCTCAAAGCTCTAAGTATCAGTCGCTTGACGATAAAAGTGGTTAAAGAAAATCTATTCTGGGCATTTATCTATAATATTCTAGCTATTCCAGTTGCGATGGGAGTCTTGTATCTTTTTGGTGGACCTTTGCTCAATCCGATGATTGCGGGGCTTGCTATGGGATTTAGCTCAGTTTCTGTTGTATTAAACGCTCTTCGCTTGAAATATATTAAATTAAAATAAAGGAGTTTCTCATGGAAAAAACATATGAAGTTACAGGTATGAAATGCCAAGGTTGTGTCACAAAAGTGACTGAAAAATTGTCAGCTGTTCCAGGTGTCAAATCTGTTAAAGTTGATTTAGAGAAAAAACAAGCAACCATCACAGGTCGACCTTTTAAATTTCTCCTAAAACGTGCTCTCAAAGGAACAAAATTTGCACTTGGTCAAGAAATTAAATAAAGGATTTTGGTAAATTTTAGAAAAACAGGGCTTGCTCTGTTTTTTTGTTAGCCTAAAAATGATAAACTAGTCTAGTAAGAAAAAATTAGTGTGGAATAAAAATGACAGTGAATGTTTGGGATTTATTAAGTATCATCGGTTCTATCGCCTTTGCACTTTCTGGAGCAATTGTTGCGATGGATGAAGATTTTGATATACTTGGAATTTTTATCTTAGGTTTTGTGACAGCTTTTGGAGGCGGTGCCATTCGTAATCTTTTGATTGGTCTGCCTATTAGCGCTCTTTGGTCACAAAGTCAGTGCTTTTATTTTGCGCTTGCAGCAATGCTATTTATCATGATTTTTCCAAATATCATTACCCACAAAGGTTGGAAAAAAGCAGAAGTTTTGACAGATGCGATTGGTCTTGCAGCATTTAGTGTTCAAGGAGCCATGTATGCTGTAAAACTTCATCAGCCTTTGAGTGCTGTGATTGTTGCAGCTGTTCTGACTGGTGCTGGTGGTGGTATCGTTCGTGATATTTTAGCTGGTCGAAAACCAAGTGTTTTGCGTAGTGAAGTTTACGCTGGCTGGGCTATCGTTGCAGCGCTAGCCATTTTCTTTAAAATCGTCCATAATGATCCAGGTTATTATTTGCTCGTTTTAGTTCTGACAATCTTACGTATGATAGGCTACTGGCGTCAGTGGCATTTGCCAAAAATTAAACGGAAGGTCATTAAAAATGATTAAATTAATTGCAATCGATTTAGACGGAACATTGCTCAATTCTGATAAAAAAATTCCTGAAGAAAATGTAAAGGCGATTCAAGCAGCAGCAAAAGCTGGCGTAAAAATTGTGCTTTGTACAGGACGTCCAAAATCAGGTATTCTTCCATTTTTTGAAAAATTGGGCTTAGATGATGAAGAATATATCATTATGAATAATGGTTGCACAATTTATAATACAAAAAATTGGGAACTTGTTTTTCATGCTCAAGTCACAAATGAAGAACTTGATACATTGAACGAAGCTATCGCTGATTACCCTGATGTGTGCCTAACATTGACTGGTGAAAAACATTATTATGCCGTAGGTAGCGAAGTTCCAGAATTGGTTCAATACGATGCAAGTCTTGTTTTTGATACAGCTATTGCTAAAAGTTTGGATGAGATGAAGGCACTTGATGAAACTATTTTCCAAGCCATGTACATGGCAAAAGCGCCACAGCTCGATCCTTTCCAAGCAGCAAAAGAAGAAGAGTTGGCAAAAGATTTTAGTGTCGTTCGTAGCCAAGAATACATCTTTGAAGCAATGCCTAAAGGCTATACAAAAGCAACTGCTCTTAAAGCTTTGTCAGAAAAACTTGGCTTGTCTCAAGCAGAAGTTATGGCGCTTGGTGATGCGGCTAATGACCTTGAAATGTTAGAATTCGCTGATCACAGCGTTGCTATGGGAAATGCAACTGACGAAGTCAAAGCAATTTGTCGCTATGAAACAACAACTAATAATGAAGCAGGCGTTGCAAAAGCCATTTACGATTATGTGTTGAAATAAATAAAAAATCCGACCAGTTTGGTCGGATTTTGTCTTCTTATAAGAAAAGCGGTAAACCAATTGCTGCAACTTCTTCAGCAGGTGTGCGCATATCATCAGCCACCCAATTAGATAGGACTGAGATAATGGCATTACTCCAAAATGAGTTAGTGTAGTTTGAGTTACGCTTTTTCTTGAACCTTTGATAAGCTTTTAAGCGTTTAGAGACAATTCCTGTCAAGAGTTTTTCAAGGTGTTGTTCAAAGATAGCACAAAGGACCTGTGCCTCTTTTTTAGCTTCGTTCAAAATGAAAAGCCAAGCTTGGGAGAGTTGACTTTTCAAATCAAAGGCTTTAAGACCACGAAAAATTCGTCGAACGATTTGGGTTAGAATTGATTCTAATATAGCTTCTTTTGATTTGTAATTACGGTAGAAGGCGTTGCGTGAGACTCCAGCTTTGGCAACGAGTTCTGAGATAGTAATTTGGTCCAAGGTTTTCTTTTCAAGAAGTAGCAAAAGTGCCGTTTCAAGGGACTCACGAGTCAATTTTCGTGATTCCTTATTTGAAACTTTTAAATTTTGCAAGGAATTTTTTGAAATTGTCTTTTCCGTCATGACAAAAACCTCGTACTTGTGACATCTGATTGTTTTTAATGGCTAATGTAAGGGCATTAATGATATAATTTTAGGTGAAAATACTTTGTTTGTCAAATAAATTTTAATCTCAATGGATTGGAGGATATAGATATGACTTGGAAAATTGTTGCAGATTCTGGATGTGATATTCGACAAATTGAAGGACTTGCTGAACACGTCGAATACCAAAATGTCCCACTTACAATTCAAATCGGTTCAGAAATCTTTGTAGATGATGAAGGCTTAGATGTTGCTAATATGATGAAAACGATGTACGAAAGCCCAGTTTCATCAAAATCAAGTTGTCCAAGCCCAGATGCTTTCTTACAAGCCTATCAAGGTGCTGAAAATGTTATTGCTATCACAATCACTGGTAATCTTTCAGGAAGCCAAAATAGTGCCCAAGTTGCAAAACATATGCTTTTAGAAGAACACCCAAACGTGAATGTTCACGTTATTGATTCTTTGTCAGCAGGTGGTGAAATCGATTTGATTGTTCTTGAATTGAGCCGCTTGATTGCAAAAGGACTAAGTTTTGACGAAGTAGTTGAGGCAATTACAGCTTATCAAGCTAAAACAAGACTCCTTTTTGTCCTTGCTCGTGTTGATAATCTTGTTAAAAATGGTCGCTTGAGTAAACTTGTCGGAAAAGTTGTTGGACTTTTGAACATTCGTATGGTCGGTAAAGCAAGCGACGAAGGTAAGTTGGAACTCCTTCATAAAGCGCGTGGACAGAAAAAAGCTGTTCAAGCAACTATCGATGAAATGCTTAAAGAAGGCTATCAAGGTGGTAAAGTTATGATTGCTCATGCCAATAACGAAAAAGCATGTCAGCAATTGACTGAAAAAATTAAAGAAAAATACCCACAAGCTGATGTCACATGCGTACCTGCATCAGGTCTATGTAGTTTCTACGGAGAAGACGGTGGTATTTTATTAGGGTACGAAACAGTGTAAGTCAATATAAAAGAGCATGAGTATTATTTATGCTCTTTTTTCGTTTGATTAAAGGAACTGTATTTAGCAATAGCAATTAATGTGGTGATTGTAATAAATACATCCATGATTAAAGCTGGGTATGCTTTAATAGTGAAGTCATAAAATGCCCAAAGTATCATATTTTCAACAGTAACCCAGCGGAGCCATTGCACTTTATCAGTTGCAAAGGAAGCGATAGTATAAGATACTGAGGAAATTAATGGAAGCAATCCAATTAAGCCAAGGTTATTAAAGTAAGTTCCAGCTGAAACCTGTATTATCACCAAAAGAATGGTTGAATAGATTGAATCCCAATTTTTAATCATGAGTGTATTACGAATTATCGATACACTAATAGAAATGGCTCCTGTGTAGCCGCCAAGTAAACAATTAGCAATCATCGTGAAGAAGTAATCCGACAATTGCCACGTTAACATATGTTTTTTAGTTTTAGCAAAAGATGCGGCTGCTAAACATGTCGCACCAATCGCAGAAAAAATAAATCCGATTGACATCATTAATAGCTATAATAAGTGTAATTACCATCAGTTACAACTGAAGAAGGAGTTCGAGTTGTGTTATTTGGATTAATATTAGAACTGTCAGAGTTGTCTGAGCTATCTGATGCTCCTGTTGTATCTTCAGTTTTGTTAACAGCAGCTGCAATAGCATTAGAAACAGCATCAAGACGCGCTTGAAGCTGATCTTTAGTTGCTTGGTCACCTACGGCATCGATTGCAGCTTGGGCTGCATCAACGTTTTGGCTTGTTTGTTCAGATTCTGCAGTTGCGACAGCAGATTCTGCGTTATTTCTATTAGTAAGCTCTGCAGAAACAGCATCTAATTGTGATTGTAAATCAGTCTTTTTAGCTTCATCAGAAAGTTTGTTAATAGCATCTTGTGCACTAGAAATGGCTTCGGCTGAAGGATTAGCTTGAGCTTCAGCTAGGAGAGCTTGTGCGTTAGCTTCTAAATCTGCTTGGCTAGAAGATGAGCTAATTGATGTTTTAGGTTGTGAACTTGATGTGCTTGTATGTGTATTACCAAAGACAAAGTAAATTCCGCCTGCTAAGGCAATTAAGATAATACTTAAAATAAAATAAGTAACTTCACTTTTTGTTGCTTTCATGAGAGCTCCTTTTTTGAATTATTTAATATTACTTGATGATGAAGTCGCCATCACATTGAAAAGTAGACTAGATTAGTAGTATTTATTGAGACACAGCGTCTTTTCCTATTATAACATATAAATGGCAGCGCATTAATTTTTTTCCTAAAAACTCCTCGAAATTTTAATTTTTTATCATTTAAGCTTATTAAAAATTTGAAAAAATATTTAGAAGTAGCTTTCTTAGAGGAGTGATATTATTTCAAAACGTTATCAATTTAGAAAAAGCTTAAAAAAATACTTGTCTGTTTACGTTGAATACATTAAAATGGAAGTATCGGGTTTTTTCTCGGTAAAATTATAGTATTTGAGGATAAGACTGTGTCAGTAAATTGGCAAGAAATTGCTTTTGGTTTTTTTGGAGGTCTAGGACTCTTTCTCTTTAGTATTAAATACATGGGAGACGGTCTGCAACAAGCAGCGGGAGACAGACTTCGTTTTTATATCGACAAATATACAAGTAATCCTTTCTTAGGAATTCTTGTTGGTTTAGCCATGTCAGCTCTAATCCAATCAAGTTCAGGGGTAACAGTTATTACTGTTGGTTTGGTATCAGCAGGACTTTTAACCTTGAGACAAGCGATTGGTATTGTCATGGGTGCCAATATCGGGACGACCGTTACGTCTTTTCTGATTGGTTTTAATTTGGGTGATTATGCCCTTCCGATGATTTTTATCGGTGCTGCTTTGTTGTTCTTTACGTCAAATCGACGTTTAAACAATATCGGACGTATCATTTTTGGTGTTGGAGGAATTTTCTTCTCACTAAACATTATGGGTGATGCGATGGCTCCATTAAAATCTGTTCCAGCCTTTCAGGATTATTTAGCAACTTTAGGTGACAAACCAATTATGGGTGTTTTGATTGGGACTGGCTTGACTATGCTTATCCAATCATCAGCTGCCATTATCGGGATTTTGCAAGGATTGTATGCAGGAAATCTTCTTGACCTTCAAGGGTCAATTCCGATTCTTCTAGGAAGTAACATCGGTACTTGTATTACAGCTGTTCTTGCGGCAATCGGCTCTAATGTTGCAGCAAAACGAGTTGCAGGAGCACACGTACTTTTCAATGTTATCGGAACTGTCTTGTTTATGGTTCTATTGGTGCCATTTACTGGCTTAATGCAGTGGATGGAACTTCACTTTAAATTGACGCCAGCGATGACAGTTGCCTTTGCACATGGTACTTTTAATATTACAAATACCATTTTACTCTTCCCATTTATTGGAACTTTGGCATTTGTAGTTACAAAATTAATTCCTGGTGAAGATGAAGCTACTAAGTACAAAGCTGTCTATCTTGATAAGATTATTCTTAAACAAGCGCCAGCTATTGCCCTTGGGAATGCTAAAAAACAATTGATTCACTTAGGTGCCTTTGCGACTCAAGCCTTTGAAGCAGCTTTCTTGTTTGTGGAAACAAGAAATGAAAAATATGCTGAAAAGACACAAAAATTTGAGGACACTATTAATAACGTCGATGAAGAATTGACAAAATATTTGATTGATCTTTCAAGTGAACAATTAAGTCAACACGAAAGTGAAATTTTATCAAGTGTTCTTGATTCATCACGTGACCTTGAACGTATTGGTGACCACAGTATTAGCTTGGTTCACTTGATGGAACATAACATTTCAAAAGACATCACTTTCTCACAAGCCGCTGTTAAAGAAATTGACAACCTATATCACGAAACACACCGTATGATTCTTGATTCACTTAAAGTTGTCATTGATAATGACCTGCCGCTAGCAAATGAGTTGGTTGATCGTCATAAAGAAATCGCACACTTGGAACGTCGCATTCGTAAAAATCATATTAAACGTATGAACAATGGTGAATGTACGCCGCTTGCTGGTGTTAACTTTATCGATCTTATTACACCATGTACACGTATTACCGACCACGCTTTAAACTTGGTTGAAAAAGTTCTTGAAAATCAAATTTAATCATAAATCTAGTACCTTTGAGAAATTTTCTCAAGGGTATTTTTTTAATACCAATTTTGAATTGGTATAAATTTGGTATATACCATTTACAAAAAAGCGCTTTTATTTTATAATGTAGTCATGGAGGCAATTCAAATGACAAAATACATAAAAGCAGATGAATTTTACTATCCTTACCATGTAAAAGGTGCGGGTTACCTTGCTATTGAAAATGGTCGTTTCGGTGATTGGCAAGAAGAAGCACCACATGGCGCAGAAATTATAGATTATTCAGGTTTTAGTGTGGCACCTGGTTTAGTTGATACACACATTCATGGCTTTGCTGGTGTTGATGTGATGGATAACACCCAAGAAGCTTTTAAGACTATGAGTGAAGCCCTTTTGGGTGCTGGTGTGACAAGTTTCTTACCGACAGCCTTGACAGCTTCATTTGATACGCTTGACGATATTTGTCGCACAGCAGCAGATGTCGCAGGTCAAGAAAAAGGAGCACGCATTCAAGGACTTTTCTTTGAGGGACCTTATTTTACTGAAAAGTACAAAGGTGCTCAAAATCCATCTTATATGAAAAATCCTTCAACTGCTGAACTCGATCAATGGTTGGAAAGTTCAAAAGGACTCTTGAAAAAAATTGCTTTAGCACCTGAACGAGATGAAGTCGAAGACTTTATCAATTATGCGAATGATAAAAATGTGATTGTGGCTCTTGGACACTCTGATGCGACATATAATCAGGCAGCAAAAGCAGTAGAAGCAGGAGCTTCTGTCTGGGTGCATGCCTATAATGGTATGCGCGGACTTAATCACCGTGAACCTGGTATGGTAGGTGCTGTTTATGAAATGCCAAATACTTATGCTGAGTTAATTTGTGACGGACATCATGTTCATCCATCAGCTTGTGACATTTTGATGCACCAAAAAGATCATGAACATGTGGTTTTGATTACCGATTGTATGAGTGCTGGTGGTCTTAAAGATGGTGATTATATGCTTGGCGAATTTCCTGTGACTGTTGAAAAAGGAACTGCACGCTTGAAATCAAATGGAGCTCTCGCTGGTTCAATTCTTCAGTTGAAAGATGCCGTTAAAAATGTGGTTAATTGGGGAATTGCTTCTAAAGCGCAAGCTATTAATATGGCAAGTCTCACAGCAGCAATCTCTGTTGGGCTTGATGATAAATGCGGCCAAATTAAAAAAGGTCGTTTGGCAGACTTCATTGTCTTAGATAAGGATCTTGATTTACGAGCAACTTATCTTGGCGGACAAGAAGCTTGGAAAGCTTAGAAGATACAAAAAAGTTGGATTTACAGCAGTGGATTCAGCTTTTTTGATATTTACTAGACACTCAAATACATTTGTGCTAAAATAACTGGTGAAGAGAGAGGGCCTCATGGTGTTTCTTAGCGAGTCCGAGGTGGTGGAAGTCGGATGAAACTAAAATGAGTCGCTGGCGCTTTCGCTTAGCTAGTCTAAGTTAAAATCAGATAAATGAAGTAATAAAATAGGGTGGAACCGCGTTTTAACGCCCCTTATGAGGTATCATATGGGTGTGTTGGCGGTTCTTTTATTATGGGAACGGCTGAATTCCAGATGATACTTCGCCAATTAAGTTAAAAAAATAAGGAGTAGATGTATGTCTAAAAAATTGACTTTCCAAGAGATTATTTTGACTTTGCAACAATTTTGGAATGACCAAGGTTGTATGTTAATGCAAGCTTACGATAATGAAAAAGGTGCTGGTACAATGAGCCCTTACACATTCCTTCGAGCTATTGGTCCAGAACCATGGAATGCAGCTTACGTAGAACCATCACGTCGTCCAGCAGATGGTCGTTATGGTGAAAACCCTAATCGTCTTTACCAACACCACCAATTCCAAGTTGTTATGAAACCATCTCCATCAAACATTCAAGAGCTTTACCTTGAATCATTGGAACGTTTGGGAATTAACACTTTGGAACACGATATTCGTTTCGTTGAAGATAACTGGGAAAACCCATCAACTGGTTCAGCTGGTCTTGGTTGGGAAGTTTGGCTTGACGGTATGGAAATCACTCAATTCACTTATTTCCAACAAGTTGGTGGTTTGCAAACTGGTCCTGTAACATCAGAAGTTACTTACGGTCTTGAACGTTTGGCATCTTACATCCAAGAAGTTGATTCTGTTTATGATATTGAATGGGCTCCAGGTGTTAAATACGGTGAAATTTTCCTTCAACCAGAATTTGAACACTCAAAATACTCATTTGAAATTTCTAACCAAGACATGCTTCTTGAAAACTTTGAAAAATTTGAAACAGAAGCAAAACGTTGCTTGGAAGAAAACTTGGTTCACCCAGCTTATGACTACGTTTTGAAATGTTCACACACATTCAACTTGCTTGATGCGCGTGGTGCAGTTTCTGTAACAGAACGTGCTGGTTACATTGCTCGTATCCGTAACTTGGCTCGTGTCGTTGCGAAAACATTTGTTGCTGAACGTAAACGTCTTGGTTACCCATTGCTTGACGAAGCAACACGTGAAAAACTTTTGAAGGAGGATGCTGAATAATGGCTAAAAATTTACTTGTAGAACTTGGTTTAGAAGAATTACCAGCTTATGTTGTTACTCCAAGTGAAAAACAACTTGGTGACCGCATGGCAGCATTTTTGAAAGAAAAACGCTTGGCATTTGAAGGCATTCAAACTTTCTCAACTCCACGTCGTTTGGCTGTACGTGTTCTTGGTCTTGCTGATGCTCAAACTGATTTGACAGAAGATTTCAAAGGTCCTTCTAAAAAAATCGCTTTGGATGCTGATGGTAACTTTACAAAAGCTGCACAAGGTTTTGTACGTGGTAAAGGTTTGACAACTGATGACATCGAATTCCGCGAAGTCAAAGGTGAAGAGTATGTTTACGTTACAAAACATGAAGCAGGAAAAGCTGCTAAAGAAGTTCTTGTAGACATTCCAGAAATCTTGTCAGCAATGACTTTCCCAGTAAACATGCACTGGGCAAACAATACTTTTGAATACATCCGTCCAGTCCACACATTGACTGTCCTTCTTGATGATGAAGCTCTTGACCTTGATTTCTTAGACATTCACTCAGGTCGTGTGAGCCGTGGTCACCGTTTCCTTGGTCATGAAACAGAAATTGCTAGCGCTGATTCATACGAAGAAGATTTGCGTAAAGTTTTTGTTATCGCAGATGCTAAAGAACGTCAAGACATGATTGTTAACCAAATCAAAGCTATCGAAAAAGCTGAAAACGTTCGTGTTGAAATCGATGACGAATTGCTTAATGAAGTTCTTAACTTGGTTGAATACCCAACTGCTTTTATGGGTAGCTTCGATACTAAATATCTTGAAGTTCCAGAAGAAGTGCTTGTTACTTCAATGAAAAACCACCAACGTTACTTCGTTGTTCGTGACCTTGATGGCAACTTGATGCCAAACTTCATCTCAGTTCGTAACGGTAACGAAAAGCACATCGAAAACGTCATTAAAGGTAATGAAAAAGTTCTTGTCGCTCGTTTGGAAGATGGAGAATTCTTCTGGCGTGAAGACCAAAAACTTAAAATTGCTGACCTTGTTGCAAAACTTGACAACGTTACATTCCACGAAAAAATTGGTTCACTTTCAGAACACATGAGCCGTAGCAAAGTGATTGCTGCCTACCTTGCTGAAAAAGCTGGCGCTTCTGCTGAAGAAAGCAAAGCACTTGCACGCGCTGCTGAAATCTACAAATTTGACCTATTGACTGGTATGGTTGGTGAATTTGACGAATTGCAAGGTATCATGGGTGAAAAATATGCCCTTCTTGCAGGCGAAGATGCCGCAGTAGCAACAGCTATTCGTGAACACTATCTTCCAAATTCAGCTGAAGGTGATCTTCCAGAAACTAAAGTTGGTGCTCTTTTGGCACTTGCTGATAAATTGGATACAATCTTGTCATTCTTCTCAATTGGTTTGATTCCATCAGGTTCAAACGACCCATACGCTCTTCGTCGTGCAACAGCTGGTGTGGTTCGTATCATGGACGCATTTGGATTGAAAATTCCAATGGACGAATTGATTGATAACTTGTATGCTTTGTCATTTGACAGCTTGACTTACGAACACAAAGCAGAAGTTATGGACTTCATCCGTGCTCGTGTTGAAAAAATGATGAGCAAATCAGTTTCTAAAGACATTAAAGAAGCTGTTCTTGCTGGTTCTAACTTTGTTGTTGCTGAAATGCTTGAAGCTGCTGATGCTCTTGTTGAAGCAAGCAAAGCAGAAGGTTACAAATCAGCAGTTGAAAGTCTTTCACGTGTCTTCAATCTTGCTGAAAAAGCACAAGCAGGTGTAGCAGTTGATGCAAGCTTGTTTGAAAATGACGAAGAAAAAGCTTTGGCACAAGCTGCAGCAGACTTAAACTTGGCTGGCTCTGCTAGCGATAAATTGGCACAATTATTTGCACTAAGTTCAGTTATTGACAAATTCTTTGACAATACAATGGTTATGGTAGATAATGAAGCTGTTAAAAACAATCGCTTAGCTATCCTTGCAGAATTGACAGCAAAAGCAAGCAGCGTTGCTGCATTTAACAAATTGAATACCAAATAAGCTTAAGAAATCTACTCTTTGAGTAGATTTCTGACTTATATCAGACTTTATGAGAAGTTTTGGTAAATTATAGAAAGGAATAACGTTTCAAATATTATTTGGACGTTTGGTGAGTCTTACTCATGAATGAAAAAAAGATTCAACGTATTAATGAACTTGCACGTAAGAAAAAAACAGTTGGCTTGACTGGTGCAGAAAAAGTTGAACAAGCTAAATTGCGTAAAGAGTATATCGAAGGTTATCGTCATTCACTTCTTCACCACATCGCAGGTATTAAAATTGTCGATGAAAAAGGAAATGATGTAACTCCTGAAAAACTCCGTCAATTGCAACGCGAACGTGGTTTGCATGGTCGCAGCCTTGATGATCCAAATTCATAAAAAACATAAAGCTCAGCTATAATGCTGGGCTTTATTGTTTAGGAAAATGTTTACAAAAAACCAAATAATAATTTAATTTAAAAAGTCAAGTATTTTATGTTATAATAGAATCCGAACAATAATACTTTAAGTCCTTAAAAACAGAAAGGTTTCACTCATGACATTTGATGCTATTGATCAATTGGCAGTTAACACTGTCCGCACGCTCTCAATTGATGCCATTCAGGCAGCCAATTCTGGTCACCCAGGTCTTCCAATGGGAGCTGCACCTATGGCTTATGTTCTTTGGAATCATGTAATGAACGTTAATCCAAAGACAAGCCGCTCTTGGTCTAACCGAGATCGTTTCGTACTATCTGCAGGTCACGGTTCTGCACTTTTATACAGTCTTCTTCACCTATCAGGTTATGATGTGACTATTGATGATTTGAAAAACTTCCGTCAATGGGGTTCAAAAACACCAGGTCACCCAGAAGTAAACCACACAGATGGTGTTGAAGCAACAACTGGCCCTCTTGGTCAAGGTATTGCTAATGCTGTTGGTATGGCAATGGCAGAAGCTCACTTAGCTGCAAAATTCAACAAACCTGGTTTTGATATTGTTGACCACTACACATACGCTTTGCATGGTGATGGATGCTTGATGGAAGGTGTCAGCCAAGAAGCAGCAAGTCTTGCTGGTCACTTAAAACTTGGTAAATTGGTTCTTCTTTATGATTCAAATGACATCTCACTTGATGGTCCAACATCAAAAGCTTTCACAGAAGATATCAAAGGTAAATTTGAAGCTTACGGTTGGCAACACATTCTAGTTAAAGATGGTAACGACCTTGAAGCAATTGCTAAAGCTATCGAAGAAGCAAAAGCTGAAACAGAAAAACCATCTATCATTGAAGTTAAAACAATCATTGGTTTTGGTGCTGAAAAACAAGGTACATCAGCTGTTCACGGTGCACCTCTTGGTGTTGACGGAATTGCTTACGCTAAAAAATCTTATGGTTGGGAATATCCAGAATTCACAGTTCCAGAAGAAGTTGCAAAACGTTTCGAAGTTGGTATTAAATTCCGTGGTGAAGCTGCTCAAAACGCATGGGAAACTAAATTCCGTGAATACGAAGC
>SKEL01001864.1_pt1 | contig 17403 bp, 12 predicted proteins | sample 4826741 | NCBI WGS metagenome assembly SKEL01 (sample SAMN11008810, study PRJNA524170) | human gut metagenome | biome: Human fecal sample; material: Feces; isolation source: fecal sample from pouch patient p33 | host: Homo sapiens | place: Israel: Tel-Aviv | collected 2016-03-22
TTAACTAAAGGCTTTTTCAAGCATAGTTTCATTTTGTAATATCCAATATAAAATGTATCTGAATAAGGTTCCGGCATAGAACTGGCATAAAATAAATTTCACTTAATAGGCTTTTTTCTTCTAAATCAAGCCGTAAAACACTTCCCTGCCTTCCCTTTATCCCAGTCATGCGGACAAAAATTTTTTTGCATTCGATCATAGTTTTACACAAAATAGCTGTTTTACAGTTTATCAGGAAGAGTACAAGTATTTTCCCACCCACAGCTTATTGTTTTTTTGTAATCGAAGCTGCTGCTTTCTTTTATTCGATCAATCAAAATTTTACATGTTTAAAGTAGGAACGGATCTATATTTTATCTTTTTGCCGCATGTGTGCAGGTGCACATTTTGCATTTCAAGGCTTTTTTATGTGTGCATACGTATAAAGTACGTTTTATCGTACTTTTTTATTTAAAGTACTATAATTTGTACTTTAATGCTTTTTCATTCGTAAATATCCTATTATTTCTATTTATTTGCCAGTATTTTCTTTTATAAAGTCCTTTTTATCGTACTTAGTGTTTGCATTATTATCATTATCATAGTGTTCTCTTCGCAGAAATAATCTCTTATTTTTCTTCATTTCGTCCTTACTCTTATATCGTTCTTCTATAAAATCCCCCATATTTTCCGCCTTCCCCTCCATTTTTTCATATAAATACACATTTTTACTACATTCACTTAACTTGTTAATTCCCCATCCAGTTCACAAAAGCATCTGACCGAAATCATGGGGAATACTGATGACAGTATCTGGCAACTCACCTTCAAGTGTGCAAACATATCTATCCAATTTGGGATCAAACGAATAAAAATACCCGTATTCGCTACGCAGTTCTACACCCAATAGCTACTTTGCAATTTATCAGGACCTGCTTACAATGTACCCATAACAGTGGCCACATGAATTAGTGCAGTACCTTGTTTTTAGACATGCCCACTATTCTTTTCCCTGCTTCTAAACGCCGTTGCATTCTTCCTAATACACGCCACCCACTGCTTATTACTTATTACTTTTTCGTAATTGAAGCAGGGGACTTACTGTTAACTGGTAATATTATCCTCCGAGTTTTTTTGTGCGCAAAGACCACTGAAAGCCCTGGACATACCATGCAAATTTATGTGATTAGCATAATTTCTGTGCATCGCGAAGTGTATTACCAAGAACGGAGTGATCAGTAATCAGGAAACTGCTTGATTTAATTCAAGCAGATAAAAGCATCCGTTTCACTACTTGCTCATAACCGAATAAGTGCTTCGCAGTTTATCAGAAGGAGCCTGCACTTCTCCTGATGCAAGCAAGTTCCCCTGATTATTGCTTTTCGAAATCGAACCAGGGGACTTATTTGATTCAGTTAAAAACATCTTCTCTTGCCTCATTTTCCCCTGAAATGCTATAATCCATAAAGAAAGCATCCGCAAACTCCTTGCAGTTTGCGGCTAATACATTGTTTCGTAAATAACTATACCAATCGCGTGGGATGTGGATTCGAATGTGCAGGTATAAAAATGCAGGCGTAGCTGGCTATGCTGAGACTTTTAGATCTGTGCAGTCGGATTCACCAACAAGTAATTGGTATAGTTATTTCGAAAACAATGTACTAGTACAGCGAAAATTAAGTTTCTGCTATATTGACGTAGGATGATTTTCTCATATGCAAGGCGAAGGAATGAGGCGTAGCGGTGGCTACGGCGATTGACGACAACGCAGCATATGAAAAATCAGACAAGTCAATATGGCGGTTACTTAATATTCGCTGTACTAGTCATTTATCATCTGATTGAAAGGAATATTTTATACATGAACACCACAAATAATCGCAACGATTTCTATAAAGAACAATTAGACAAGACTTTAAATGGCAACGAAAAGATCGAAACTGCCATTGCAGCACTCCAAAAAGAAGCAACCGAAGAAATGCTTGCTCATACTCTCACCGTGATCCGTCACAGAATGCAGGAGCAGGCACAGCTGATCATTGCTGTAGAACCTCCAAAAGGTGATGGAAAAATTTCTCTTCATGCGATCAAAACCAACGATGGAAAGCAATGGTGGGCTGCATTTACCAGCTTTGACGAAGAGTTAAAAGGCAGTGATAAGATCATGTCCACATTTACCGCAGATATTGATAAGATTTTTGCTTCTGCATTGCAAGAGCCGTCTGTTGAGGGAGTAATTCTCAATCCATGGAACTGCACACTGATGCTGAACAAAACCCTTATCAACATCATCCTCGGCAATCCTGTATAGCATCAGCTCTGTCGGATAACAAGTCCAATGTTTCACGTGAAACACTTGGTATTTTACTGAAGTATAAAAGCATTCCAGCGGATAACAGCATCCGCTTCGCTACTTGCTCATAACCAAATAACTGCTTCGCCGTTTATCAGAAGGAGTTTTTCTTTCTCCTGATACAAGTAAGTCCCCACCCTCTGCTTATTGCTCTTCGCAATTAAAGCAAGGAACTTACTTGATTCGGTTCGAAATCTGATTTCTATGTATCATGAAGCATATTGGCTATGCTACTGTTCACTGATAATATTCCGTAAGTTTTTTTATAAACGAAGGTCGCAGAAAGCCCGAGACCATACCGCACCAATTTATGCGATCAACATAAATTCTTTGCATTGCGAAGCGCTTTACTGAAAGCAGAACGAACAGCAACTTAGCGATCATCGCCAAGAACAGAATGGACAGTAGCGTCAGCATACAATAACAAGGTTAGGGTTCCCACAAAAGCATTGTAAATTTTTCGTTCCTGTCGTATAATAAAGCAAAGAAATATTCAGAAAAAATCAGATCAGATACCTGAATTACGTTACATCTGTCCTGATTATTTTTACGAATTCCAGGAGGCTTTTTAATGAAGAAAAATGGACACAGACTACTTACTCTTGCAGCTTTAGTCGGAACTGCCGCAGGTGTTATTCATATTGCTAACCGTTTCATAGATGCCACATCTCAGCTTAAAGATATGCTGGAACAGCCACACAGCAGAACCTATGACTGGCGTTTTGGAAAGATTTTTTATACAAAACAGGGACATGGCACCCCTATTCTTCTTATTCATGATATCATGCCAGGTGCTTCCGGTTATGAATGGAATGCCATAGAGAAGCAGCTCGCAACCGAACATACCGTTTACACCATTGATCTTCTTGGATGTGGACGTTCCGAAAAACCGGATATTACTTATACCAATTTTGTATTTGCTCAGTTACTCTGTGATTTTGCCAAGAATGTGATTCGTGAGGAAACCGATGTTATTGCCAGTGGTTTCTCAGGTTCTTTTGCGATCATGGCTTACCGTAACAATTCCGACCATTTCCGCAAGATCATGCTGGTCAATCCACCAAGCTTCAGTTCCCTGAAGCAGGCACCTTGTAAAGACAACAAGCTCTTTAAGTATTTTATCGAGCTTCCGATTTTCGGAACTCTGATCTATCATATGGTAGCTTCCCGCGAATCCATCAGCAGTCTGTTTATGGAAAAGCTGTTCTACAATCCCTTCCATGTAACAGATACACTGGTAGACACCTATTATGAATCCGCTCACAAGGGCGGTTCCAACGCCAAATATCTGTATTCCAGCTACATTGGCAAATACCTGAATATCAGCATTAATAATGCCGTAGAATCTTCCGATGCATGCATCTATATTATTTCCGGAGAAAAAGAAGCTTCCGCTTCTCTTATCGCAGAGGAATACCAGAAGCTGAATTCTTCCATTGAAACCGCTGTGATCCCGGAAACCAGACATCTTCCTCATCTGGAAGATCCGGAACATTTCCTGGAACAGGTAGCTATTTTCCTGTAAAAACAACTTATGATCCGGCATCAAAAACAAAATTTATCTATAGTAATTTTGGAAATCAACGTATCAAAAGAACATTGTTTATGTTCGGAGCCGTTGAGCTTCATGCAGTAATTTGTGGAAATGCTATAAACCAACAAAAAGCCAATAAAAAAAGAGTACTGTTTCACGTGAAACATGAGTTTTCCCTCAAACAAACGTGAAACAATACTCTTTATTTTTTACCAGACTCACAGCATGCATCCGGACATTTCTCTTATCTAAGTGCCTGCTCCAGATACATGTGTGTTGTATTATCGATCAGCTTATGTGTCAGCTCTGCCATATGCTGTGTACTCTCCTGATTCTCAGAAGACAGCCATGTCTTGATCATTCCCACGCATCCATTCAGACAAAACGCATACGCATACTCAATATCACGGTTGTCTTTCGGAAGACGAATTGACAAGCGATGCAGCACTGTATCTGCGATCAGTTTTTCTATACGATTCACAAAAGCCATATCTCCATTCTTTCCAAGAAGTGCGATACAAATATCCTTATTATGATCCAGGATCGTAAATATCTGCTCAATAAAAGGATACGAGCTCTCCTTATTATTAAGAGGATCCAGAGGATAGTCTGCCACCAGATGCGTGATTTCCTCCATCAATTCAGCCTCAATGGATTCCAGCATCTGATAGATATCTGTATAGTGAAGATAAAATGTGGAGCGGTTGATATCAACTTCTTCCACCAGTTCCTTTACCGTAATCTCCTTAATGCTCTTCTTCTGCATAAGACGGGCAAGCCCCGCTCGCAACTGTGCCTTGGTCTTACGTACTCTTCTGTCAACTTTTTCCGCCATCTTAATTCCCCCTGCAATTCAAAAAAGCAAGCACGTTTCCTCCGCCTCAATCACCTGTCACTTACGATACTCTGCAACTGTCATACAATGATAATGCATCCTTCAAACGAATAAAAGCATTCGCTTTCTCTACGCCGATCTGTATGATACCAGATATCTGCTGTTGTTAAGAATTGACAAGATCAAAATTGTTAACGACGCCGACCTACACGATACCAGATATCTGCTGCATATTTGTGTTGAAACATAGGAATCCTGTCTGCATTTAATATTACCAACTGCACATAAATTCAAAGTAAATAACGTACTTTTTGTCTATTATGCAGTTTTTTATTTGTAATAGACACTTCCATTATTTCCGTCTATTAATATACATTCAGTAAAGATTTAATGGTTGTATCTGTGGTATGTGTTTAGTATAATACATCACGTAAAGAAAATCAACACTTTGTTTGATAATGGAGTATTAAGCTATTAATAGATTTTAATATGATTAATAGATCTCATCACCATTACTGGAATAAAGTTTGATTAATCAACTATGTTTGATAATACAATTTAATAAGAAAGGGATAGGTAATATGATCAAAAACGAATGGAAAAGCTTACTTCGTAACAAGCTCATGCTTATCGTCGTAATCGCCATTATCGTAATCCCGATCATCTATGCAGGTCTGTTTCTGAAATCCATGTGGGATCCTTACGGAAACGTAGACAGCCTGCCAGTGGCCGTGGTAAACGAAGACAAACCTGTCGAGTATAATGGCAAGACCTTAAGCATAGGTAAGGACATGACGGATGAGCTGAAAGACAACGACTCAATGGCATTTAACATTGTAGACAGCAAGACAGCAGAGGACGGTCTGGCCAATGGAACCTATTACATGGTTATCAAAATTCCGGAAAATTTCTCCGCAAACGCAGCCACTGTAATGGACAACGATCCAAAGCAAATGGAGCTATCCTATGAGACAAACCCTGGAACCAACTATATCGCCTCCAAGCTCAGTGAAACAGCAATGCTGAAGCTTCGTGATAACATTGCTTCCAAGGTTACGGAAACCTATACAGAAACCGTTTTTGATTCTATCTCAGAAGCAGGTGACGGAATGCAGGAAGCTGCAGACGGATCCGGAAAGATCGAAGACGGACTGAATACAGCAGCTGATGGTAACAAAACAATTACCAAAAACCTTAAGAAGCTTTCCACCAGTACTCTTACTTTCGTAAGCGGTGCTGACAGTCTCACCGAAGGTCTTAAGACCTACACCGATGGTGTTGCAAAGGTTAACGATGGTGCAAAGAGCCTGGACGATGGTGCAGATCAGCTGAACAGCGGCGTTGCAACCCTCACAGAAAAGGTTCCTGAGCTGACAACCGGTGTGGATACTCTGGATAAAGGTGTTCAGCAGTACACCGCTGGTGTGGATGAGCTTAATAAAAATTCTGATGCACTGAAATCCGGTGCAAGCAGCCTGGAATCCGGTGCAAATGCATTAAGTGCAGGTATTGATACTCTTTCCGACGGAGCAACACAGTATGTAGCTGGTGCTGACACTCTTGCAGATGGAACTACCACCTATGTGGCTGGTGCTGGCAAACTCGCAGCCGGTGCCAAAGAGCTTGCAAAACTTGAAGACGGACTCACAACAGTTTCCAATGGTATCTCTCAGCTGAATACCGGTGTTACCAAAGGAACCGATGACTCACAGTCACTGATATCCGGAACACAGCAGCTTGAAAACGGACTGAAAGCCCTGAACGATAAGGTTTCTGCTCTGAAAGAGGGAACAACACAGGAATCCATCAACAAGCTTGCAGCCGGCCTTACTTCCGCAAAGGATGGTATGGACACAGCCGCAGCTGGTATGAACAGTGCTGCAGCTGGTATGAACAATGCCGCAGACGGAATCAACAACGCAGCCGGATATATCACTCAGGCCGCAGGCATCACAAGTCAGACCAGCAGCAGTATCACAGACAGTCTGATCCCTGCTCTCCAGAATGCAGGCACACAGTTCTCACAGGTAGGTGATCAGGTCAGCAGCATCCTTACAGGATACGGACAGCAGACAACGGAAGCACTTACTGATGCAAATACCAAGATCGGTACTGCCGGACAGACAATGACCGATTTAGCAGCACAGCTTCAGGCGATTCAAGCAACCGCTTCTGAGGACGGAACCATTTCCGCAGCAGCTCTGAATGATGTGATCAACGCTTTAAACAGCGTAGCCAGTGGAATGACTGGCGTGGACGGTTCTTACATGAGCAGCTATTCTGATCAGGTTTCACAGCTTGCAGCTGGTGTATCCGGTCAGCTCTCTTCTACTCAGGAAAATCTGAATGCTGTTGCTTCCAAGCTTAACGAAGCAGCTTCCGGACTGACTCAGATCTCCGGAGGACTGACTCAGGGTGCCGGCACACTTTCTGAGGGTGCAACAACCATGACAGATGGTGCAAACCAGATGAGTGCAGGTGCAACAACCATGAGCGCAGGTGCAGAGCAGTTATCTGCAGCTACAAGTCAGCTTCCTACAGATCTGATCGCTCAGCTTTCTGCAGGTGTTACCCAGCTGTACCAGGGGGCACAGGCTGTAAACACAGGAACCAAGAATGTTTCCGCAGGACTTCAGTCTCTGGAAGACGGCACAGCCGAAGCCTTCCCGGCTGCAGCAGCAGGAATCAAAGCTCTGAACGATGGATTTGACCAACTGACATCTTATGATAAGCAGCTCAACGACGGTGCAAAGAATCTGAAAACAGCCGGCAAACAGATCACTGACGCACTTCCGGATATCAAATCCGGTGCAGGTCAGCTGGCAGATGGTTCTAAGGCACTGACAGATGGAATCACAACTTACACCGATGGTATTGCTAAGCTTTCCGAAAACAGTGCTGCTCTTACAGACGGCACCAAGAAACTGGCAACAGGAGCCAATGCTCTTTCCAGCGGTGCTGCTACTCTTGCAGATGGAACAAAAGCATTAGCCGATGGTTCCGGAACACTGACAACCGGAATCACAACCTACACCGATGGTGTTGCTAAGCTTTCCGAAAACAGCTCCGCTCTTACAGACGGTACCAAAAAGCTCTCAACAGGAGCCAAAACCCTTTCCAGCGGTGCTACTACTCTTGCAAACGGAACTAAGACATTAGCAAACGGTACCTCAACACTTCTCAGCGGTACCGAGAAGCTTGTAAGCAACAACAGCACACTTAACAATGGTGCAAAACAGCTTGCAGATGGCGCTGCCCAGATCCAGAGCGGTTCCTCTCAGCTGTATGATGGCTCCAAGAAGCTTGGAAGCGGTATGAAAGAACTGAAAGACGGTTCCAAGACACTGACCACAAGCCTCAGCGATGGAGCTACCACTGTAAAAGACAATTCAGCAAGTAATGAAACGATCAAAATGTTCGCAACTCCTGTTGTGAACGATGAAACAAAACTTACCGATGTCCCGAATAACGGACACGCAATGGCACCTTACATGATGTCTGTAGGCCTCTGGGTCGGCGCACTGGCATTCTGCCTGATGTATCCTCTGGCTCAGTATAAAGGCAAACTGAAATCCGGTTTCGCATGGTGGGCAAGCAAAGCTTCCGTCCTTTATCCGGTAGCGATCCTTCAGGGAATCTGCCTGATCCTGCTGTTACGTGCATTTAACGGATTCACACCTGCAGAGATGGGCAAAACCGTACTCTTCGCCTGCCTGACATCAATGACCTTTACCTCTATCATGTACTTCTTCAACATTACTCTTGGTAAAGTAGGAAGCTTCCTGATGCTGGTATTCATGGTCGTTCAGCTTGCAGGATCTGCCGGAACTTATCCGGTTGAGGTTTCACCTTCATTCGTTGCAAAGATCCATGCATACGTTCCGTTTACTTATACGGTCGACGCATTCCGTGCAACGATCAGCGGTGGCCGGAGCATTACCACTTCCATTATTGTAATGGTTGCACTGTTAGTGATCTTCACAATCCTGACGATCCTTCAGTTCAATCACATGACCAAGAGAAAGAAAGCAGAAAAAGTTGTTCTCTTCGACTGGCTGGAAGAAAGAGGTCTTGCATAATACTTAGTTACTGACAGAAGCTCCCCCGAACCTTCTGTTAGATATAGAAAAATTAAAACTGTACAGTTGCTCAGATGAGCTTCTGTACAGTTTTTTTATGTTGTCTCCACCAATTCTCCACGCTACAATTATAGCAGTTATAGAAAATCAAGCTCGCCAGTACACCGTGCCTGACCTATGCAGCAGATTTCAGTTCAGAAACACTCCTGTCAGATTCAGAAGAAGCGGCAATATGACTTCTCAGATCTACTCACAAACCGGAGCTCTTTCTGACTGCAAGCCTGCGATTTTCAATGGAAAAGCAACCTGGTATGCATCTAATCCACTGACCGCAAAAACAGACGGAATCATCACCTATGCTACACCATTTACCGTCTTCAGGGTAAAACCTGGAAAGCTATCGGCAATACAAAAAATACAACCTACACCGATAAAAAACCAGGCACCGCAACCAAATACCGTATCCGTGCATACCACATCACAAACGGTAAAAAAATATACGGACCTTATTCATCTGTAAGGACCGTAAAATAACAGCAACATAAAAACACCCCGGAAAATCCTGATCTGTGTGGTGTCTCCGAATATCTGATCATCAAACGGATATTCGGAGATCACCTTATTGTTTGCGGATCTCCGAGGTGTTTTTATTTATTTTCTTAATATTTTATTTTCCCTAGTTTACTTCATTTTTTTTATTTTTCCGCCTCAGCTGTTGGTGTTGCTGTGGCTTCTGTCTCTGTTTCACCGTTTACCATGGTTTCATATGCATTGAACATTTCTTTTACTGTCATTTTGTTTACAAGAAATACCTTGTCTCCAACGACAGCTGCATAATAGTTTGTGTCATATGTGTAGAAGGTAACGGTTGTCTGGTTCTTGTCAGAGTCTGTGAATACAGCGGTCATCTCCGGGTCTGCAGCTGGTGTATAAACGTCTGTCAGTCTCTTCTGTCCTGCCATGTTTATCAGCTTGTTGTAAAAGGTGGTAAAGGTTGTACTTTCTATTTCCTTACCATTCAGCTGATAAGTTGTTGTTTCTTTTTCGTTTCCGTCATCATCTGTGGATGTTTCACGTGAAACATTTACAGTACTTGTTGTTTCACCGTAAGTAACCTGGAGCTGATCCAGATTTTTTACAGACACATAATTGACGATCAGTGACCAGAGATCTGACGGCGTCTTGTCAATAACTGCACTCAGTGTATCCGTTGACATTGTATAGATCTGTTTGTTATCTACCGTTACATATCTGCTGCCATCTCCTGCCTCATCGCCAACGTAAATGACAAGCTGTTTATCCACTGTGGTTGTCTTGCTGTCTGCATCTTCTGAGTTGCTGTCCGTGTCAGCGCTGTCGCCGCTCTCAGAATCGCTCTCAGAGGCCGTAGAATCGTTTTCTCCGGATTTTGTACTGTCTGTGCTGTCATCCTTCACCTCTTCCTGATAATCCACTGTAATCGTCGCATAGGGCTTATCAAGGCCATACTGGGAAAGATCCTCTGCATTGTAGTTTACAAACTGGTCAAATGCAAAGTTTCCAAGTCCGGAGGTTACATTTCCTGCTGCCGTTGTATCGGCAGACTCTTTATCGCTGTTTCCGTCACCGGAAACATCCCAGGTAGCTCCGTCGGAATTTTCTTCCAGGACATAGGAATCTTTATTCTCACTGACCTGGACCTTTTTCACTGTGGAAGAATCAATTGTCGGGAAATCTTCTCCCTGTGCATAATCGTAAAGGGAATTCATAAACGGAGACACTGTATCCGCTGCCACTACATATACCGTGCTGTCATCATCATCCTTGGAAATGTAATACTGATTCGTAGACGTATTCTCATCTCCGATGTTGAGCTTCGTTGTCCCATCAGCGGTATCAACGGTTACTGTGTTAGATGGAGAATCCAGTCCGTATTCCGTAAGATCCTCCACATCCTCCAGGACTCTGTCCGCTTCCACCTTTTTGATGGCGGAAGCTGCGGAATCCAGAGTTGTCTGATTTACAGGAAAAGCAGTCTCATCCTTTTTCACCCAGGAATCATCTTTTTTCTCAAAGGTCACTTCCTTCTTGTCTACGATAAATTCCAGGGATTTAATGTCATCCGTTTTCACGGAAAACACTTCTGTTTTGCTTTCCTCTTCGCTGCTCTCTGTCTTTTCTTCTTTGGATACGTAGGTGTTCAGTCCCACATAAACGCCGCCGAGAACTGCCAGAACAACAACTGCTGAAACAAGTTTGGTCGATTTTTTCATTATGCTTTTCTCCTCTTAAGCCAGATCAGGAATCCTGCAACAAGGAATACTCCCGGGATCAGACCAATGGTACAGATCTTCCAGAAGGCTGCAGCATAATCGGTTACTGTCAGGCTTGTGGACTCAAGGCTCTTGGATGGAATAGAAACGGAATTACTGTCGTCTGTGCTGGTCATCCAGTTTAAGGACTCCAGAAGGAGCTTTTCATTTCCGCCGGATACCATCTGGTTTATCTGGCTCTCCATCAGATTTGCTGTGGAGTAGTAAACGATCTGTGTTTCCTTATCATCATCCAGTTTCTCAGTGATGGCAACACCAAGATCAAACGGTCCGTCTACATCTCCGTCTTCCTTTTCGATATTGCTGCTCTGCATATTTGTTTTGGAGTAAGCCTTGTCAGAGGTTGTCAGGATACTGTCGATGGTTACGGTATCTCTTACATCATCTGTTTTCTGAATGCCCTGTGCATACGGTGCCAGTACGTAGGAGCCTGCAGAAGCTGTCTCAGAGCTTGCATCTGTGCTGTTGACTGTTGGTACAAGATAATATGGCATCTGCATTCCATAATGCTGATTATCACCCTCAAATACGATTCCCTCTGCACACTTTACACCATAGTTTTCAAGAACCGCATCAAAGTTCGGCAGATCATCCTGTGTATAATCCGAGAAGATCATAGCTTTTCCGCCTGCCTCCAGATAATCCAGGAGTTCTGTTTTTTCTTCCTCGGAAATATCGCTGGTCGGAGATACGATCATCAGGCAGTCTGCATCATCCGGAACCTTTCCCTCTGTGAGAAGGTTCAGCTCCTTGATATCAATGTTTGCTTTCTGGATATCTTCTTTAAAGCTGGAATCCAGATCTTTTTCTCCGTGTCCGGATAAGGTGTACATGATCGGAAGATCCTTGGATGTTACATAACCGATCGCACTTGTGATCTGTCCTTCTCCATCAAATCCGGTAGTAGTCTGCTGCCAGGTATTATAGTCTACTGAAGAGGAATACATATCTTTGTAATTGATAACCTTGTTTCTGTCGCCGCAGACTACGATCAGGCTGTTTGACGCAAGATCATCGGTTGTATATTCCGATGCAAATTTCGGATTTACAACAGGGTCTTTCACCTCAACTTTAATATGCTTGGACTCATCTTTATAACGTGAAAGCAGATTGGAGATCGTGTCGTCCTCAGAACCGCTTGCCGCGATCTGATAAATGGTAACATCCTTATCCAGTGCCTTCAGTACCTTCTTTGTTTCATCACCGATGGTGTAAAGCTTGGATGAGCTTACATCCAGCTGTGAATATTTGGATGGGATCGCCCCGACGATCATATTGATCACAACCACGATCACGATAAAGACAGCTGCCATAGCCATGCTGTAGGAACCATTTTTGATATGTTTTTTGCTGATGGTGCCTACCAGCTTTTTCGGATCCGGTTTATGTTTCTTTTTGCCGGAGTCCTGTGCGGTCTCCGGTACGGCTGCCTCGCCTTTATTTTTCTTAAATTTCTCACTGAATTTCATTTCCATTCACCCCCTAGTTCCAGCGTCTCTTCTGAATGGACTGCATGGTAAGGAACAGGCAAATCGCAATAACAGAAATAAAATAAACGATTCCTGTCACGTCAAACACGCCTTTTGTAAAATTATCATAATGTCCGCTCAGGTTAAATACGTTCAGTACCTTCTGGATACCACCCTGGAAAATACTGGATTTTACAACGTATACGATCACAAGGGCAATCTCTCCCACAGCTCCGATCACTACAGAGATCAGGACATTTTTGATCATGGTATAAATGATGATAGCGATCGCCACGATCAGAAGTCCGAATGCCACTGCGGTTGACATGGAGGTCTGTGAAAAGAATGAGGAAATTCCGTTCATCATATAGAAGGCGAACAGGAATACAAAAGTAAGTACTGCTGCAATTACCTGGCTTTCTGTAAGTGCTGACATAAATACACCGATCGCCAGATTCGCGCATCCCAGAAGGAAAAATCCCAGGATCCCGGTGTATGCGGAAGCATAGGAAATCGTTCCGAACTTACTCATGATCAGAGGATAAACGCACATGATCACGACCGGAATGGCAAACACAGCTACCAGTGCAAGATATTTTCCAAATACGATATCCCATACAGATACCGGTGCGGTCAAAAGAAGCTGATCCGTTTTCTGCTTGCGCTCTTCTGCAAGTACACGCATGGAAAGGATTGGCACACCGATCAGGAACACAAAGGTCAGTGCGCTTAAGGTAGTTTCAAATTTTGAATAGCCGCCTGAAAGCTGATATGCGGAAAAATAAATTCCGGTCAGCACCAGGACAAAAAATATGAAGAGATATCCAACCATGGAGGTCAGATAGCTTTTCAGTTCTCTTTTAAAAATCGCTGTCATGACTGATCCCCCTCTTTCTCATCAGAAGCCTTCTCTGGTTCCCCGTTTTTTTCTTCCTGAGTTTTTTCTTCTTCCGATGATCTGTCTTCTACCGGTTTCCACTGTGAGCTTTCCGGTTTTCCGGCGGATTTTTTCTCTCCTTCGGTAAGCTCAAGGAATACATCCTCAAGGGAAACTCTCTTAACCTGCATCTCGTAGATTGGACAGTTCGCTTTTGCCATAGCGTAGAAGACTTTTTCACGGATATCCACATTTTCCTGAATGGAAAGTTTTGTTTTCCACAATTTCTCATCGCTGTCATAGGACATTTCCACCCCGGTTACGCCTTCGATCGTTTCCAGAGCTTTTCGGATCGTGTCTTTTTCGCCTTTTACCTTCATAAGGAGGCTGTTGGAGCCTGCTGCCAGACGTTCCAGATTATCCGGTGTATCGCTGGCTACCAGCTTTCCATGGGAAATGATCAGAACATAATCACACACTGCTCTTACCTCGGAAAGGATATGGGAGCTTAGGATAACCGTGTGCTTCTGCTTCAGGCCTTTGATCAGGTCACGGATCTCGATGATCTGCTTCGGGTCAAGTCCTACTGTCGGCTCATCCAGGATGATCACTTCAGGATATCCCAGGATTGCCTGTGCAAGGCCCACCCTCTGGCGATAACCTTTGGAAAGGTTTTTGATCAGACGGTCTTTCATGTCTGTGATCTTTACCATATCCATGACTTCTTTTATCTGTTTGTCTTTTTGGTTTCTTGGGATTTTTTTCAGATCAGCCGCAAATTTCATGTACTCAAGAACAGTCATGTCAAAATAGAGCGGCGGCATTTCCGGCAGATAGCCGATACATTTCTTGGCTGCCTCCGGTTCCTCCAGAATATCATGACCATCGATCATCACTTTTCCTTCTGTGGAAGCAATGTATCCTGTGATCATGTTCATAGTTGTTGATTTTCCTGCACCGTTGGGGCCCAGGAATCCGTAAATTTTCCCCTTTTCGATTTGAAAGGAAAGATGGTCAACTGCAGTATGATCGCCATACTTTTTGACCAGATTACTTACTTCGATCACTTTACTCTCCTCCTTTAAGCATCTTTACAATAGAAAATGCCCCTGGATGAAACAGAGAATGGGGGAATCCAGGGGCATCTCTATCATTGTATAGTGTAAGAGTAATTTGTGATAAAAGTAGGATAACTTTGTGATAATTTTGTGAAACCGATGGGCAAAAAAATCTCCTGTCGGACAAATTTTGACTTTGTTCGACAGGAGGAGAAAATTATGCCAGTGGCTCCCGAAGCGGTGTTCCGGCTTTTCTCGGGTATTTGCCTGGAGTGTTTTTTATCTTCTCGATGATAACCAGGGAGCGGCTGATCTCGGAGCCTGGAAGTTCAAAGTACTGAATATCACGGATCTTTCCACCGAGAATCTTTACTGCTTTCTCCGCTGCTTCTGCTTCTTCTTTTACAGAACCGGATTTATAGGAGACAAAAAGTCCTCCGACTTTTACATATGGGAGACAGTATTCGGACAGGGTTGCAAGGCCGGATACTGCTCTGGATACGCAGAGATCGTATTTTTCTCTGTAGGCTTTGTTTTTTGCAAATTCTTCAGCTCTTCCGTGGATGGCGAAGATTCCATCAAGTCCAAGAAGCGCAAAGGTTTCTTCCAGAAATTTTACTCTCTTATTCAGGGAGTCCAGAAGGCAGGCTTCCACTTCCGGGAAGGCGATCTTCAGGGGCACCCCCGGGAAGCCGGCACCGGTTCCGATATCCATGACTGTTTTTACCTTGCTCATATCTACGGCTTTGACGCAGCAGAGGCTGTCCAGGAAATGTTTCACGAGAACCTCGTCAAATTCTGTGATACCGGTCAGGTTCATGACTTTATTTTTTTCTACAAGGTATTCGTAGAACTGGATGAACTGGTTTTTCTGCGTATCATTGAGAGTAATTCCAAGTTCCTCGCAGCCTTTTTCAAGGATTTCTAAATTGTACATGCAGTTTCCTCTCTTATTCTTTGTTTTTCTGTGGTTTTATTGTTCAGAATGTTATCAATGTTTATGTCCGGCTTTGCTTTCCAGGTATACCAAAAGTACGGAAATATCAGCAGGGGATACGCCGGAGATTCGGGATGCCTGGCCGATGGATACCGGTCTGTAAGCTTCCAGTTTCTGGCGTGCTTCGATGCGGAGGCTTCCTACATCTTCATAATCAATGTCTTCCGGAAGTTTTTTCTGTTCCAGTTTTTTGAACTGTTCTACCTGTTTCATCTGACGGCGGATATAGCCGTCGTATTTGATGTTGATCTCTACCTGCTCACATACATCTTCCGGAAGTTCCGGTCTTTCTTTATCAATCGGCGCAAGTACTTTATAGTTAAGTTCCGGTCTGCGGATCAGTTCTGCAATGGTGGTTCCGGATTTCAGCAGTGTGCTGTTCAGGGATTCCAGAAGGCTCTGTACTTCTGCGGAGCCGCCTACAGTTGCGTGTTCAACTCTCTCGATCTCTTCCTGGATCATGCGCTCTTTTTCCTGCAGTTTGTGGTATGTCTCATCATCGATCAGGCCGACTTCCCAGCCTTTTTTGCGAAGACGGAGATCTGCGTTGTCCTGGCGGAGAAGCAGACGATACTCAGCACGGCTTGTCATCATTCGATACGGCTCATGGTTTTCTTTTGTTACCAGATCATCGATAAGAACACCGATATATGCCTCTGAGCGGTCCAGAATCAGCTGTTCTTTGCCTTTTACCTCCATAGCCGCATTAATTCCTGCGATGAGGCCCTGAGCGGCTGCTTCCTCGTATCCGGAGCTTCCGTTGAACTGTCCGCCGCTGAAAAGACCTTTGATCTTTTTGAATTCCAGTGTCGGATAGAGCTGGCGTGGATTGATGCAGTCGTATTCGATGGCATAGGCATTTTTTACGATTTTGGCATGTTCCAGGCCTGGTACGGAATGGTACATTTCGTACTGAACATCTTCCGGAAGGGAGCTGGACATTCCGCCGATGTACATTTCATTTGTGTAAAGTCCTTCTGGTTCAATGAATACCTGATGGCGTTTTTTGTCTGCAAAACGGACGACTTTATCTTCGATGGACGGGCAGTAACGTGGTCCGGTTCCTTCGATCATTCCGGAATAAAGTGGGGATCTGTCCAGGTTTGCGCGGATGATCTCGTGTGTTTTTTCGTTTGTGTAGGTCAGCCAGCAGGATTTCTGCTCAATCTGTACGGATTCCGGATCTGTGGAGAAGGAGAACGGTACGACTCTTTTGTCTCCGAACTGCTCTTCCATCTTGGAATAGTCGATGGTGTTTCCGGCGATTCGTGCCGGGGTTCCTGTTTTGAAGCGGAACATTTCGATTCCAAGTTCTTTCAGAGAATCGGTGAGGTAGTTGGCTGCCTGGAGACCGTTCGGTCCTGTGTAATTGCTGACATCACCGTAGATACAGCGGGCTTTGAGGTAGGTTCCGGTGCAGAGGACTACGGCTTTTGCGTGGTAAGTGGCTCCTGAGAAGGTTTTTACACCGGTGATATGGCCGTCTTCTACCAGAAGTTCGGTTACTTCGCCCTGGCGGATGGTTAAGTTCTCTGTGTTTTCCAGGGTTTTTCGCATTTCTGTGCTGTAGGCCTGTTTGTCGGCCTGGGCACGAAGGGAATGGACTGCCGGACCTTTGGACTGGTTGAGCATTTTGGACTGGATGAAGGTTTTATCTATATTTTTGCCCATTTCTCCGCCGAGGGCGTCCAGTTCGCGGACGAGGTGCCCTTTGGAGCTGCCGCCTATATTGGGGTTGCAGGGCATCAGGGCGATGCTGTCTACGCTGACTGTGAACATGACGGTATTGAGCCCTAAGCGGGCGCATGCCAGTGATGCTTCGCAGCCTGCGTGGCCGGCGCCTACTACTATGAAGTCGAAAAACTGTTCCAGATTTTTCATGCTTTTTCTCCTTTATTTCTTTTTTATTT
>SKEL01001876.1_pt1 | contig 17317 bp, 21 predicted proteins | sample 4826741 | NCBI WGS metagenome assembly SKEL01 (sample SAMN11008810, study PRJNA524170) | human gut metagenome | biome: Human fecal sample; material: Feces; isolation source: fecal sample from pouch patient p33 | host: Homo sapiens | place: Israel: Tel-Aviv | collected 2016-03-22
CTAAGAGCTTTATTAATTTCAAACATTATCTGAAAGTATTATATCATAAATTCATTATCAGAAGTATTTCAATTCTTCACATGGATTTTACCTTACATTCTTAAACCATCTGGCATCATTTCTTAAGACTGTCCAATAATGTCCTCTAATCACAAATTGCCATGGATAGTGAGTACCTGGACAGCGCAATCTTAAATACGTACCCTTTTTAATCGGTGTCTTATGAATAAATTTCATTTGGTACATATAGCCACCCTTAGGCACATATGGCTTATATCTATAGACCTTCTCAGTAGTTTTTACAGTATGCCACTTTTCAGAATACTTACTTACGGCTTGAACTGGTTGAGCAGTCGAAACACTCACGCCAGCAAATGTTAAACAAATCAACGCTAGCAACATCGTTATTTTCTTCATAATATTCTTTTCTCCTTTACTCCCAATACAAGCCTATTATAAAAGAGAAAATTTAGTATGACCTAGAATGTTATTAACTTATCAAAAAAGCCCTTAGTTTTCACAACTAAGAGCTTTTTAATTATCTTCAAAGCCTCCACTTACGTGGAGAACACTAATTACTCGTTCTTCTATTAAAAGTCGCTTCAGGATCACCTCCACTTACGTGGAGAAAATTTTATCATCAATCCTATCAGTGCAACCAAATGTTCGTATTAATTATACCAATTTAAGCCAAACTAAAAAAGCCCCAACTGGGACTTTCTTCAAACATCTAATCTCTCAAAGCACGATTGCCAATATCATGACGGTAGAAGCAATCTGGCAGATCAAGCTTACTCAAATAAGAATACACATTATCCTGCGCCTGGGCTATATTGTCGGCTTCCGAAATTACCATGAACAGGCGGCCGCCATCACCTATCAGATTATCCAAATTACCTTTCACGTTGGCATAATCGATATAAGTATTAGCGCCTTCAGGCAACTTGCCGATCTTCACATTAGGTGCCGGATGCGTTGGATAGCCTTTGCTGCAGACAACTACGCCTAACACTGACTGATCGTTTTCTTCAATCTCAGGCAATTTCTCATGATTTACCGCTGCGTCAATCACCATGGCAAAATCATTTTTAATTCGAGGCAAAACAACTTGAGTTTCGGGATCGCCCAAGCGGACGTTATATTCAATGACCTTGGAGCCATTTTCTGTCATCATCAAGCCGATGTATAAAACACCGCAATAGTGATAATCGCCTTGAACCAGGCCATTCATCGTGGGCTTCACGATCTCGTCGATCATTCTTTGCCGATCTTCTTTTTTCAGCTGTGGCAAAGGAGAATATGATCCCATACCGCCGGTGTTTGGACCCTTATCGCCATCATCAACTCGCTTGTGGTCTTGCGCCATCGGCAAAATCGTAAATTTATCTTCAGAAACAACCACAAACATTGAATATTCCGGGCCAACCAAGCATTCTTCAAGAACGACAGCAGTTTGACCACCAGCAAACATTTCTCTGATCGTCTCTTCTGCCACATCTTGATTCTTAGCAATGGTTACACCTTTACCGCCAGCTAAGCCATCTTCTTTGATAACTACTGGGAAATCAAAATCATTCAGACCAGCAATACAAGTTTCAGCGCTGGTGAAAGTTTCATGGCGAGCAGTTGGAATGTTGTATTTGCTCATAAAGCGTAAAGCATAATCTTTTGAGCCTTCCAGTTGTGACGCTCTTTGGTTAGGACCAAAAATCTTTTGCCCTGCCTTTTCAAATTTGTCGGTAATGCCGGCACAAAGAACATTTTCCGGACCAACAAATGTCCAATCGATATTATGGCTTTTGGCATCTTTAGTTAATTTTCTAACTGGTTGACCATCACGATTAGTATCTTGGCCATCGGATGGAGTGCCATAACCATTCTCCCAATCATAGCCACGTCTTTCTAATTGATTTGCGCGAATATCTTCACCATTAATTTGTCCAACAACTGGACCTAAATCTGAATAAGTACGACCAAACATAATTTTCTTTCCCCTCTTGTTCTCAATTGTTACTACAAGTATAAGGCGAGCAAGAGAGTGTTAAAATTATTTAATGTTGATGCTGGTATACGTTAAAAGTATAAAAAAGCTCAATCCTCATTTGAGAATTGAGCTAATTTTTATTCATCTTTCTTATCGTCGCTTGCATCCCACACCTTTTTCAAAGCGGGAACCTTACCCAAGTCGGTCATTTCATCCTTGCCAACCACGATCAAGTTGTTAGGACCTTGAGCCAATTGGTTAAAGCTGTCTAAGCTTTGATTTCTGAAGTAGCCTTCCCCAGCTTTAGCTAAAGCATCCTGCATCTTTTGTACACGGTATGCATCAGCATCGGCTTGTGTTTTAACAGCTTCAGCATTTGCCTTAGCAGTTGCAACCAAAGCATCATTCTTGGCCTTAGTGGTCATTTCAATCGTTCTTGCTTCACCTTCTGCCTTAGCAATTGCGGCAGTCTTTTCACGGTCGGCAGTAAGTTGTTTGTCCATGGCACGTTGAATTTCAGCACTTGGTAAAAGTTCATCAACATTGACACGAACGACCTTGATACCGTAGATATCAGTCAGGTCACCAGTTGCAGTGAAAAGTTGATCGTTAATTTCCTTAGTTGAGCCAAGGGCTGCGTTCAAGTCCATACGACCAATAATGTCACGCAAGTGACCACGGATTAATTGCACCATTGATTCAACTGAGTCGGTGTTGTTGTAGAAGTAACGGTATGAATCAGTGACCAAGTAGTTCAGAGTCAAGGAAGTAGTAATCTCTGCATTATCCTTAGTAATAATTGAATACTTTGAAATTTCTAATGGCTGCAATGCCAATGGAACTTTCCGAATTCGTTGAAATAATGGCCAAACAAAGACAAAGCCAGCCTTAACAGTTTTAGAATATTTACCCAACGTTTCAACTAAGCCTTCATTATTTTGGGGTACAATTCTAAAACCACAACAAATATATGCAATAACTAAAACTAAAACGATTAGCGTAATAACAATACCCATTTTTATACCTCAACTAAAAATTACTCGTCCTTCTTCTTGGGATCGACTCCCTTGGCTAATTCACCTAGTGAACTATCGGTCTGCTCTGCCAAGCGGTTAAGCTTTTCATCAAGTAGATGAGCATACTCATACTTGTTCATGTAGTCCAAGTTGGCCCAAGCATTAGGAATCTCAACTCTGAAAGGAATACCATTACGTAAAATAATTTGATCATAAAACATATTAATTGCAGTAGCTGAATTCAAACCTAATTGCTTTAAAATTGCTTCTGCTTTTTCTTTCTTTTCAGGATTCATTCTGACATAAAGTCCAGTTGTTTTCTCAGCCATGGTACCCTCTCCTTTCTATTTGTCACTATTATATATCGTTTGCATATAAATTGCATAGCTTTTTTACAAAAATAAAAAGACTACCTTTTGCAGTAGTCTCAAGAATCTAATTTTAGCCTAAATCACTAATGTGGAAAATTTGATTCTCCAAAGTTCTTAACTTAAACTCACCATCTTTGACATATTTTTGGTGGTAAGCCAAAGTTAGATAAATGTCATCTGGCGCCTGAACATGAATACTTTCTACTTCACTGTAGCGATCAGGCAAATCAATACCATCAATCATTGCTACCTGCCAGTTCTCTGGATTAGTTTCACCCCATGGAAACTTAACGATCTTACGTGACCAAGTAGTAACTTCACCAGTCGCATGATCAATCTTGGGTGACAATTGGTTAGAAATATAAATATTCTTGTCATCATCAATGGCATAGCCCTGAACAGAATCAATCATTTGTGGAGCTTCTTCACTTGGTGCCACGCTTGGATGATCAAAGTTATCAATGTGAAAAGCACTAAGGCAATGCAAATCAGTAATTGGCGTATTAGTCGTGCCATTCTCATCTAACTTTTGGTTAACTTCGTTCAAATCATATAAGGCGAAGTGACCTGAATCATCATCCCAAATTGCAGCGATCATGAAATATTTGCCATTTGGTGAAACCGAAGCTTCTACTCGATGCAAATGATTGTGACCATCATAAGGGACATCCGTAGCTCGATTCAAGTGAGACAAACGTGGCAATTGCGTATTTGAAGTATATCTTTCTGGTAAAAGTCTTGGGTACTTTACTCGTGCAATTTGAGTAGTCCAGTTACCTGAATTTGGTTTAGCACCTACGAAATATTCATCCTTGTCATTAGCTGCTACCCAGGTTTGCGTATGACCAAAACCAGTCATCACCAAATGTGGTTCACTGTAATCCACATTTTTAGTTAACCCTTCATGCTTGCGATAAACTAGCACATCGTGAGCACTGTGCAATAACTGCAAGGCAAAAATATGATTGTCAATCACAGCACCAACTTGTGCTACCACATGATGCAACCCATTTAAGCGATAAACTAATTCAGGCGTAATATTTTTTACCATTTTTATCTCCCTTCATTATTTTTAGTCAAAATAGTATCTTTAATTTCATTATATTCCAGCTAATCAAAAAAGTGGTCTCTCGACCACTTTCAATTCTGATTTACCTATTCCATAAAAAGTTAATTAACTCACGGTCAACCTGAGTATTACTGTGTAAACGGCTATGTTGAGCGCTCCTACCCAAGAACTCTACTTCACGGTATGATCTACATTAATTAAATACTTGTAACTGCGTGCAGAAGAAACAGCTACTGACCCATCTGACTTAGATCCATCTTGTAAATCGCCATACATATTTAATACTCGAATATTTCTAGGATAATGCTTACGCATTGTCTAAAACTTGCTGAACGCTTTACTGGTTCACCAGTTTTACGATTCTTAGTTGGTGAAGCAGCAGCTTTTTCTTCTCCTAACCAACCATTATAATGTCCAGCAATTGAAACTACTTTTTGAATTTGCGGCAACTTTTTATTAGCGTAATTTTCATTGATATAGTTGGCAATTAGCAAGTTTCCCATTGAGTGGCCAACGAGATTCACTTTATGAAAACCATACTTATTTTGTACGGCAGTTAGTACAGCTTTTACATCATTGGGATTAACTGCCATGTTGTTAGCATAATTTACTTCAATAATCGGATGCTTAACAGCTTTTGTAAATTTACCAATTAAACTAACATGATCATTTTTAGGCACATTAGCACGAATTATTTGATCAGCTGCGCCTGCTTTGACTGCTGCATTAGCCATGTGTTCTTCTGCTCGGTAGCTAGAGCCTGCACCATGGAAGAATAAAGTAACGACAATATTATTATATTTTCGTTGCTTAACTTTCATTGCATCAACTGTAGATGAGGCTTGATTAGCTGCATTATTTGCCTTTGGTTTGTAATCTTTAATATAGAAAGCACCAGCAATAACTATCAAGATTGCAATTAAAACCGTAATTAAGTTTTTCTTTTTCATTATGATCCCCTTTTAATTTTTATACTATTATATTGACTTACTTTAAATAAGTGCATTCTCATAATAATAGTAAATTTTATTTGGAGGATAATATGACAAAGAAAACTGCTATCATGCTCTCTACGGCAGTTATTACCACGCTATTGAGCTTCAATCCCCCGGTTCAAGCTGCATCCGATCCAGAAATTCGTGCTACTGAATATAACATGGATGTAAGGCTTAATCCTCATAAAAATCAACTAACTGAAAAAGTTACTATGCATGTCGTTAACAATGGCAAACAAACAGTTAAAAACTTATTAGTCAGAAATATGGCTCACGGTGTATTGTCTTATGATCATCATCACTTTAAAGCAACTAAGAATACAAAAACAACCATAAAAAGTATTAGTACAGACGGTAAGAAGCTTTCCTATACTACCGGCAAAGATAAAAGCAATTTATTCGTTAACAAGACTCTCGCAGCTGGTGAATCTACTAACTTAACAGTTAATGTTATAACCGACGTTCCTAAAAGAGCTGATCGCTTTGGCTATCAAGCTATTAACCATGGCAAAGTTTATAATCTTTCCTTCTGTTTCCCTTCCCTGAGTGATTATCGCGATGACAAGTGGAATTATCATCCATATTTTGATCAAGGTGAAAACCGTAATGTTGCAATCAGCAACTTTCATGTTAATTTCTGGGCACCTAAATCATACAAGGTTGCTGCTAGTGGTCAAAATTCAACCAAGAATGGTAAGACTACAATTAATGCCCAAAATATGCTCGAAGTAGCAATCGTTGCTTCTAACAAGTTTAAGGTTGATCATATTTTTACTAATGGTGTTAGAGTTAACAACTACTATTTCGCTGGTAAAAACAGCAAAACATATAACAGACTCGCTCTCATGACCGCTAAAGACAGTTTTAACATTTTTACTAAAAAAATTGATAAGTATCCTTACAAAGAATTAGATATGACTGAAGGACTCCTTGGTAAAAATACTGGAGGAATGGAATATCCTGGCTTGGTCATGATAAATGGTACTGCTTTTACTAAAAATAAAACTAAAGAACTACGTCAAATGGGCTACAATGAATTAACAGAAGACGTTTCTCACGAAATTGGTCATCAATGGTTCTATAGCACAGTTGGCAGTGATGAATACATGGAAGCTTGGCTCGATGAAGGTTTAACAAATTTTCTTGAAAATGATGTTTACAACTTAACTTATACTAAGAGTATAAGCTTTTGTTGCTAGATTAGTTCATAGTAAACGATACAATCATAAATTGATTAATAAAACTAATAATTTATTAACTAAAGCTGCCAACAAATTTATATCTGATCCTAAACAAAAGTCATTTTATGTTAACTGTCCCCTTAACCATCCGCAAAAAGGGGTTGATACTGACACAATGGCCTATGACGTTGGTAGTTCTTTCCCTGCTATTTTAATGGTAGCCATGGGTAGAAATAAATTCTTCCAGGCTTTACAAGACTACTATCACACTTATTATTTGAAACAAGCCACTACACAAGACTTCTTAAATATCATTCGCAAATATGATAATTCGAAGAAAGTAAACTACGTCATCAATAAATTTGTTGATCCAAATTATTTGAGATAATAGAAAAGATCTAGAAAAGTTGAATTCTAGATCTTTTTTGATTAGTTTTTTATTAAAATGTGGATACAATCAACTGAATATTCAAAACAGTAATAATCAGTACCAAACATAAACCAACAATAGTTTGCCACCTTTTATTGACTAACCTTCCCATTATTTTTGGATCATTAGTCAAAATAATTAATGGAAATAAGGTAAATGGTAGAGCGATACTTAAGACCACTTGAGCATACACAATCATATTTTCAAAAATTCTTTCATCAAAATTAACAACAAAGCCAATAATCAAAATCGGTATTAAAGTAATTGCTCTAGTTAAGAGTCTTCTTTGCCACAAAGGTAATTTAATATGTAAATATCCTTCCATAACTATTTGTCCCGATAAAGTACTAGTAATTGAAGAAATTAGACCAGTTATCAATAGCGCAAAGGCAAACAAATATGACATGATTGGATTCGCCAAATTACCAACAACAGCTGTATTGTTTAATCCTTGAAAAACTGACATTAGACTTGCTAATTGATCAGATTTTTTAAAGAAAACTGTACCACCCAAAATCAATAATAAACAATTAATGATTAATGCAGCCCATAAATGCACAATTGAATCCCAGTTAGCAAACCGTAAAGTCTCTTTAACCTGCCTAAAATCATGATAGTCATACCGCCTGCTTTGAGCTAAAGAAGAATGTAAATAGATATTATGTGGCATAATAGTTGCCCCTACAATACCCAAACTCAGGATCAACTTATCTTGATCAGTAAAAATACTTTTATCTGGTACAAATCCCTGAAGAATCTGAACTAAAGCAGGATGAACATGTCCAACTTCTATGGCAAAAATCATGCCCACCATTAAAATCGCAATCACTACAATTACTTCAATTCTACGAATACCAAAACGCATAAACCACAATACAATGAAAACATCAAAGATTGTAAGGATCACGCCCCACATCAATGGCAAATTAAAGATCATCTTTAAACTTAATGCCGTTCCGATTACGCCTGTTAAATCCGTAGCCATCATTGCAATTTCATTGAGTAACCACAACAGATATCGAGCTGGTCGTTTTACCCTAACCGAAATCGCCTGCGCTAGATCTAATCTACTAGCAACTCCAAGCTTTATTGAAAAAGATTGCATAATCATTGCTACCAAAATAGATAATAACAGCACTGATAAAAGTTGATATTTGTACCGACTCCCGCCAGCAAGTGAAGTCAACCAATTACCAGGATCCATATACCCTACTGCAACTAATGCACCTGGTCCCGAATAAGCTAAAAACTTTTTAAAAAAGCTTTTTTCATACACTGATGGCACTACTACACTACCATTTATTTCATCTAGACTCTTTTTACTCATGATTAACACGCTTTTGAGCTATATCGGCAATCATCTTGACAAACTTAGGATCATCATTCAACGCTTCAACAATATCCAGATTTTGACCACCATTAGCTCGAAAAGCCTGATAGTTTTGAACGTAATCTTCTTCTATTGTTTCAAGGCAATCAGTTACAAATGATGGTGCTACTATCAAAATATTACGCTTTCCCATTTGAACTGCTTCCAATAATGAATTCTTTAAATAAGGTTTTAACCAAGGCAACGGACCGAATTTTGATTGGAAAACCATTTTAATTCGATCACGAGGAACATCCAGCAACTTAATTATTGCTTGAGTACTTTCTTTGCACTCATCTAAATATGGATCTCCTTGCTTAATCTCTCTACTAGGGATACCGTGATACGAAATGAAAAGCTGATCATAATTTTTGATTGACCAAGCTGAATTGATTTTTTGTGCTAAAGCCTCTTGATAAACTTTCTCTTGATAAAAACGATCAATAAAATCCACTTTAATTTGACTAGCTCGAACCTGATCAATAATTGACTGGGTTGTTGACAGCGTATATTCTGGAAATAATGACATCACTACAATTCGATCACATCCATTACTTTTCATCTTTTTTAAGCTTTCATGGATGTTAGGCTGACCATAAGTCATTGCCATGTTGACTTGCCAATCTGGTAGTTGTTTCTGCACTGCCATTGTCAATTTTTGTGTATTAAAAATTATTGGTGAACCTTGATCAGTCCACTCATCCGCATAAAAAGTAGCCGAACGCCAAGATCTCAATGGCAATACAATCCCGTTAAGTATCGGTTGCCAAAGCCAACGCGGCATAGTCACAACATTTGGATCACTTAAAAACTCTCGTAAAAAATGCTTAACATCTACAGTTGAAGGAGAAGCGGGTGATCCTAAATTTACCAATAATAAGCCTTGCATAATTTTTCTTTTCTACTTATTAGTTCTGTTCTTTTCTTTACTTTTATCTTAATCAAAGAAAAATATCTTGTAAACAAAGAAAAACATGGCCAGACGACCATGTTCCTAACATCATACAAGTTGTTATTATTTCAATAATTCCTCAAAAGCATCTTCATACTTAGGAATATCACCTGCACCCATAAAGACAATGACTGAATTCTTATTCTTGGTCAAATCAGCAATATTGTCTAAGTCAATTACTTCTGAGCCAGGAATATTCTTAACCAAGTCTTCACTTGAAATATCACCGTTAGCTTCACGAGCTGAAGCATAGATTGGAGTTACGTATGCTTTATCTACATCGCGCAAAATTTCTTCGAAGTCTTTTTGATACTTCTTGGTTCTTGAGAAAGTATGTGGTTGGAAGACTACGACTAACTTTTTATCTGGGAACTTTTGACGAGCGGCTTGAATAGTTGCACGCATTTCAGTTGGGTGGTGAGCATAGTCATCAATAACTGCAATGTCGCCAAAGTCTTTTTCACTAAATCTACGCTTAGCACCCTTAAAGGTAAGAAGACCATCACGAATGTCATCCATTGGTACCTTTTCAGTGTAGGCAACCGCAATAACAGCAGTTGAGTTCAAAATACTGTGGTCACCAAACAAGTGAATTTCAAATTCGCCAAGATCCTTGCCATGTGCTAAAACATGGAACTTAGAACCAGTAGTTGACTTCTTAATTTCAGTAGCTTGGAAGTCATCAGTGTCGTTAAAGCCGTAAGTGTATTTAGGAATATCAGTCTTAAGGCTTTTAAGACGCTTGTCATCGCCCCATACAAACAATGCCTTCTTAGTTTGATCAGCTGCTGATTGGAATGCGCTGGTGTAATCGGCTTGATCCTTGAAGTAATCTGGGTGGTCAAAGTCAATGTTAGTCATGATTTGGTAATCTGGGTGATATGCCAAAAAGTGACGACGATATTCATCAGCTTCATAAACAAAGAAACGTGAATTTGCCACGCCCTTGCCGCGACCATCACCGATTAAGTATGAAGTTGGGGCAACTTCACCTAAGACGTGTGATAAAAGACTGGTAGTTGAGGTCTTGCCGTGAGTACCTGAAATACCAATTGAAGTATGCATTTGCACAATTTCTTCAACAGTATCTGGATATGATTGCCACTTAACACCCTTTTTAAGGCAAGCTTTAACTTCTGGATTGTCTTCTTTAAAAGCATTCCCTTTAACAATTACTTGTTCATCATTGCTCTTGATGTTATCCGGGTTAAAGTTTTTAACATCAATGCCCACATTTTCAAGTGGCACTTGCGTAAAGGTATATTTTTCAATGTCACTACCTGCTACATCATAGCCTAAGTCATGTAAAAGCAAGGCAAGGGATGCCATACCTGTACCCTTAATACCAATGAACCAAATTTGCTTATTCTTGTCTAACATTTATTTACCCTCGAATTTTTAACGTTTTTATTCGTTAACTATTTTACCATTTTTCTTATGCTAAAATTTTTAAAATCAAAAGAAATCTATGATGAAAACGACAATTATGTTAATACTGTCGATCATTTGATCATTAAAGATCTTACGGGTAAAACTATTTCCCACAAAATCGGTTCACTAGCTCCTTAAAAGGTGAAACTGGTGGCTTTTCTTAGACAAAATAAAAAAGTTGATCAATTAGCTTTTTTGCACCAACTGGTCAACTTTTTATTTTTGCTTTATTCAAATTATAAAGTAATTTCACCACTAGCGATCAGTTCATCACACTTAGTTGGTTCAAATTCTGCACCTACTTCAAAGCTATCAGGAACAACCATGATCCCGCGCTTTTGTGGTGCGTGTGGCAAACCTAATTCACGAGCTGAACAAATCATGCCGTATGAATCAACACCGCGCAATTCACCTGGCCAAATTTGTGCACCATTTGGCATTAAAGTACCTGGAAGTGCAACAACTACTTTTTGACCTTGAGCGATATTTGGTGCACCACAAACGATTTGGTGTTCTTCACCATCAGCAACCTCAACAGTAGTTACGTGCAAGTGATCTGAATCAGGGTGTGGTTCACAAGTCTTAACGTGGCCATAAACTAAAGTTGGCTTGCCATATGCTAACTTGTCAGTAAAACCAACTTCATCAAGCTTCTTGTTCAGTGCAACAAGCTCATCGTCTGACAACTTAACTGGACCATTTGGTAACTTATCAAAGTCAACTAACTTATCAACGTTGAAGAAGTTGTAACCAATGGTCTTGCCTTCATCGTTAGTTACGCGAGTAACGTCTTCTTTTTCCTCAAATGAGCTACGGCCTTCATCGTGACCTAAGATAACGATCAAAGTGTTAGGATAAGCTTCTTTATTAGTACTAGTAATCATGCTTTTTTATTCTCCTCTATTAGTCAAGTGATCGTAAAAAGTTTTCCACTTCATCTTTAGTTTTACGGTCCTTATTTACTAGTCTACCAATTTCTTTGCCATCTTGGTAGACAACAAATGAAGGAATTCCCATAATCATTAATTTTTTTGCTATGTCAATTGAACCGTCGCGGTCAATTTCGTAGAATTTTGCATCAGAAAAATCTTTTTCAATTTCAGGCATAAATGGAGCAAGAAACTTGCAGTCTGGGCACCAATCAGCTGAGAATTCAAGCACAGTACGTCCTTCTTTAGTAATTTCCTTTAATTGATCTTCAGTTAATTCTTTAATCTTTTCCATTTTTCATACCTCATGTATTTCTTACTTTTTATAAGTTGATATTATTATAACCATTCTTTAACTAAAAAGCTAGAAATTGAGTCTTACAATTATTTCTTTTCTTTAAATAGATAACTGCCCCAACGAACTGGTTTTTCAACAGTTGGCAAAACCATGAAGTAAAGTAAAAACAAATACCCAAATGGAATAACCGAGATCCAGTACCACCAACCGGTGTGGTCAGTATCATGCAATCTTCTTATGGTAAAGCCAAGTAAGCCTAATAAGATCCAAATAATCAGTAGATAGATAATTATTTGAATAATAAGTGTACCAGTTGAAACGTGCGTTAATAAGAAGAATTCATTACTTTAATAAGCAATGCCATCAATTGAATATGCCGTAGCTGAACATGCTACTAAAATGACTAGCAAAATAATTGCCCAAACATAGGCATACCAAAATCCACGACGAGTACTACGTGCATTCCACTTAAATGGTGCAGTAAACAAAAGTTTGAATGCTTGTCCAAAAGTTGGTCTAGGAATATCAGTTTTAGGTTCGTGATATTCTTGTTCATAATAAGGTTTATCTTCCATAATTTTCCCTCCAATAATCTGAAATCTTACAGTTCTATTCTAAAACAAAATAACTAAAGCGATGAGCTAGTAGCAAGATTCTATCCAATAAAGCATTAAAAAACGCCTAGAGTTTATCTGCTGTAACTCTAGACGCTTCAAACTATTCATCCTCAAAATGAGCGTGCAAAGCATAAATTGGATTACCCTTAGCTGCAAATTTATGCTCGTATTCTGTTTCAATATTCTTTTCCACAATCTCTGGCTTTTCATGATGAAGATCAACTGAAACAAAATCAAACTTCATTCCATAATTATTCAAGCTCTGAACAGAGTAAGCATACAAGCCCGCATTGTCGGTTTTAAATTCAATATGTCCTTCTGGCTTCAGAACTTGTTCATACTTGCTCAAAAAACTCTTGTAAGTCAAACGACGCTTTTCATGACGAGTCTTTGGCCATGGATCGCTAAAATTCAAGTAGATAACATTGGTGCTATTTGCTGGAAAGAAGCAGTTGATGTCAGCCGCATCCCCGCGTAAGATTTGTAAATTATCCAAGCCCTTTTCCAACTTTGTTCGCAAGATAATCCCCGCAGCCGTAGTTTGCAATTCTAATGCGACATAATTTTTATCAGGATTTTGTTCAGCTAACGTAGTAATGAAATGTCCCTTACCAGAACCTACTTCAATTTCGATGGGATGATCATTACCAAATCGTTCAGTCCAGTCGATCTTTTTTTCAGGATCAGGATTTTGCAAAACACTTTCTGGATGGTCGTTTACAAGCTTAACAGCCCAAGGTTTATTTCTTAATCTCATTCTCTATTCCTATCTAATTCCAAAATTTTTTTGATTCATTTTTTTAACTCTGCCTGGCAAGTAAGTGGCAGTTACAATCATAGTGAAACCAAGTAAAATTGCCATCGCTTCAAACAAGTTAACATTAATTGGTAGCACAATTAACCAGCAGACACTAATCAAGAGCCATTGAATAAACAAGCCCATTGTCAACACCTTTACCAAGTCCCTGCCACGATTTTGCCGTTTAATTGGGTAAACGCGGTACATGAAGTTGCGGTCAAACTCTGTTGCCATTGGCAATAATTGATAGACCGTTAAAAAGATTACCAAGCATGAAAGGCCTAGTGCCCAACGCCAATCTTGCACTAACCACGATACCAAGATTGCAAAGACAGTCATTCTGACTAATAAGTTCAAGTATTCTGGATTACGCAAAAGTGATCTCCGATACAAGAACAAATTAGGATTTTCCTTAGCCAATGATTTTGGTAAAAGAAAGTCGAGGTATCTTCTGCGTTTGATTGTAACTTGCTTTTCTGCCACATCGGTAAACATACTGAAGATTGAATAAACGCGATCTTTTCTAGCTTGTTCAGTTTTAATCGCATAGCGCCAGTTAAAGACGCCCTTTTCTTTTTTAGTACCAAAATGTGTAATTACCATTAATACTACAACTTCAATTGGATAAATAAATGATCCTAGTGAGCCAATCAACAAAGCTGCCAGAGTTATCACTAATAATATCCATTGCGGATAATTGTAGTAGAAGTACAAACTCTCTTTTTCAATCAGCAACATACACAATTTTAATAAAACAGTGCTGATAATCAGGATTACATATGACCAAACTGGGATTCCAGCTTTTACCGTCGCAAACGGAAACAGAATTCCGCCAAGCAAAACAATCAGAATTGTTGGCAGCACCATACTGTAACGAATCATCGGCTTCAGATATTCACCCATTTGTTCATCTTGCGTAAACAGAAATTGCATGTCGGCCTCTTTTAATAAGGTAACTAATCGACCAGCTAATAATGGCAACCACATGATAAAGCCGACAAGTGGCTTATAGAACCACAGATTATTGGGAATTACGCGCATAGCTTGGGCATACCAGAACATCAGCGCCCCAAACAAAAAGATCAACGCTAAAATAAAGAAGTCATTAAACACCAGCGTCAAATATTTTACTGATTGTTTAAGATTCTCGCTCAACCTTCTATTCGCTAACTCACGCATTGCCATTATCCTCTCTATTCAAAGCAAGGTATAACTTGTCAAAAGGATCATCTGGCTTAAGGCCATAGTGCTGACGAATTTCTTGCAAACTCCCCACAACTTCGATCGTGCCGCGGTTTAACACAGCATAATTCGAAATCGCTTGCTGTGCATCAGCTAAAACGTGAGTAGTCATTAAGACCATCTTTTTGTCAGCAATTGCTTTTTTTATTAAATCGATTAAGTTAGCAACTGCCAAAGGATCAAGGCCAGTAAATGGTTCATCAATTACAAGCAAACTAGTATCTGCTAAAAAGGCAGAAACGATCATTACTTTTTGCCGCATCCCCTTGGAGAAGTGAATCGGCAGCCATTCTAGCTTGTCATCAAGTCTGAACATCTTAAGCAGCTCATGTGCGCGTTTCCATGCTTTATTTTCATCCAAGTGGTAACTCAACATGGTTAGCTCCAAATGTTCCTTTAAAGTCAATTCCGGATACAAAATCGGTGTTTCTGGAATATAAGCTACTTCACGCTTAAACTTAGTTGGTTGCTGCGTCAATACAACATCGTTCAAGCTGATCTTACCCTTTTGCGGGCGAAGTAAACCCAAAATATGTTTAATCGTAGTTGACTTCCCCGCGCCGTTTAGCCCAATCAAGCCTAGTGCCTCACCCGGCTTAATTTCCAAATTAATATCTTTAATAACCGGGACACCCGTGTAGCCTCCCGTTAAATGTTCAATTTTTAATGTCATTTTTCCTATCTTTCTTTACTGAATTTATACCTTTATTATGATAGCATGGATTTAATAGTAAACTAAAGTACAAGGATATGAGGTTTTATTATGGAAAATTTAGACAAAGATTGTTTATTCTGCAAAATTATCCGCGGTGAAATTCCTAGCTATACCGTTTTTGAAAATGACGATGTTAAGGCCTTCTTAGATATTTCTCAAGTTAACCCAGGCCACACCTTAATGGTGCCAAAAAAGCACATCGTTAACTTGTTTGACTACACCAAGGAAGACGCACAACGCTATTTACAATATATTCCTGAAATTGCTAATGCAATTAAGGCAGCCTTCCCTAATGTTACTGCAATGAACATTACTACTAATAATGGTAAGGCCGCAAATCAAGTAGTTATGCACTCACACATTCACTTCATTCCTCGTTTTGAAGGCGACGGCTTGAAGCTGATGACCCGCAACAACGCTGACAAATACGATGAAGCTAAATACAACGAAGTTGCTAACAAAATTAAGGCACAATTTTAGAGGTTAAAAATGAAACATTTCTTATTAGGCACAGTTTTTGGTGCAACAGCTGGGCTAGTTTTTTCCTGTATGAAAGATAGCAATGGTAATCGCCCAGGCAAGCCATTAAAAGATGAGTTCGAAGCAATTAAACATGAAAGCCAACGCTTTAATTCTGCCTTGCAAAAAGCTAAAAAGGCTAGTCAAGAATTAAATGAACAAATGCCAACAGCTGAACGTACAATTAGTGATATTAATGATAGTGTTGAACATTATTCCGACCATATTCAACCTATCGTTAACCGCATAGAAAAAAAGAGCGATAAATTGAACCAAGATTTGGAAAACATCGTGCCAGATACTAACTCACAAGACACAAAGAACTAAGAAAAAATAAAGAAAATTTGATTTTTCTGTGAAAATTCGTAATTTGAAAACGAAACGCCCTTTTTTATGGTATATTAATGAACAGTTACTTATTTAAGGATGTGGAGATATTATTTTTATGAAGAGTTATATGAAAAAAATTGCTGCAGTCGTAGCTGTAGCTGGCGTTGCATTATCAACTGCTGCTTGTTCTAATAGCGGCACTAAAGCTACTGTTGCTTCATACAAGGGTGGCAAGATTACTCAAGAACAATACTATGATGAAATGAAGAAGTCACAAGCTGGTAAGTCAACTTTGGCTAACATGATCATCAACCGCGCTTTGGAACAACAATACGGCAAGTACGTATCTCAAAAGAAAGTCGACAAGCAATACAACAACTACAAGAAGCAATACGGCTCACAATTTAGTGCTGTTTTACAACAAAACGGTATGACTGCTTCAAGCTTCAAGCAAAACATTAAGACTAACCTTCTTTCTGAACAAGCATTGAAGCACATTAAGAAAGTTACTAAGAAGCAAGAACAACAAGCTTGGAAGAGCTACCAACCTAAGGTAACTGTTCAACACATCTTGGTTGCTAAGAAGTCAACTGCTCAAAGCATCATCAAGCAATTGAAAGATGGCAAGAGCTTCAAGGTTTTAGCTAAGAAGTACTCACTTGATACTGCTACTAAGAATAAGGCTGGTAAGCTTCCTGCATTTGACTCAACTGATAACACTCTTGACTCATCATTCAAGAACGCTGCATTTAAGCTTAAGACTGGTGAAGTAACTTCAACCCCCGTTAAGTCACAATCTGGTTACCACGTAATTAAGATGATCAACCACCCAGCTAAGGGTAAGTTTGCTGATCACAAGAAGGCTATCGACAACGAAATTTACGCATCAATGGCTCAAGATCAAGCAACTATGAAGGACGTTATCTCAACTGTTTTGAAGCGTGCTGATGTTTCAATCAAGGATAACGACTTGAAGGACGTATTAGCATCATACGTTTCAACTCCAGCTACTAAGTAATATTAGTTAGTAAGTAAATTAAATCCTACTAAATCAAAGCTTGGTTTAGTAG
>SKEL01001899.1_pt1 | contig 17169 bp, 16 predicted proteins | sample 4826741 | NCBI WGS metagenome assembly SKEL01 (sample SAMN11008810, study PRJNA524170) | human gut metagenome | biome: Human fecal sample; material: Feces; isolation source: fecal sample from pouch patient p33 | host: Homo sapiens | place: Israel: Tel-Aviv | collected 2016-03-22
AAAATAATTAGAAAGGTATCAGACAAGGATAGTTTACGAGGACTTGAAGGTACTGCAGCAAACTTATACTTTAGCTTATTTAAAGACTTAAATTTATCGGGTAATTCAGTATTTGATTTTATTTCAAGAACTAAACGTCCACCGATGGACTGTATAAATGCATTACTCTCCTTTGGATATACATTACTTACCAGGGAATGCTCTGCTGCATTAGAAACTGTCGGATTAGATTGTTATGTTGGTTTTTTTCATACAGATAGGCCAGGAAGAGAGAGTTTGTCCTTGGATTTAGTTGAAGAGTTTCGTAGTTATTTAGTTGATAGATTTGTATTCTCCTTGATAAATTTAAAACAAATTTCAGAAAAAGATTTTGAAATAAAGGAGAATGGTAGCGTATTATTGAATGACAAAGGAAGAAAGATTTTTTTAAGTAAGTGGAAAGAGAGAAAAGATAAATTGATTTTGCATCCATATATTGATGAGAAAATCAAAATTGGATTGTTACCCTATGTTCAGGCTCAATTACTTGCAAAATCAATTCGTGGTGATATTTCAGGTTATCCCCCTTTTCTCATATAATTTGGTGATAACAATGATGGTATTAATAACATATGACGTAAATACAGAAGATAGACATGGAAGAAAGAGGTTGAGGAAAGTTGCAGAATTATGTGTTGATTATGGACAAAGAGTTCAAAATTCTGTTTTTGAGTGTTCTTTAGCCCCTGCTGAGTATGTTGAAATTAAAGAAAGACTATTAAAAATAATTGATGAAACAACGGATAGTATCAGATTTTATAATCTCGGGAAAAACTGGCAACATAGAGTTGAAAAAATAGGATTTGATAATTCGTATGATCCAGATAAAGATTTGTTAATTTTTTGAGTTGAGCGAACCTATAGTGAACAGAAAATCATATATAGGTTCGCCTTAAATAAATGATATTTATCTAGATTTTTATCAATTATCAAAATGGTTATCACTTATAATTATGTTATAAACTGCGCTATTTCGCGCAGTCTCACCTTACACAGGTGAGTGGATTGAAAACAATCCATCACTAGGTTATCATTTATCTGAACGCGTCTCACCTTACACAGGTGAGTGGATTGAAAAGCTTATCAGAGAGCCAGATAAGCATTTTTACGCGTCTCACCTTACACAGGTGAGTGGATTGAAAAAATATTGGCGATGTGATTTCTGTCACAGATTACAGTCTCACCTTACACAGGTGAGTGGATTGAAAAATTGTAATTACGCTCATAATGGAGTTAGCGTTAATGTCTCACCTTACACAGGTGAGTGGATTGAAAATCTTGGTCTACGGTATCATTGACAACAAGAAAAACGTCTCACCTTACACAGGTGAGTGGATTGAAAATTACGCTCGTTATGATGAAGAAAGAGATTATAACGTCTCACCTTACACAGGTGAGTGGATTGAAAATTTTAACCTTACTTACATTTAAAATCATGTAATCGTCTCACCTTACACAGGTGAGTGGATTGAAAATCCACGCTCGCTTGCCTTGTCGTCCCACACGTAGGGTCTCACCTTACACAGGTGAGTGGATTGAAAATTGTATTCGCGATATTTAGAAGATAAATCAGAATTGTCTCACCTTACACAGGTGAGTGGATTGAAAATAAATTTTTTTTATCTAGGTCTGATGGGGTATCAGTCTCACCTTACACAGGTGAGTGGATTGAAAAGTTACATTAAATACTGCTATTAAAGGTGCTTGATGTCTCACCTTACACAGGTGAGTGGATTGAAAATAGCAACGCCATATAATACCGGCATCCGACTTAGGAGTCTCACCTTACACAGGTGAGTGGATTGAAAAACACCATTAGCGCCTGAATAAAAGGCACTCCATGGGTCTCACCTTACACAGGTGAGTGGATTGAAAACATTATTTAAATCGATGTAGCCATTCTGCACGTTGTCTCACCTTACACAGGTGAGTGGATTGAAAAATGCTTAATAACTCTGCTTTCAACAGGATTTACGCGTCTCACCTTACACAGGTGAGTGGATTGAAAAATCAAATTTAGGACGCATCAGACCACTATCACGGTCTCACCTTACACAGGTGAGTGGATTGAAAAGCATGAACAGATAGAGGATTTAGTGAAGTATTTTGTCTCACCTTACACAGGTGAGTGGATTGAAAATGACAATGAACGAATGAGTGGAGAAGAATTCTTTGTCTCACCTTACACAGGTGAGTGGATTGAAAATAATTGAGTCGAGTAAGTATCGTGAAGGTTTAAGTCTCACCTTACACAGGTGAGTGGATTGAAAAATTGGTAGCGTCTCTCGGCCCATCCATAACTCTGTCTCACCTTACACAGGTGAGTGGATTGAAAAACAACAGGCGCAGACATTAGAGAGATGATGCTGTGTCTCACCTTACACAGGTGAGTGGATTGAAAAACTCCAGTATTTGAGACAGTCAAGGAAGTTGTACGTCTCACCTTACACAGGTGAGTGGATTGAAAATCCTGAAAGTGGAACATCAGAAGCGCAATTCCTGTCTCACCTTACACAGGTGAGTGGATTGAAAATTCATATTGCTGCTTTTGACGTGTTAAACGCTCTTGTCTCACCTTACACAGGTGAGTGGATTGAAAAGCCAAATTCTGTGGCCCACTTACGATATCTTAGAGTCTCACCTTACACAGGTGAGTGGATTGAAAAAGTTGAGTTGCATCCATGCAGATTGTCTGTATTAGTCTCACCTTACACAGGTGAGTGGATTGAAAATAACTCGGTCTTTTGCTTGATTGCACTAGATAAAGTCTCACCTTACACAGGTGAGTGGATTGAAAAAAGGCTCTAGCGTAGTCCAAAACGCAGTAGTGCTGTCTCACCTTACACAGGTGAGTGGATTGAAAATCTCTTTTATGTTAAAATTTAAGTGTTCAGATTAAGTCTCACCTTACACAGGTGAGTGGATTGAAAAACTTGCTTTAGACCTTCTTAATTGCAGCTCAACTCGTCTCACCTTACACAGGTGAGTGGATTGAAAACAAAAATCGTCATGAGTTTAATAGGCTCAATAAGTCTCACCTTACACAGGTGAGTGGATTGAAAAAGGATTATCCAAGACACAATTATAATCTTGGGCAGTCTCACCTTACACAGGTGAGTGGATTGAAAATTATAATGGTAATGAAACTTTAGAAGATAGTAAGACTGTCTCACCTTACACAGGTGAGTGGATTGAAAAGAAGGAAGTGACGACTAATGCCGACAGCTGAATACGTCTCACCTTACACAGGTGAGTGGATTGAAAAACCCTTGATACTATTGTTGAAGTTATGAAGGTCTGTCTCACCTTACACAGGTGAGTGGATTGAAAAAGCCTTAGAGCCCCAAGGGATACAGGTATAGTACCGTCTCACCTTACACAGGTGAGTGGATTGAAAATCAATGCGGTTGCTTGCGTCGCTTCATCGATGCTGGTCTCACCTTACACAGGTGAGTGGATTGAAATTCGTAGCGCCGATATTGTCCATGACCCAACGTTGTCTCACCTTACACAGGTGAGTGGATTGAAATTAAAGCTAAGGCTGACCAGCTGTCTAAAGCTTTGTCGTCTCACCTTACACAGGTGAGTGGATTGAAATTTTTAATTCTTCTGGAAACATTCGCCCCTACTCCTTGTCTCACCTTACACAGGTGAGTGGATTGAAATCTGATTAATCTTTTCGACATTGACTACCGGACCGTCTCACCTTACACAGGTGAGTGGATTGAAATAATTCTTTACCGATAACAAAGTAATTCAAACGGAATGTCTCACCTTACACAGGTGAGTGGATTGAAATTATGACTGACCCTAGCTCAAACGAGACGACTTTTTGTCTCACCTTACACAGGTGAGTGGATTGAAATACTCTATCTGCCACATTCTCACCTCCTAAAACGCGTCTCACCTTACACAGGTGAGTGGATTGAAATATGAATGCTACGCGCACGTATTCGGAAATATCCAGTCTCACCTTACACAGGTGAGTGGATTGAAATAGCGGTAATTACATTTAGGTCAGTTGAAAGTTCGTCTCACCTTACACAGGTGAGTGGATTGAAATCGTACAAGATAAACATCACTTGCTCTTGCGTGGATGTCTCACCTTACACAGGTGAGTGGATTGAAATTTCACTCACTTTGTTAGATCGTTGCCAGTTTTCTGTCTCACCTTACACAGGTGAGTGGATTGAAATTCTACTATTATATATAGTTTTTTGTGCTTTTTGAGTCTCACCTTACACAGGTGAGTGGATTGAAATACAGACACAATCGGAAAGTTAGCAGAAGCTAGTACAGTCTCACCTTACACAGGTGAGTGGATTGAAATTTACTCAATGGAACACGCAAACGGTCAACCGATGGTCTCACCTTACACAGGTGAGTGGATTGAAATATGTGCTTTAGCAAATAATAAAGTCTATAAAGATGTCTCACCTTACACAGGTGAGTGGATTGAAATCTTGATAAGTCATAACAGCTTCAAAATCATTTATAGTCTCACCTTACACAGGTGAGTGGATTGAAATTAATATTGGTTGCTACAGCTACTCTGTAATAGCCGTCTCACCTTACACAGGTGAGTGGATTGAAATTACAGCGTATATATGGCTACACAAGCTAGAAGAACGTCTCACCTTACACAGGTGAGTGGATTGAAATTAAGTCGATATAATCTAATGTAATTGCTGTATTAAAGTCTCACCTTACACAGGTGAGTGGATTGAAATAGTTATGGGATACATTTAAATTTAATTCATGCTATGTCTCACCTTACACAGGTGAGTGGATTGAAATATACCTACACCACTTTCTATAACTATACTCATATTGTCTCACCTTACACAGGTGAGTGGATTGAAATTTTAGCTGATGTAGAAGAAATTGCTGAACAAGCTGAGTCTCACCTTACACAGGTGAGTGGATTGAAATCATGTTGCTGTACAAAGTAGTTGATTGTCTTAAAGTCTCACCTTACACAGGTGAGTGGATTGAAATTTTAAATGAGTTGTACTCGCCTTGTAGTGTGGTCGTCTCACCTTACACAGGTGAGTGGATTGAAATAAGAATAACATCAAAGGTATCGTCATTGTTTTCTGTCTCACCTTACACAGGTGAGTGGATTGAAATACTAAAATCGTTAGTTTATTAGATGATTTAACTCGTCTCACCTTACACAGGTGAGTGGATTGAAATCGGTTGGTCGTCTGCTTTCCATTTATGTTTGATAGAGTCTCACCTTACACAGGTGAGTGGATTGAAATTTTACACTCTGCTATTAACTTAAACCCATTATTTGTCTCACCTTACACAGGTGAGTGGATTGAAATTTTGATATTGTCCAGTAGCTCCTCCCTATGTTCGGTCTCACCTTACACAGGTGAGTGGATTGAAATTTTTTCATCATCTGTATTCATTTCTAAAATATCAAGGTCTCACCTTACACAGGTGAGTGGATTGAAATAATATTTTGCTCGGCTAAAATTGGCGTTCCGGCTGTCTCACCTTACACAGGTGAGTGGATTGAAATTACTTGATATTCGTATTCCGATTCTCTTGACACTGTCTCACCTTACACAGGTGAGTGGATTGAAATTAACATAAAAATACCTCCTAATCATTTTCATTATGTCTCACCTTACACAGGTGAGTGGATTGAAATTATATAAGCTATATTTTCGCCGTATTTGTCTTTGTCTCACCTTACACAGGTGAGTGGATTGAAATAAATGATCATACTCGTTAATAATGACTCTTTTAACGTCTCACCTTACACAGGTGAGTGGATTGAAATGATAAAGTAGCTAGTGAATTAGGATGCGCAGTTAGTCTCACCTTACACAGGTGAGTGGATTGAAATCATCCTGTACCTATTTTTGTTAAACCTGTGATAGATGTCTCACCTTACACAGGTGAGTGGATTGAAATAATTGCCATTTTACAGCAAAATGCACCAAAATATGGTCTCACCTTACACAGGTGAGTGGATTGAAATAATCACCAATTTACAGCAAAATGCGCCAAAATATGTCTCACCTTACATAGGTGAGTGGATTGAAATGTACCACTTGGATAGCGATTAGGGACATCTCGCCAGTCTCACTTTACATAGGTGAGTGGATTGAAATTAGTGAAATCCGTACCAAAAAGTGCATTAAAGTGTCTCACCTTACACAGGTGAGTGGATTGAAATAGTTTTACTGATACCACATCATTAAGAGTACAATTTGAGAATGATGTAAACCAACCTCCCCAAGCTATGTGACTTTGGAGAGGTTGGTTTGGTTGGGTTATTCTGCTAGCTTGACGATTTTGGTGCCGTGGAGTTCGTGAATGCCGAGTTGGTTGGCGATTTCTTCTGCGTTTTCGTAAGTGATTTGTCCGCCTGGTAAGATGGTGATGCGATCAGCCGCGTAGTCAATCAACTCTTTTAAGCGTGGGAGAGTGTCTGAGATGGATTCACTCATTGGACCACCATGGGTAAGAATACGATGGACCCCGTGTTCTGCTAACCAGTCAATGGCTTCAAATTGGCGTTCGACGGGGATTTCGTCAAAGGCCATGTGGAAGGTAATCTGTAAACCTTCTGCGACTTCAATGAGTTCTTCCATCGCCTCTTCGTCAATCCAGTTACTTGGAGTCAGGCAGCCAAAGACCACGCCATCGACACCGAGTTTTTTCGCTTCAATCAGATCAGTATGCATGATTTTCAGATCGATATCATTATAGATAAAATGTCCTTTGCGTGGACGAATCATGACCATCACAGGGACTTGCTTTTCATTACAATAACTAATTGCTTCTTCTAGGACTCCGGTACTTGGCGTTGTGCCACCAACTGCTAAATTATCACAAAGTTCGATACGTTTAGCCCCACGGTGAATGGCTAGAGGGATATCTGTATAGTTTTCTGCACAAAATTCTTTAATCAAAGTAGACATGTTTTTCTTCCTTTCTAAATTCTTCCTTGGGTATTCTAACATATTCTTCAGGTTTTCGCATCGATTCATCAAGTTTTATCTTCTAGTATCAATCAAATATATATTGCAAATGCAACATCTGGAGTGTATAATCACTTAAAAGAGCAAGGGAGGGAAAAATTTGTCAGCGGAAATTTTACGTTCCATTGGTCGGATTGCGCGTGCCTTGGATTCTATTGCAAATGTTGAATTCAAAGACAATGCATTAAATCGTGGGCAGTATTTATATTTGGTGCGAATTTTTGAGCATCCAGGCATTATTTTAGAGGAACTATCGCTAATGGTATGTGTGGATAAGACAACGGCCTCAAGAGCGGTGAATAAACTCGTTAAACAAGGGCTAGTTCAAAAGCAAAGTGACGAAAAATCAGTGAATCGAAAGTTTTTAACAGTGACGAAAACTGGAGAGAAGCTAGCAAAATTGATTTTACAAGAAAATGATTATTCTGAGCAAAAGGCGTTGCAAGGTTTAAATCCACAGCAAATTTTGCAGTTAAAGGAATTATTAACGATAGTAGATGACAATATTTTTGAAGAATATCGCCAAGTGAAGTCTGGTAAAATTCGTGATTATTTAGAGGAGTGATTTTTTTGATTCGTGAAGTAAAAAGTTCAGAAATTGATGTGTTATGTGAACTTAGCCGGCAAACATTTATTGAGACTTTTGCTGCGGTAAATACGCCAAAAGATTTGCAAGATTATTTAGAACGAAATTTAACCGTGGAAAAGCTAACAGCAGAGTTTAATCAGCTACATTCATACTTTTATTTTCTAGAAAAAGAAGGCAAAATTGCTGGTTTTTTAAAGCTAAATTTAGCGGAAGCGCAAACGGAATATCAGCAAGAAGACAGCTTGGAAGTAGAACGGATTTATATCAAGCAAGCTTTCCAAGGTCAAGGTTGCGGGAAGGAGTTATTCGCTTTTGCTCTAAATCAAGCGAGAAAGTTAGGCAAGAAAAAAGTTTGGCTAGGTGTTTGGGAGCATAATGAAAAAGCGTTAAAATTTTATCAAGATCATGGATTCCACCAAATCGATGCTCACACGTTTTGGATGGGAGATGATCCGCAAACCGACTATATTTATCAGCTAGAATTATAGATTGAATAGCTTATCTTGATTGAAGTTAAAGATAGGCTTTTTTCATGCAAAGATAGGTGAAAATACTTGGGGGACATTGCTAGAGGCTTTGACAGTGTGGTATAGTTGGAAGGTAGGTTTTTTCAAGAAAATTTGCTTGAATGCGGCAAATTTGTAAAATGTTTTTTGAATTTAGAAAGGAAATAGGTGAATGTTAAAGAAAATTGATCGCGCGAAACTTTTTCTAGAGGCCCATGCGCAAGTGTTTGCTTGTCCGATTTGTCATGAAAAAATGCAAGCGACAGAAAGTGGGCTAGTTTGTGCTCAACATCATCGCTTTGATCTTTCTAAAAAAGGGACGCTCTATTTTTTGAAGTCGCAGCTAAAGAGTGATTATGATGCTAAGCTTTTTGCTCATCGCGCGCGTATGATTCAAGGTGGCATGTATGATCCATTGCTTGAGGTCTTGGCGAAATATCTCAAGCAAGCAAAAGTACTGGATATTGGCTGTGGTGAGGGTAGTTTCTTGGCCCAATTGACGCAAAAAGTGACACCTGCATTGACGGTGGGATTTGATATTGCCAAAGAAGGGATTTATCAGGCAAGTAATCACACACAATTTGATCAAGCATTTTGGTGTGTGGCAGACTTGACGAATTTGCCTTTTGCCGATCAGTCTTTTGATGTGTTGCTAAATATTTTCTCACCTTCGAATTATCGTGAGTTCGACCGTATCCTAGCTCCTGGTGGGAAGTTGTTCAAGGTGATTCCTGGTGAGTATTATCTAAAAGAGCTGCGGCAAGCCTTTTATCCAAATGATGCGCGTAAACAGCATTATTCCAATGAAGCAGTGGTTGAAAAATTATTGCAAGCCTATCCTGATACGACATTTGAAAAGGTACAGTATACTTTTGATATTCCGAAAGCGTTGCGATTATCTTTATTGGAGATGTCGCCTTTGGAGTGGCAAGTAGACCCAGTTATCAAGCAGGCCTTGCAACAAGCACCCCTTGAAAAAATTACGATAGACCTCTTAGTTGCGATGAGCCAAAAAAGCTAGCTAATTTTGCTAGTAGAACAATCGTATGTTTTCAAAAAATGTAAGCAAACAAAATTTGTGAAATTCACAAAAGAAAAGTTTGTGAAATTTTTGGAAGAATTACGAAAAAATAGCTGTAAAATGAAACGAAATTTGCTATTTTAAATTGTTTGAATTGCACTGAAAAATAGTACAATTTAACACTGAAGAAGCAGCTGTTAAAATGACCATTTTTTACGATTTCTACATTTTTTGTAGGTTTTACCTAATTTTTTTAGGGGTTTGAGGCTGTTTTTGAAAAAATATTTGATAAATTTGAAGTTTTTTTGAATTTTCTATTGCCAAGAAGTAGTGAGAGTGATATAGTATACACAAGTTGCTTTTCATTGGTTTTTATCAGTATCCTGTTCTGATAAAAGTTAGTGAAAAATACTTCACTAACGTAGCCTCTCGCAGTGCCAGACACCGAGTGGGTTACGTTTTTTTTTTAGGTCGTGAAGCAGCTTGGGAAGCCTCGAAGAAATTGCAGTGCTTACCTACCGCTGAGAAAATCGGATGAAAGGAGATTTTCTCAAGCGGTAGGGCGAATTTCACAATGTCTAGCTGCTGAACGCCGTGTACCCAAGGATGTGAGGCGGTTCGAACAGCTTCAAGTAAAAGGTTATCAATCAACTTGGGCAAATACGAGAAAATTCATGTGTTACCTTCTGCTAAGAAAATCGGATAAAAGGAGATTTTCTTAAGCAGGAGGGTGAATTTTCCGAGTATTTAGTTGATTGATACTGATAAAGCTAAGGTTTCCGGAATGTCAGGAAAATCCATCGTGTATTAAGATTTTCCAAGACAGGCCGGCTTAGATGCAAAGGAGCTAGTCGCCGAATACAGATTTAGGTAGCAAAGCAGCTTAGGAAGCCTCGAAAAAATTTGTGTGCTTACCTATCGCTGAGAAGTTATATAAATAATAGATAAGATAGATTGAGAAAGGTCAGAGATAAAGTGAATCATATTGTATTGTTTGAACCAGAGATTCCGGCCAATACCGGGAATATTGCTAGAACGTGTGCGGCGACGAATACCCCGTTGCATCTAATCGAACCATTAGGATTTAGTACAGATGATAAGCATTTAAAACGGGCTGGTCTGGATTATTGGCATAGTGTAGACATTACCTATCATGAGAATCTAGCAGCCTTTTTAGCGACTCTACCAAGTGAGGCGCATTTGCATTTGATTACGAAGTTTGCCAATAAAGTATATAGTGAGGTGAACTTCAATGATGGTGCGGATCACTACTTTATGTTTGGAAAAGAAACCAAGGGCTTGCCGGAAAGTTTTATGCGTGAAAATGAAGAGAAGTGTTTGCGTATCCCGATGAATGATACCCATGTGAGGTCCTTGAATTTATCTAATACAGCGGCGTTAATCATCTATGAAGCATTGCGCCAACAAGCTTTTCCAGGATTAGAATTAAGTCATCACTATGAAAATGATAAATTAGATTAGAGGGTCAGTATGCAATTATATTTCACAAGACATGGACGGACAGAATGGAATTTAGAAGGTCGCTTTCAAGGTAGAGAAGGAGATTCGCCACTTTTACCAGAAAGTTACGCTGAGATTCAAAAATTAGGAGAGTATTTGAAAGACGTACCATTTGCGGCGATTTATGCTTCAAGTGCGCCCCGTGCGTTAACAACGGCCAAAGAGATTGCCAAACATCTTAAGACAAATGTGCCGATTATTGAAACCGATGATTTACGTGAAATGGGCTTTGGTCGCTTAGAGGGACGTTTGTTTACTGAGGTGAATCAAGAGTACCCAGAAGCGAGTCAAATGCGTAAACGACTGGATAAATACGATCCCACGCCTTTTAATGGAGAACCCATCGGACATTTATTAAGACGTATCGAAAACGTGGTCACAACCGCAGCCAAAGCCCATCTAGATGAAGGACCGGTGCTGTTTGTCGGTCATGGGGCTTCGTTTGCGGCAAGTATTCCTTGGTTGATAGGCAAACCATTGAGTGATTTGCGCGAATTAGGGAGCTTGAAAAATAGCAGTTTAACCATTTTAGAGACACAAACAGGGGATTTACCTTATCAATTAAAGGTATGGAATGAAACCAATTTTTTAGCTGAAAAATGAGGTGAGGACAGTGGATAACCAATTAGTCGGGACAATTGTAGCTACATTTTTTGAGAATCAACGTAATTTTTTCAAAGTTTTGCTAGTGAAAATTCAGGAGAAAGACTTTGATTTTGCGGAAAAAGAAATCGTCGTGACGGGTACTTTTGGCCAAATCCAAGAAGGGGAAAGCTATGAATTCAAGGGTACTTTAGTGACGCATCCACGATATGGGTTACAGTTTCAGTCTCAGAGTTATTCACAAAGTCAGCCCACTTCACAAAATGGCTTGATTGCGTATTTTTCCAGTGATCGTTTTCCAGGAATTGGGAAGAAGTTAGCGGCAAATATTGTCGATGCTTTAGGTGAAGACGCGATTGAGACGATTATTCAAGATCCGGATTGTTTAGCCCAAGTGAGTGGTCTAACGGAAGCCAAACAAAAGATGGTTGCTGATGTCGTTGCCCAAAATCATGGGATGGATAAAGTGATTGTCGGCTTATCCAAGTATGGCTTTGGGAGTCAGCTTTCCTTTGCGATTTACCAAAAATATCATAATCAGGCTTTAGAGGTTATCGAAACCAATCCTTATCAATTAGTGGAAGACATTGATGGGATTGGCTTTAAGCGTGCTGATTATCTAGCAAGTCAACTCGGAATAGCAGATGATAGTAAAGAACGTTTGCGAGCAGCCGTGATTCATCAGCTTTTTCAGTCTTGTATCGAAAATGGCAATACTTATGTGACGGCCCAGGAGTTATTGGAATCAACTATTCGTTTGTTAGAAGAAAGCCGACCAGTCGAGATTATGCCCAATGATTTAGCCAATGTGATTATGGAAATGACGCAAGAAGGGGTTATCCAACAAGACGGGATGAATTTGTATGAAAATAGTTTGTTCTTCTCGGAATATGGGATTAGTACCTCGATAAATCATCTGTTGAATCGTAAAAAAGAAATCAATTATCCTAAAGAAAAAATTGAAAAAGCCTTGCGAAAAGTTGAAAAACGTCTGGGCATTTCTTATGGTGCTTCTCAAGTTGAGGCGATTCATGCGGCAATCACTTCTCCTTTATTTATTTTAACGGGTGGTCCGGGGACAGGAAAGACTACGGTGGTGAATGGAATTGTGCAGCTTTTTGCGGAATTAAATGAGCTTGATTTAGCCGCTCATAAGTATACGGAGACGACTTTTCCGATTCTTCTAGCAGCCCCGACTGGACGAGCTGCCAAACGGATGAATGAAACAACTGGCCTGCCTAGTGGGACGATTCATCGCTTGCTTGGTCTTAACGGGAAAGAGCGCAAACCTTTAGTGGAAGTCAATGAGTTAGAAGGCGGCCTTTTGATTGTTGATGAGATGTCGATGGTCGATACGTGGTTAGCGAATATGCTCTTTAAGTCGATTAATGAAAATATGCAAGTGATTTTGGTCGGCGATAAGGATCAATTGCCATCTGTAGGTCCTGGTCAAGTATTGCACGATTTATTAAGTGTGCCTGCGATTCCTCAAGCTGAATTAACCGAGATTTATCGTCAAGGGGAGGGCTCGAGTATTATTCCTTTAGCACACGAAATCAAAGAAGGACGCCTACCAGAAAATTTCGTTACAAAACAGCCAGATCGCAGTTTTATTTCTTGTCAGGCGAGTCAAATTGAAGGGGTCATTTCGCAAATTGTCCAAAAAGCGAAGGAGAAAGGCTTTACTTCACAAGATATTCAAGTCCTTGCGCCAATGTATCGCGGGTTGGCAGGAATCGATGCTTTAAATAAAATGATGCAAGAAATCTTAAATCCACTGACTCCAGGAAAAAAAGAAGTGCAGTTTAATGAAGTGAGTTATCGAATTGGCGATAAAGTTTTACAGCTAGTAAATTCTGCGGAACTTAATGTTTTTAATGGCGATATGGGGATTATTGTCGGTATTATTGAAGCAAAATATGCCGAAAGTAAGATGGATGAGTTGGTGATTGCTTTTGATAGTAATGAAGTGACTTATCCGCGTAATGAGTGGAATCAGATTACGCTGGCTTATTGTTGTTCCATTCATAAGTCTCAAGGTAGTGAATTTAATATGGTGATTTTGCCGATGGTGCGTCAATATTCGCGGATGTTGCAGCGAAATTTATTGTATACAGCGGTGACACGAAGTAAAGAGCGCTTGATTTTACTAGGCGAGGTCGAGGCCTTTCAAACTTGTGTGACGCATGTATCCGCCAACCGTCAGACTACTTTGGCTAAACGAATTTTAGAGCATGATCAAATGACCGACATGATGTATTTGAAAGTGCAGCAATATGAGGATGCGATGTATAGCGAGGATGCTCATGAAGCGGTCGAAAGTAAACCGCTCCGCACAGCTAAAGAGAAAACGACTGAAAATCAAGTAGCACCAGAACAACTTTTTCAATCACCAGTCAGTGAGCCAATCCTTAAAGTCAAAGAATCAGCCAGTGAAGTGATGGATTTATTTGCTGTGGAAGAGTCACAAGGGATTGATTATGCGACAGTGACTGATTCTTCTAAAAAATCGGTTGTTAATGAAGGAACAATGGCTTTAGCAGAAGTAACTAAGACTGATTCGGGAAGTTTTGGTGTAGAGCAAGCCGCATTACCTGAATATTTAACTGCTGCAGTCATTCAAAATGGCCAAATTGATCCGATGATAGGAATGGAAAACATTAGTCCGTATGATTTTATGAAATAAGCTTGAGAGATACACATTTTCTTGGTTGAAAGTGTGTATTTCTTTTTCTTATTTTTTCTAAAGTCGATGAAAAATTAATGAAACGTGCTAGAATCTATGCTATACTTGAAGTCGATTGAAAATTTTAGTTAATAACTTTTTGAAATAGATGAAAGAAGGATTATTCATATGTGTGGTATCGTAGGGTTTATTAACCAACAATCCGATTTACAAGAAAAGAAACGAATTGTCAATGCGATGATGGATACAATTATTCACCGTGGTCCTAATAGTAGTGGGGAACACGTCGATGAAGGCGCGGCACTTGGATTTCGTCGTTTAAGTATCATTGACTTAGAAGGTGGTAGTCAACCAATTTATAATGAAGACGGGACTAAAGTAATTACCTTCAATGGTGAAATTTATAACCATCGTATTTTACGTGAAGAACTAAAAAAAGCAGGTCATATCTTTAAAACCCATGCTGATACAGAAGTGTTACTGCATGGCTATGAAGAATGGGGTGCGGAGTTATTACAAAAAGTTCGTGGGATGTTTGCCTTTGTCATTTGGGATACGAAAACCCAAACTTTATTTGGTGCTCGCGATCATTTTGGTATTAAACCATTTTATTATGCGCAAATGAATGGCACGTTTATGTATGGTTCAGAAATTAAGAGCTTTTTAAAACATCCTGATTTCGTCAAAGAATTGAATAAAGAAGCCCTAAAACCTTACATGACTTTCCAATATTCTGCTTTAGATGAAACTTTCTTTAAAGGGGTTTTCCGAATTAAAGAGGGACATTACTTCACTTACCATCAAGGTCAATTAAAAATCGAACAATATTGGGATGTAGCAGACAATGAACAAGATATGACTTTAGAGCAAACGGTGGATTTGATTGACGATACTGTAGTTAAATCTATTGAAGCACATCAAATCGCTGATGTTGAAGTGGGTTCTTTCCTTTCTAGTGGGGTAGACTCAAGTTATGTAACTAGTGTTTTACGCCCAGAACATTCTTATTCAATTGGGTTTGGCGATGAAAGTTACAACGAATCCGTTCAAGCGCGTCAATTAACCGATATGATTGGCTTAAGTAATACCTCAACTGTGATTAAAGGGGAAGAAGCTTTTGAGATGTTCCCAATTATCCAATATCACTTAGATGAACCAGATTCTAATCCTTCTTGTGTACCTTTGTATTTCTTAGCAGAGTTAGCAAGTCGTGATGTGCGCGTCGTTTTAAGTGGGGAAGGTGCCGATGAATTATTTGCCGGGTATGTCAATTACGGATTTTTCACTCGCTCCAAAGCTATTCGTGTTTTCACCAATGGCTTGAAGAAATTGCCAAAACGTGCGCGCTACTTTATTGCTAGCAAGTTGAAGAACAAACATTTCCATGGTAGCTTCCATATGTATACCAACCTTGCGCCAGCTGAAGAATTCTTTATTGGGCAAGCGAAGGTCTTTGAAGAAGCGGAAACCACTCGTTATCTTCAACCTAAGTATCAAAAGAGCCCAACTGTGAAACAAATTGTCGATGAAAATTATCGTCGAGTGGTTGATCGTAGTGAAATCAGAAAGATGCAGTATTTAGATATTCACCAATGGATGCCAAAAGATATCTTGTTAAAAGCAGATAAGATGTCAATGGCTCACTCTTTAGAATTACGAGTACCATTACTTGATATAGAAGTAATGCGTACAGCTGAAAAAGTACCGTCTAAATATTTGATTAATGAAGAAAATACGAAATTTGCTTTCCGTCAAGCAGCGAGTCGTCATTTGCCAGAAGAATGGTATAATCGCGAAAAAATTGGTTTCCCTGTGCCAATTAAGGACTGGTTACGTGAAGAAAAATATTACAAACATGTACGTGAATTATTTAGCGCTGATTTTGTAGAAGAATTCTTTAATCAAGAAGCGATTTTACGTTTATTAGATGATAACTTTGCAGGAAAAGTGGATGAACGCCGTAAGATTTGGACCATTTTCACTTTCTTAACTTGGTATAAAGTGTACTTCATTCAAGATGGCAGCAAACCAGCAGTAGAAAAAATTGCCTAAATTTAAAGCTCGATTATCTATTTCAAGGTAGTCGGGCTTTTTAAGTGCAAAAAAACAAGTAAGCGACAGTTCACTTACTTGTTTAGGTTAATACCAGAATAATTGCTTTTTTATAGTAAAGGTGATGTCAAAGCTGCGTTCACCCATTTCTTCGCCATCTGCTTGTCCGTGTTGGGCGATGGTCGAAACGATTTTTATCTTATTGGCTTGGAAATAGTGGCAAAACTTCTTGTTTAAATGTGTTTTTCGAAAAATATGGTAAGCAATCCAGGGTACTTTCAGCCAAGAAGGTTTTTCGATAATAACCAAGTCTACCTTTTCGTTGTGTACTGATGCATTGGGTGCAATAGGGACACCACCGCCAAAGTATGGATGATTAGATGTCGTGCAAAGATATGTTTTGGGAAAACTGTATTGTTTGCCATTTACCTCGACCAAAATTGGAAAAGGGCGTTGTTTCATCAAAGTACGGATAACAGATGATAAATAAGAAAAAGAACGCAGATTAAATTTTTGTAGCAGTCCTTTGATTTTCGAGTGATTGGTTTCATAGACAATAGCAGCATCTAAACCGATCCCTATATTATTTAATGCTAATCCTTCTTCTTGGTAAATTCCTTCATTATAGTAGATAATGCTACATTCTTTTGGTTGCTTATTTTGAATGATTTGTTTCATAATCGTAATAGGTTCACGTGTTAATCCCAACCCACGAGCGAAATCATTCCCAGAACCAGCTGGAATATAGGCAATCGGAATTTGCTTATTTAGTCGATATAATTCATTGACGACCTGATGAATCGTCCCATCACCGCCAATCACGACTAATAATGGGTAGACTTCATCTGGGGACATTTTTTCATCAAAAGTTTTTAAATCATGGACGGCCATTTCTTGGATTAAGCGGCGTTCATGATCAGGATGGGTGGTAAAACGGGCACTGTAGGGAAGTTTGGCAGCTTTTAGATATTGAATCACTTGCTCACCAGCTATCCGCCCTTGACCACCGCCAGAATTAGGATTCACTAATAAATGATAAAATAATTCCATACTTAACTTCCATTTCTAAAAAATCATTCCTAGGTATTATATCATGTTGAAAAAATAATACAAAGCAATAAACTTGAAAATCGCAAAGAAGCATTCCCATT
>SKEL01001906.1_pt1 | contig 17110 bp, 12 predicted proteins | sample 4826741 | NCBI WGS metagenome assembly SKEL01 (sample SAMN11008810, study PRJNA524170) | human gut metagenome | biome: Human fecal sample; material: Feces; isolation source: fecal sample from pouch patient p33 | host: Homo sapiens | place: Israel: Tel-Aviv | collected 2016-03-22
ATTATATACTGTAGCAATATTTATGACAATATAATTTGTGATTTCTGCAACTCCAATTCCACTTTTTCTTTCGTCTCTGCGATTTCATCAATAGCTGCCTGTGTAGCCTCATTTGGATTATCCCCAGCAGATTTCAAAGCACTCTGGTAGAGGTAATTCATCTTTTCCCATTTCAACAAGTCATTAAACACCTTATAACTTTTGATATTTAACAGAGCGTCCTGCAAAAATAATGTATGCTTTTTTCCTCTAGAACTATAGCCAAATTCCAGATAAGAGGAAAGGATAGGATTGAACTGGATAGATACTGTTTCATCTTTTAACATTTTATCTTCTCCACGCTCTCCGCTAATCTGTATGATACCGGAATTACAAAGCACCATAAGTATTCCCATCAGATCACCAACTGTTTCCAGACGAAGTCCGGCAGTATCACTGCCGTTCAAAGCATTATAACTGACACCGAGTGCGGCTGCAATCTTCTCTAATTGAGGTGGTTGTGGCTGCATTTTATTTGTTTCGTATTTTCGGATGGACACCGGATGGATGCCGGTCAGTTCAGCCAATTTATCTTGCGTGATTCCGATTTGTTTACGGCAATATTTGATTTTTTCTCCTACGGTCATTTTTATCGCCCTCCATGTATCGAGATGGCTACATTATAACATGTATGAAAAAATTTTTCTACCAGCATTTCAAAATACTTGACAATAGCGATGTCGCTACATATAATAAAAACATAAAAAGTAGCTATATCGCTACAACAAGAAAAGGAGGAATTTTATATGGCACAGAACAACAAGATTTATATTACTGCAAATGAACTCGCAGAAATGTTGGGTGTTTCCGTGGGTCATGCTTATAAGCTGATTCGTAAGCTAAATCAGGAATTGGAAAAAGAAGGATTTCTGGTGATTGCAGGCAAAGTTCCCAGACGTTATTTTGAAAAGCGTTGGTATGGGTACAGTGTATAGGAGGTGTTTTGAATGAGAGCAGAAAAAGACAAGAAAACAGGAAAATGGTTGATTCAGTATCGTTATACGGATTGGCAGGGTAAGCGCCGGAAATCCACAAAAAGAGGTTTTGCTACCAAAAGAGAGGCGGAGGAATGGCTGCGAAATTTCCTTATTACGCAGAATGCGGACTTTGATATGAAATTTGAGGAATTCTGGAAAATGTATTGTGCAGATATGGAGACTCGTCTGCGGGAGCATACCATGAGAACGAAAAAGTATATTGTGGAACTGAAAATTCTTCCGTATTTCGGGAAGAAGCGGGTAAATGATATTACAGCAGCGGACATCCGGCAATGGCAGAATGAGTTGATTAAAAAGGGGTATTCACCTACTTACCTGAAAACAATTAATAACCAGTTGAGTGCAATATTTAATTATGCAGTCCGATATTACGATTTGAAAAGTAATCCCTGTGCAAAGGCTGGAAGCATGGGAAAGAGCAAAGCTGAAGAAATGGACTTCTGGACAGGAGAGGAATTTAGGAAGTTTATCGACAGCGTTATGAACAAAAGGGTTTCTTATATGGCATTTATGACTTTGTACTGGACGGGGATGCGTTTGGGAGAACTGCTGGCTTTGACTCCAAAAGATGTTGACCTGGAAAAACGAACGATTTCTATCACAAAATCTTATCAGCGTCTTGGCAGGAAAGATGTGATTACTCCACCAAAGACGCCGAAGAGCAAGAGAGTGATTACTATTCCGGAGTTTCTAGCTGCAGATATCAAGGATTATATGGATAGTTTATATGATTTGCAGGAGGGCGACAGGCTGTTTCCCATTACAAAATATTATCTCGAGCATGAAATGCAGCGAGGAATTAAAGAAAGTGGTGTAAAGCGGATACGGCTGCACGATTTGAGACATTCACACGCAAGTCTACTGATTGAACTTGGATTTTCACCGTTGGAAATTGCAAATCGGCTGGGACATGAAAAAGTGGAAACCACGTTGAATACTTACGCACATCTTTATCCAAACAAGCAGACGAAACTGGCTGATCGGCTGGATAGTGAATATAGGGAGGATTTGTAATGAGTGGATTAGATAAAAACAGAAAACGAAACCAGACAGTTTGCTTTCGGATGACAACGGAAGAGCGCAGGGAATTAGAAGCCCGTATTACAGTAAGCGGACTGCCAAAAGGAAAGTATTTTATTCAGTCGGTGCTTCATCAGGAAATAAAGATTGCGGTTGGTAAATATCAGAGTGATCGTCTAAGTCTTGAGATACGGAGATTGTGGGAGTGTCTTAATCATTTGGAAACAGAGAATTTATATGAGTTACTGGCAGATTGTCGGGCATTAATGAAACAGGTAATTGAAATCACGGGAAATGATTGTTCAGCCGAATGGACAGCAAGTGATTTTAAAACAGAGATAATGGAAAATGAAAAATAAAAGCCTTTAAGTGTCGGCAAACACCTAAAGGCGGAGACTTGGTAGAAAATCCAAATCAATTACTAGAGTTATTCTACCAAAGTCTCCATTATCTTTCAACAGAAAATGGAGGTAATTTTGGATAACAGAAGAAACGAACCGAATTTAAAATTGATAAATATGGAACAGGTTGAGGTGGAAAAAATAGACTGGTTGATTTATCCGTTTATTCCCTTTGGGAAGGTTACGATTGTGCAGGGGGATCCGGGTGAGGGCAAGACCACAATGGTGCTTCAGATTATCGCAAAGTTGACGAAAGGAGAGCCTGTATTACCGGGTAGTGATGAGCCTATTTTAGAGGGAAAAACAATGGCTCTGGAGCCGGTAAATGTGATTTATCAGACTGCAGAGGATGGATTGGGTGATACCATCAAGCCCCGACTTCTTGCGGCTGGAGCAGATTGTTCCAGAGTAATGGTGATTGATGATAACGATCAGGCATTGACTATGATGGATGCCAGACTGGAAGAAGCCATTATACAGACAAAAGCACGACTTGTGGTTTTAGATCCGATACAGGGATTTCTGGGGGCTGATGTAGATATGCACAGGGCAAATGAAATTCGTCCGCTTATGAAACGTGTAGCGGTGCTTGCTGAAAAATATCATTGTGCGATTATTCTGATTGGTCATATGAATAAAAACAGCAATGGGAAATCATCATATCGTGGGCTTGGGTCTATTGATTTTCAGGCAGCAGCCAGAAGTGTTCTAATCGTTGGCAGAATCAAGGATGAACCAGAAATCCGTGTTGTCTGTCATGTGAAAAGTTCCCTTGCACCAGAGGGGAAATCCATTGCATTCCGTTTGGATAATGATAAAGGATTTGAATGGATTGGAGAATATGATATCAGCGCAGATGATTTGTTAAGCGGAGAAAATCGTGGGCAGAAAATCCATGCAGCAAAAGAGTTCCTGAAGGAAATACTGGTATCTGGTTCGATGGCACAGACAAAAGTGGCAGAAGAAGCGGAAAGTAGAGGAATAAAAAAGAAAACATTGTGGAATGCGAAGAAGGAACTGGAGATTGATTCTGTGAAAATAGGAAATCAATGGTTCTGGATGTTGTCGGAATAATATTGGGAAGATGGCAAGATTACCATTTCTTTAAGAACAGGGAATCTTGCTATCTTGAAAGGAGACATGGATGAAAAATGTACAAATATCGCAAGAACTATTTATGAAACTGCTCCGATATCATTTGCTTGATGATGACAGTTGCATCGACGAGGTGAAAAAAGGATTGGAACAGAAAATGAATGCTATGGTGGAGCGTGAATTATATACGAAATCAAAAACTGCCCCAACGGAGGAAGAACGGGAAAAAGCTCGGCAGGAGTATTTGGACAAGCGGGGGATACAGAAGGACTTCCGATGGTAGTTCTTTCCTGATTACCATTCAGACAGGGGCGTGGCACGCTCCTGTATAGATGGCGGACATGAGAAAATGCAGATGCGAGGACGGAAGTTTTTTGGACGATAGTGGAAAGGGAGCTCTGAATTAGGGCGTCCTCTGTAGGACATTTCATCCCGACCGTAGGGAGGAATAGCCCCGCAGGGCGCAAGGGCAACTTTTGATGGACGGAACGGCTGTCGAAAGTGCTTTTGCGTTACTTTTGACAAAAGTAACAAAACTGCCGTATCCGGCGAGAGATACTTATGTGCCGTATTCGGCACTAAAAATACAAAAGATTGGAGGAGATGCGTATAAAAAGAACGATTAGTGGAATGACAGGAAAAGGTTCTATCAATCATAATTGCAGAAAATTCCATGCGGAAAATACAGATCCAGAACGAAGTTATCTCAATGCGGAATACTGCAATGAAAATATAAGAGAAGTTTATCATGAATTGTTTGACGAAGCCGTAGAAAGATACAATGCAAAACAGACAAGAAAAGATAGATGTATTGATGATTATTATGAAAAAATACGTTCTGGAAAACAGGAAAAACTGTTTCATGAGATCATTATGCAGATTGGAAATAAAGACGATTGTGCCTCGGGTTCAAGAAATGGGATTATAGCAGCAAAGGCTTTGGATGAATATATGAAAGATTTTCAACAGCGGAACCCGACACTTAGAGTGTTTTCGGCACATTTGCATATGGATGAAGCAACCCCTCATCTTCATATTGATTTTGTTCCGTATATTACAGAAAGTAAACGCGGGGTAGATACCAGAGTTTCGTTAAAACAGGCTTTAGGTGCGCTGGGGTTCAAGGGTGGAAGCAGGGGAGATACCGAACTGAACCAGTGGATCAATGCAGAAAAAGAGCAATTGGCTCTTGTAATGGAGCGGCATGGCATTGAGTGGGAGAAAAAAGGAACACATGAGGAACATCTGTCCGTTTTGGAATATAAGAAAAAAGAGCGGGCGAAAGAAGTGGTGGAGTTGGAAAATTTGCTGGAAGAAAAAAAGAATGATATTCAGAACTTAAATCATATGCTACAAGAAAATCAGAAGATGCTGGAAGTTTCGGAAGCAGAAATAGAGGATGTTGAGTTAAAGAAAGCGGAAGCGATTCAAAAAGCAGAGAATGTCCGAAAAAAAGTGGATAAGGCAGAGCAAGAATTAAAAAATGTAGCACCATTGGTAAGTAAAGTAAAGAACTTTGCTGGAGATTATACTCGACCAGCAGCGGAATTATTGCCAGAGGTGGGGATGTTTGAAACTGGAAAAGGTTATCGGGAAAACAAAGCGATTCCATTTTTTCAGAAGCTTATGGATAAGGTGCTGTCGTTGTATGTTGCGTATTGTAAGATACAAGATAAACGCAAACAATTGGAACGGGAGAATACGGATGTTTGGAGAAGAAAGGAAAGATTGAAGGACCAAAATCAGATATTGCAGGAGAAAGTAGAGACGCTGGAACGTGTGGAAGAAGATTATGGTAGGATTCGCAATGTTTTTGGTGAAGAACGGATTGACAGGATTTTGATAGAAGTGAAAGAGCAGGAACATGTGGACGAAGAGGTGGAAAAAGAAAGACGTAAGTTGCTGAAAAGAAAGCAACGAGATGCAAGGTAATCGTTAAATCACTCCGGATAATAAGTTAAAATGTTAATCCGGGGTGTTTTTGCGTGAGCAATTTTTTTGAAATAGCTTACGTTGTTGTGGATACTGGATTTATTTGAAAGTGAATGCTAAATAAGATGAAATAAGGAAAGGGGTGGTGTATAATAAATATATAAAAATAGATATTAATTACATTCTGAAGATGAGAAAATGTACAATTAGAATGGACATGTAATTTTGGGAGAAAAAGATAATGAATGATTATATTGAAGTAAAGTCAAATGGGAGAATCAGAGCAAAAAAAGGAACGAATATGAGAATTCCATATCCGCATCAAAAAGAAGCTATGAGAAAGCTTAGTATCATAAATGAGGAGAAATCATTTAGCACATTGATTGTGTTACCTACGGGTGGAGGAAAAACATATACGGCTTCCACATGGTTGTTAAAGAATGCAATTGATCAGAAAAAGAAGATTTTATGGATTGCACATAGACAAATGTTATTAGATCAGGCTGCAGAGTCATTTCAAAAATTCGCATATGCGGAGGCGATGCCACACATATCAGAATTTACATATCGCATTGTCTCCGGTGCTTCTAGTCATGATAGAAGTGTTGATATTACAGCAAAAGATAATATTTTAATATTGAGCAAAGACAGTATTGGAAGAAACCTCGACAGACTTGATTGTTGGCTTAAAGGCGAAAAGGAATTATTTGTAATTGTGGATGAAGCGCATCATTCCACTGCGAAAACATATAGAAAAATCCTTGATTATGTGAAGCAAAAAGTTGAGAATGTAAAATTGATTGGACTTACGGCAACTCCTTTTAGAACATCAGAGAGTGAAGCCGGTCTTTTGGCTAAAATTTATAAAGATGGAGTAAATAATAAGGATCAGGTAGTAAAAAATGATCTTGGGATTACATATCAAATTGGTTTGAAGGATCTAATTAACAATAGAATTTTATCAAAACCGATTTTTGAAAGTAATTTTACGGATGAAGATTATGGGAAAGAGGTTGGCTTAGATGCACTTGAAAAAATCCAGTATTTGGATGTGATCCCTGATGAATTGGCAGACCGAATGGCGCAAAGCGCAGTTCGTAACAAACTTATTGTTGATACCTATTTGAAAAAAGCCGATGAATATGGTCAAACAATCGTGTTTGCGGTAAATATTGCACATGCAATTGTGTTGAGCAAATTGTTTAATAATGCTGGTGTTGCTGCGGATTATATAATTTCAAGCGTAAAAGATGCTGTTACAGGAGTGACAATATCCAGAGAGGATAATGAAAGAAAGTTGCAGGATTATCGTGATGGCAAATTACAGGTATTAATTAATGTAAATATTTTAACAGAAGGTGTGGACTTACCTCAAACGAAAACAGTATTTCTTGCAAGACCAACTGTGTCGAAAATATTGATGACGCAAATGGTTGGTCGTGCGTTAAGGGGAACTGCTGCGGGTGGAACGTCGGAAGCATATATTGTTTCCTTTGTAGATCAGTGGAATGAGCACATTTCTTGGTGTAATCCAGAGAGCATCTTTGATGGCGACGGGGAATTTTCGGATGATACAAAAGATTATGAGAGAAGAGATCTGAATTTGATAGCTATTTCAAAAATCGAAGAATTTGCCTCTGTGCTGGATGAAACAGTTGATACAACTGCTCTGGAAAAAGCTCCGTTTATCAGTAGAATTCCGATTGGAATGTATGCTTTTTCCTACTTGCAAGATAATGGAATGGATTTATCCTACCAGGTGATGGTGTATGATAGTACTAAAGAAGCATATAAGCAGTTGATGTTATCATTGCCAACTTTATTTTCTGAGTCTGGTGTGGAAGAAGAATATCCTGATATGGAAATATTAAAACAGATGGAGGAACATTGTCATGATACATTTTTTTGTGGCGAAATGATTCCACCATATGAAACGAGAGATGTCATTCATATATTAAAATATTATGCTCAGTATGAGGCAATTCCGGCATTCTATACGTTTGACGAGATAGATGCTAATAAACTTGATGTTTCTAAGATCGCACAACATATTTGGGATGAGGATATGGGAGCGAGAAAGAAAGCAGAATATACAAATGAATTGTGGAATAACTCAGATGAAAATATGTTGAAGATGTTCTTTGGTAGAAAAACGTACTTCCTGAAACAATTAGATATTGAAATTATGAAAATTGCAGGAAATTATGATGAGGAAGAGGAAAATGTAACATATGGGGTTCGACAATTAGAAGATATGTCTCTTAGTGAGATTAGAAAAGTACGTCCTGATTATGAAAAAGAATTACGAGATGAAACCTTTGAAAAATCGAAAAATAAAAATGGACTTTATGAATGTGCTATTTGTCATAAGACTGCATCCAATCGTATTCCGTTTCAGGTTGATCATATTGTGCCAATGAATCAAGGTGGAAAAACAAAACCAGAAAACTTGCAAATCTTATGTAGAAGATGTAATGGAACAAAGGGAGATAAATAAATGAGATCCTTTCTATATTCGCCAAGTTATTTGGCAGAGATTATATATGATTTGGATTTGGCAGAACGAACAGCAAATCATTTATTGGTACAGATTTGGGAAAATGAAAAGTGTTTTCTGTTTGCAGAACACCAGAGAGATAAGAAAAAATTTATTAAAGATGTAATGAATGAAACAAACTATTTGTTTCACTGTGAGGATATAGATGCGGAATCGAATGCTGTCAATCGTGACTTGAATGCAATTGGAAGCGATGAATTAGAGTATGATACAGAGGATTTTAATTATATCAGTAAGATGTTTACACCACTTTACAACTTTTTGAATAAAAAATATCGTACAGGGACTTTCTGATGTATAATAAGCTTGCTACAACTATTACAAAGGAAAGTGACCCTGCACGACAAACTCATTATACAACGAAAAAAAACTGATTGGTAGACTTCATCGATATTTTTTGGCTTATTTTGAAACTTTTTCCGCACCTACGGCAGATACTCTGTTTTTACTGGTGCTTTCCATACTGGCTATGGAATCCGCTCATTCAATCCGTTTCCTGTACCGGCATTTTCTGTCCGGCATTACGGAAAAATCGTTGAACGCTTTTTATTATGTCTGTTCCTATGCCAAAGTGGATTATTCCAGGTTTATGAATGTGACCGCCTCTATGGCTCTCAGACTGATTCCTGAACATCTTCAGTCTCAGCCTGTCTTCCTCTGCATTGATGATACCATGGTCTCAAAATTCGGCAAAAAATTTGAGGATGTTTCAAAGCTTTTTGACCATGCGGCACACAATGGTTCCAATTATCTGAATGGACACTGTTTTGTCAGCATTATGCTTTGCGTTCCGGTCTGGAAAGATGGACGGATCGTCTATCTTTCTGTCCCTCTCGGATACCGTATATGGCAGAAAAAAGAATCCAAACTGGAACTTGCAGCTTCCATGGTACGCCAGGTAATGTCCGTCTTTGCTTCTCAAAAAAACGTGATCATTCTTTGTGACAGCTGGTATGCAAAGAAAAATCTGGTATGCGTTGTAGACGAATATCCAAATCTTGACCTGATCTGCAATGCACGGTCTGACTCGGTCATTTACGACCTTGCACCTCAGAGGACCGGCAAACGGGGCAGACCTGCAAAGCATGGAAAACGTCTCTCTCCGGACAAAGATTTTTCACTTTCCAACGATAAGATTGGCGACTATTACATCGGTGTACGTAAAGTTCTCACCAACATTTTCGGTTACCGGGAAGTTCTTGCCTACGTAACATCTCCGGAAAAGAACAGTCCTTCCAGAAGACTATTTTTCAGCACTGTTTTTCCGGAACAGATGCAGATATTCTGTGCCTGGCAGGAAAAATCTCCGTTGAACCAGACAGGGAGTGACCGTATGAAGTATATCCCTCTGTTCTGTTACTCTTTCCGCTGGAACATTGAAGTAAGCTATTATGAACAGAAGACTTTCTGGTCATTCTGCAGTTACATGGTACGCAGTCGGAAAGGAATTGAGATGCTGGTGAACCTGATCAACATCGCATACTGTGCCATGAAGATTCTTCCTTATCAGGATGAAGTATTTGCGAAATACCGTACAGAAAGTGTACAGGAATTCCGCTTTATTCTCAGTGAGCAGATCCGGGCAGAAGTATTTTGGGCTGCTTTCGTGCAAAACATCGAAAACAGTATAAAATCAAATGCCGTTGTAAAAGCCCTAAAACGGCTTATTCAGAAAAAGGGCAGTTATTTATAAAAGTTGTAAACTGGTGTATTATAAGTACTTGGCACTAAAAACGTTGAAATCCCATCATAAACTCCAGCTGCTACAGCTCTCTTCGCATCTTTTGTCTCCCTATACTCTAAATAAAAGCCTCCCATAAAGCTCACCAATATAGCTGTTGGGATATCACCAGCAGCGCCATTAATACCTCCCGAAATAGCCGCAACACACAGTCCTTCCATTGTTACATCTTCCCCGCTAAGCTCACATTGAAGCCAATATGTGACTCCTCCCAGCAGCCCGAATATTAAAAATCTTCCGTACGGTGTTTCAAGCAGTTTTTCGATCACCCCTACTACCTGTGCTAAACTGCCTTCCTCATCTACCGCATTCACCGGATTGTTGCAGCAATACACATAAAGGTTCTTTCCGTTCATGCTGAACATTTGCGCTTTTGCAACATCAAAGTTGTCCGCGCAAAGGAATCTGCACAGTTCCGGATCGTAATAGCGGCTCGCGGTGACATAGAGTTTAGTATCGTCATCATAGCAGTAAGCACGATAACGGAACGGGTTGAGTTTACCGATATTTTCTCCGCTGGTATCGGTCAGGCCTGTCTGTTTTCCCCATGCATCGTAAGAATAGTTTACTACCTGTTTTCCATCGCTGTCAATCAGTCCGATGACATCGTTCTGGCTGTTGTACAAGTAATAATACTCTTTTTCTCCCTTTTTCAGCATCATTGGGGATTTATCCGCGCCATAAACAAACTGAACCAGTACATCTCCATATTTGGTTCCCATCAGTTTGTTTCCGCACCAATAGTTCTTATGGCTGGTTCCGTTCAGGTCTTTCCACTGGACTCTGTGTCCTTCGCTGTCGTAATAGTAAACTGCTTTCTTTCCATTTAAAGTCAGGCTCTGCAGCAGGCTTCCTCTGTACCAGGTCAGTGTTTTTCCCTGATAAGCTGTGATATTTCCGACTGCGTCATAAGAAATACTGCTGCCGTTGTAGGAAATAAGCTGATCTTTCCATCCTGAAGTACGGTAAGTAAACAGATCTGTCTTTACCGCAGTGCCAAGTGTTCCCGTTGTATAGGAATACTCTTTTCTCGACGTCATATTCATTCCGGCATCGTAGGTATACGTAATACTCTTATTTTCCCATACAGAATCCACACGGGTCAGTTCACTCAAAGCATTATACGTATATTTTACTTTCTGAACACCATTTTCGGAAATCGTAACAATATTTCCTACTGCGTCGTAAGTAAATGACAGTTTCTTTCCGTTGTTGTTGATTTCTTTAAGAAGTAAAGTTGTAATTCCCGCTTTTCTTCCCGGTACAAAAGTATAGTCAACTGGATACGTTTTATCTTTCAGATGAATAGTTTTTCTGGTAACGCGGCATAACGTATCAAAGGTATACGAAATTTTGACTGCATCATTTACCTTGATCTGATAAATCACATCCGGTGCCTGTGCTTTTCCAATCTCTCCAAATACGCATGATGTTGAAATTTTGCTGTCATCAATCTGATGTACCATGCCTGTGCGTCTGTTCTTGCTGTCATACTGAATACGCGCCGTTTCTCCATCTGTTGTGCGGTATCCTGCCATTCTCTGGATCATGTCATAGTCAAAGAAAATCTTTCTGTCGTTTTCCAGATCCTCATGGTAAAATACATTTCCATAGTCGTCATAGACATTTCGGAAGACTGTCGTTCCATTCCACTTCTGCTCCACGATCTGTTCGTACTTATCATAGCTGTTTTTCAGCACTTCTCCTGTCGCATACTTTACTTCGCTGAGCGGGCCATCCGACGGAAGGTAATCGTATTCTTCCAGTGCATTTCCGCCTGCCAGAATTCTGGTCTGGTTTCCGAGGAAATCATATTCATAGGTATATTCGAATCCATTGTGGGCAATCGTTTTTAACCGGTCACCTTCATCATACGTATAACCCAGTTTTACCGTATTTGTTCCATCAGAAGCCGTTGCACCGGTCAGAAGGTCATTCTTGGTATCATACGTATACGTTACCTTATTCCCTTTTGCATCGGTAACTCCCGTCAGCAGGCGTTCTTTGCTGTCGTATTCGTTTGTCGTTACGAATCCTCTGGCATCTGTCAGTGTTTTTACATTTCGGCCGGTTGCCGTGTAGGTATACTGCGCCGTCATACGTTCGCTACATGCCTCTAAAATGAATTTCTGCGCATCGGTCGCCGCCGTTGTCTGCTGAACTCCTTTGATCCATGCATTTTCATTGTAGGAATTACTTGGCATTGTAAGATAGAAGTTTCCCTGTTTGATACAGTAGTTCTTTCCATTTGCCGCAAAAGTAAATTTCTGTTTGCTGTCCGAAGCATCTTTTTCCTGCAGCGTGAGTGTTCCATTTGAAGCCATAGAGAGTGCTTTTCCTTCTGCATTTGCCGGTTCCAGGAAAAATGCACCTTTTCCATCTGTATTCAACAGGAACATCTGAGATTCGCTGCCCCAATAGCGGTCCTGTACAATTCTGGAACCTGCTTCTGTACCATTTACCCGCATATACTGACCGCTGTGGCGCAGACGCATCATATAGACTTTTCCGGATACCGGGGTGTCACTCTTTCCCTCATACTCTGCCGGTTCCAAATACCACTGCTGATTTACATTCACTTCCGACTGATCCCAAATCTGCAGCTGTACAGAATTATCCATCTTTCCGTTCAGAAGATCAATTGCTCTCTGATCTTTGGACAGTTTACTTGTAATCAGGTACACACCTTCTCCTACTGGTTTCATTCGGAATTTCTGTGAATCTTTGTTCGCATACACATTTAATACTGTCTTTGATCCATTCGCATCCGTTCCGATATCCAGCACACGGGTTCCTGTTCCGTTAAATGCTTTCAGAATCACATAGCCTTCTCCTGCATCCTCCAGTTTCCATTTCTGTGCATTTGTCCCCTTAAATTCATACTGCTGAACTACTGTTCCATCTGCATCGACTGCGCCGTTGACATCCAGATATTTTCCGGATTTTCGCTGACGGATAAAATAGCTTTTTCCTGCCATTACCGCCGTGCTCACCCGGTCATGATGAATTACTACGTTCTGTGGATTTCCTTTGGTATCATATGTATAACGGTACTGAACTCCTTCGGAGTTTCTTGCCGCCGTCATATTTTTATTTCCATCATACTCATACTCAAACGAAGAACCTGTTACTTTGATCAGTTTTGAAAGCAGGTCAGTTTTGTTGCAGGTAAATGCATTCTGCTCCGCTGCTGTCTTGGCACTGACAATATTTCCATTTGTATCATATACATAGCTTTCTGCATCGTCACGGATCAGCTGTAAGCCGGTAAAAAATGCATCGTTCTGCTGCTTCTGGTATTCGAGATAGATCTGAATGGATTCGTAGGTCTTATTCGTAGTGGAGCCATCTTTTCTTGTCAGGATCACGCCATTGACAAACTGCCACTCTGTCACATACGGGTTGCAGTTCACAATTGTCTCTGTCGTTGTTTTGTCGGTAAACTGAACCACTGCACGAACACGGAAGGTTCTTCCCGGAATGGCATCTGCTTTTACACTGCATCCGAAGACAAATACATCGCCTTCTTTTCCGCTCACATTTACCGTCTGCATCAGACTCTTGTCTTTGGACAGGTTTCCGCGGAGTCTTGCACATTTTCCCTTGACAGAATCTGTCACAATCTGGTCTGCGCTTTCTCCCTGGCTTAATTTCCAGCCATTTTCTCCGGTTGTATTAAATGCCTCTTCAAAAAATGCATTCCGCAGCATATTGAATTTATTTGCCGCTACCGATTTTTCCAGCTGGAAGCAGGAAAAATAAGCCCATCCCTGCATATTATCCAAGAAAAACGCAGTAGTTACCTCCGCCTGAGATGCAATCGTAATAGTTGCCGATACACGAGTCCATTCATCCGAATCTGTATCTTTCACCTCTTTTACCAGATCCATTTTCTCTGTATTTCCAGAAGAAAGTAAAATTCCGGCGCCGCATTCAGAACGCTTTTTCTCCGGATCTGGTACGCATTTTTCAACCTTAACATAACAAGAAAAAGTATACGTTCCTTTCTCTAAAACCTGCTTCTTTGAAAATCCATTTCTTCCGTTTACTGTATTCTTACTTATGATACAGCATTTTTTAACTGGAAATCCGTCTGGAATATCTAAGTCAGCGATCGTATTTTCACTTCCGGTTTTAATCTTATCCCACTGTACAAAATATGGTTCTGGCTCCATCCGATTCTTCACAACCTTCTGCAGCGTTCCTGTCTTGCTCAGCTTGTTATTCTTTCTTCCTTCCCGTAAAAACTGATAACTGTTTGCAGCACCGTCTTCATCTGACACATCCGCCGGGCAGCCGAAATTGTCAAAGTGGTAGGTAAACTTTCGATTATCACCCGTCCGACTGATTTCTCCATCCAATCCCTGCGTTTCAAACACCGTAGTATTTCCATTTCGATAGGAAATTTTCATTCTCTGCCCATTCTGTGGTCCTGTATGTTCAAAAACTTCTGACACTCGTTTTACCCCGCAGTCATCCTGGTACTTATATGAAATCTGTCGCCCATCATTATTCTGTACGCTCACCAAAATATCTCCATCGTAGAAGAATTCCGTACTTTTATTATCCGGATAACTAATTCTGGTCAGATGTCCTGCACTGTCATAGGAAAAATAAATGCTTCTTCCATTCGCATTCAGATTGCCCAGGTTATTGTCTTTTCCATATCCGAAATCCATTCTTACACCGGTCGGGTCAATCAGATATGCCAGATAGTTTCCTGCTGTGGACGGGCCGTACTGCGCTTTCTGCAGATTTCCGTTGGAATCCTTGATACTCCTCATGTACTTGTCATGTCCAAACGCATATTCCCAGCCGTTTTTGTCCTTCATGATGTAATAAGAATCTCCGTCGGAAGAGCTTGTCTGCGTCAGCTCGTATCCAAGTCCATCTTCATCCTTTAATTTATTTCCATCCGCTGTATCTTTATAAAAGTAATGCCGGGTTCCGTCCCCATCGGTGTAGACATATGGGAAGTTTGCATTTCCTGTGGCTTCCATTTCCTGGATGAAGTTCATTCTCCAGCCTTTTCCCATACGGTTGTTTTTACTCCGTTCTGACAGATTATACACATGACGGATATGAATCGGCAGCAGTCCGCCGCTGGTTGACGCATCTTCATGCACCCATACAAGGTTTCCGTTGAAGTCATTGACATAACCATGGCCTGCGCGTCCGGCATCCTGCTCATGGTAGCTGTAATAGTCCTCGAGTCCTGTTGTACTACGGTAATAAAAGATTCCTTGCGGGAAATACTCGGAAGTAATTCCATAAGAGTTATTGGATGGATAATCAGAAGAAATGAAAACGGCTTCCTGATATGGTGTCTCATTCTGTGCCGTGATAACAATTCCATGATTTACCCCTGTGTTATACCACTCACGCAACAGTTTTGTTACGTTGAATCCGCACGGTGTAACGGTAATTGTATTACCGGACTGTACCTGCTTTACACTGCAGTAATCCAGTACATTCGACTGATATGCCGGCTGATTGTTCCATGTGGTTGATCCCGGATTCCATCCTCCCGTTACTTTATGGGCGGTAATAAAAAACGGCTGGTTGCTGTCCGAAGAATACCGGTACTGCCATACATAGATTTTTGCATCGTAGATAACCGCTCCAGGTTCCATTGCAGGCAAGCTGGTAAATTTCAGGAAAGAACGGCATTTTCCATATTCCCGGTTATGGCCTACGGTAAAAGAACCATAAGAAGCTACCACCGCGCTGTCCGGACTTTTTTCTCGGACAAACGTATCGTCAATTGCCCTATTTGTTTTCGAGGTTTCTGCCGATGGATCAATCACAACTGGATATACTCGGTTTTCGTCCTGAAGCCATTTCTGATCCGGTACGACGCTTAAAATACTGCAATGCTGCTCCGCATCGGTTTCCAGTTCATAGTGTACCTGTTCCGAATAATTTCCGGCTGCATCGTACATACACGGCGGGGCAAAATAATAAAAAACTTCTTCTGTTTCTTCATCAATCAGGTCAATTCCTCCGTCTTCCCGAATGACAATCATCATCCCCGGGAACTGCAGGGAAAACGAATATTCAAGAGCTGCTGCTTTTACCGATTTTAAGATCAGGTTTTCTTTTACCTGTTCTCCGATGATTTTGTATTCGAGATCTACATTCTCTGCAATCTCTGCATAATGTCCGGCAGCCACAAGACCCGGAACACTCATTTTTTCCTGATTTTCCTGCTCCACGCTTTTTTCTTCTGTTTTCTGCACTGCGGCTCTGTTCTGCATTCCTTCTTCTGTCGGATAGAGATTTTCCGGCTGAAATACAGCTTCACGCTTCTGTGCCTGTACTGCCGCCTGGCTTCGGATGTTCTGTTTTTTCTGCTTTTCTGCCAGAAATCCCCAGCTCAGTTTTCTTCCCGTTTTTTCAATAGTAACCATTTCATTTGCATTACTGCTTTCCGCAAAATGGACTTTTACCCGGGATGCATGGTTCTGATAACCGTTTTCTGTTTTTTCCAGTCTGTTATCAATTTCCTTCCACTCTTCTCCTTCTTTATAATGAACCGGGTATCCGTAAATGACGGCTGCACCGCCATGATTTTCTGTTCGGAAGTTTTTGGTAAAACGGTCTCGTTTCTGTAAAATTTCCGCGATTACGCGATCTGTTTTCTGACTCATTTTAATTTCTCCTTTTTCTTCATCCTGTATTGTTTCTGGTTTCGTAAATACTTTATCTGCGCGCTTCTGATAAAGTTCTAAATTTAGAGAATCACCTATTGACTTTTCTCTACGGAAACTCTAATATAGAAATATAATCTTCTCTATCTTTAGGTTTTTCTCTAAATTTGATCTCATTATATAGAGTATTCTCTATTTTGTCAATACATTTTTTAGGCTTTTATCTATTTTTTTTTTATTGGAGGTATGTTATGAACTGCGTAGAACGTGTAAAGCAAATCTGTAAAGAGCGGAAAATTCCAATATCGAAGCTGGAAAAAGACCTTGGGTTTTCCAACGGTTATGTCGGTCAGCTAAAAAAAGGATCCTTCCCCGCTGAGCGTCTTTCCAAAATTGCCGACTATCTGAGTCTTTCCCCTCAATATCTGATGTACGGAGAGGAACCTGCACCAGATCCGGTACTGACTTCCCGTGACGAACGGGATATTGAAAAAATCCTCGCCCGCACCAAAGAACAGCTTCTTTCTCAGGAGGGGCTGATGTTTGACGGCGATCCCGCTTCCCCGGAAGCCATCGATTCCATTCTTTCGGCAATGCAGATCGGTATGGAACTCGCAAAAAAGAAGAACAAAGAAAAATACACACCGAAAAAATATAAAAAGGACTGATGTGAATGG
>SKEL01001909.1_pt1 | contig 17093 bp, 12 predicted proteins | sample 4826741 | NCBI WGS metagenome assembly SKEL01 (sample SAMN11008810, study PRJNA524170) | human gut metagenome | biome: Human fecal sample; material: Feces; isolation source: fecal sample from pouch patient p33 | host: Homo sapiens | place: Israel: Tel-Aviv | collected 2016-03-22
ATTATAAAGTTAGGACTGATTATTGTTGAAAAAATTTGGAATAAAACGACTTCTTGGAGGTACAAAATCAACTACCCAAAAAAAGAAAAAGAAATCCAATAAGAAATATAAAAGACCTAGTGATGTAAAAGTTTTCTACGTAATGCCCTTTTTATTAATACTAGGAATTATTTTGATAATTACTTCTCAAATTATGGTTTCACGTAATTCAAAAGCCTATCAAGAAAAAGTACTTGCTTCCTCAATGGTTTATAACGAAAAGTTGCCATTATGGGGAGGAACATCAAAAGGACAATTATCTTTAGGACATACCTTACTAAGTGAAGATGGTAAAACTTTGGTAGCAGAAATTCAATATGATGAAACTGCCCATAAAAATATGTCTTCATTTGGGGATAGATATAAACTTAGATTAGTAGATACAGAAGAAAATCAAATGGACGTTCAGATGAGTTATGGTCTTTTTGGCACAGACGGTTCAGGAGTATTAACAATACACAGCGATAAAGGATTTGCTAACAAAGCATTTATTGTAATGGTAATTGACAATGGACAACTGGTAACTACGGAAGACTTAAAAACTAATTCTATTATGACAGACTCCGAAATTGACCAGTCAATTACTGCCCAATTATCAGGTGCTTTTGATAGCCAAAATTCACAAGATAACTCTGAAAAAGAGAAACTGCCTCCTCTTTATTATCTAAGATTGAATGCGCAAAGTGCCAATCGGTCTAAGAATAATTGGAAAACAGATAAGCAAATTGTTACCGAGTTATTCGTAAATAAAAATTTAGACAAAATTCGAAATGAAGTAAAAGATATGAACGAAAAAATAAAAAAAGGGGAAGAAACCTTAGCTGAAATGAAACAAAGAATTAGTGAAAACCCTAATGACAACATCGCACGAACAAACATTCAAGAACTAGAAACGTCAATTGAAAATTTAAATAGAAACATAGAGACTGCTAATAAAAATCTGGAGAAAATAGAAAGTAGCGTTATAAAGGATGACGTACTTGCCCCCAAACAAACCAAGTTTAATAAATATACTGTCATTGATATAAATCAAATTAAGTGAGGATGATTATTTTGGAACAAATGGAGTTACAACAATACATGGTTCAATTTTTTAAGAGCCATCCAACTGTATCAATTGATGAAATACAATCTATTGCTTTGACAGCAAAGAAACAAGCTGTTCTAGAAAGCATTCCAACTTATGAACCTACTAACATTACTCTAAAAGGGAGAATCACCAGTGATTTTACTGAACAAATTAGAAAAGCAGAACGGAAAACTTTCATCGATGAAGCGACCTTTGAAGATGATAATTATGATTAAACCAAAAATTCAATGACAAGTGCAATTATCCTTACACTTATAGATGTAAGTATGTTTGTACTTATGTGTCTGAAAGGAGGAACTTGCTTGGACAAGAGCCCAACAATCAAATTGTATATCCCCGATGATTTAAATGAAAAATATAACTACGCTCTCTCAGAGTTACCCATGGGAGAGAACACACTAATTGGATATAAAGATAAGCTGAGAGATTTAGAAATTGGTCTAAGTCAATACGAAAATCAAAATGTAATGATTTTAGGCGAACAAGGTATAGGAAAAACGGCAATAGTAGAACAGTACTCATACGAGCGAGCTTTAAAAGGCAAACCAATTATCATCGTCCAACTTTCAATAGAAGCTTTGGGTGCTTTATCTGAAAATATTATGGTAAGTAGGATGCGTTCTCTATTGAACGACTTAAAACTTATCAAACAATATTCCGCAAAACAAAATGGAACAAATTATTTTGATATGTGCCTTTTTATTGATGAAGTTCACAAGCTTGACAATTATGGTGAATCTAAAAGCTCATCAGGAGCAATGAACGCTTTAAAAGAAAGTACTGCTCGGGGAGTGTTTCCTATCATAACAGCTACAACAGATTACGAATATAGGATGCACATAAAATCTGATAAAGCTTTTGATAGACGTTTTTCTAAAATAGTAATGCAAGAGCCTGACAAAGAAACCGTAGTAGAAATATTGAATAGAAGACTAACTTATTGGAATGAATCAGGTCATAATATTCCATCATTTGATAATAAAATTCTCGAAGAAATATATGACCATACCGATGCTTTTATTAAAAACCAAGTAAATCCTGCAAAGTCTATCGCTATCCTTACAAAAGCAGTAGCTCGTTGCTTGTACAGAAAAGATAATTCTAACAGCGAATTTACTTTAAAACATGAGGACATCGCTTATGCTTTTCATACAGAAGGATATGAAATAGACATTAATGTCACCTCTCAAAAGGTAAAGGAGATAGTTAACGAAAGAATTAGCGGTCAACCAATAGCGGTATATAATATTTCTGGTGTTGTAAATTCTTCATTCTATACAAAAAGAAATATAAAACAACCTATAATGACTCTTTTTTTAGTTGGTACAACTGGTACTGGTAAATCAGAAACAGCTCGTGCATTAGCTAAAGCTTTTTTCGGAGATGAGAATGCATTACTAGTAGTTAATGGTGGAGATTATTCTACAGAGAATGATGCTTTAAAAGCACAACATTTTATTGGAGATAATGTCGATGTACGCAAACAAACAGTAATACTTCTTGATGAAATTGAAAAATCGCACAGAAATGTTCTGAATGGTTATATGCGCATGATTGATGAGGGTGTTGTTAGAGATAGTGGTGATGTGGAACGCTCCGTAAACAGCACAATAATAATAGCAACCTCCAATTTAGGTGCAGAAATATTCTCTCAACTTGCACAGATAATGGAACTTAATACTATATCAAATCCAGATGAATTATCTGAGAAGCTTGTAGAAGAATGGTACAGGAAAGAAAGCTCAGTTAGAAAAGCTTTATTACAAGGAGATAGCGGTTTAGATAATGGAATCAAACCTGAGTTTTTAGAACGGTTCCAACTTTTTATTCCCTACCTTCCTTTACCTAGAATAATTTTAGCTAAAATTGCTCGGAAAAAGTTAGAAAAATTTAGAGAAGAACAAAGAGAACTAGGCTATACAATTCAATTGCCAACACCAAGAAAGGAATCAGAGTGGCAAGAATTAATCCCAAATTCAAACTATGCAGATATTGACCCAGTTAGTGTAATGATTGCAGAAGATATTATTGGTCAGGAAGCTTCTGTAACAGGAGCTCGTGCAATTAACAGGTTTATAAATTCTTCTGTGAAAGTTAAAGTTGCTGAGGCTATTGCAGAAAGAGTAGATAATAACAAAAGTTTAGACGGAGCATTTAGAATCTCTACTAATGGAAATTCCATTTTTGAAAGCTCTAGTAGAGAACGTCCTGATGTCAAAGTAACTTTTGTTGGAAGGAGGAACATAATTTGATAAGTTTTTCACCTATAAAAAAATTCTTTAAACGAACAATAAGTAGTAAATATTTCGTATTTTTTGCAATAGCAATCTTTTGGATGTGCGGTTCAGTATCTAATGTTGCTAAAGCAGACTCCGACTACCCTTTCGGCGCAGTATTTCAATATTATTTGCTTGATAATAGAGGGGGAGAAGTAAAGGAATCTGCCGAAGACGATAAAGTAGCTCTCTCTATGGGTAGTCTAGGTTCTGGGGGCGTATCTGGAACTTTTTCTTATGACGATATCGTAAACTCCGCTAGTAGTAATAATAAAGAAGTTACTAAAAGTTTTGCTTCCACCATGGCGACTTACGCAACATTTAATTACTTTGGAAATAAAATACAAGGGTTTGAAAGTGTTCTTACTTATATAGGACGGTTTTTAGCTACTGTTATATTGTTGCCACTGGCTATCTTAATGGACTTGTTAAACTTAGTAGTCCCTACCTTGATTAGCTTAATAGCAAAATTCAATGTCATTCAGCTTTTAGGTTCAGCTTTTAGCAATCTTGGAATTACTTCTGACCTAGCTAATGCATTAGGGATATCCAAGGGTGCCATAACCTCTTTTGTTAATGCTGTTATGAGTTTTGCTATCGTAATGATTTTAATCTCTCTCGCAGGAACTTTTAAGAGGGGCGGGAAAAACATTGACCAAAGTCATGCTAAAAAACTCAAAGGACGATTATTTAGTTTAATTGCTTTGCCTCTTATTGTTGTGGGTTCTGCTACTTTGTTAGATGAAGTAATTAAACTTACCGCTACAGATACTCCCATGTCAGGGCAATTCTCTAAATACATGGTTGATACACGTTCATGGGCATACAATTTCAATTTTGCCCCAAGAGGAAATTCTGATGCAAATACTGATATAAGACCTTCTAAAACGAGTTCCTACGTTGATTTAAGAATGAACCCTTATACTGCTGATGGTCAGGCTAGGATTGCCTCAATCAATTCAAAAAGCTCACTAACTGGTGATGATTCTAGTATTATTTTTCCTAATACTGCTCTAGTGCTTTCCTTTGGTTCGAGTGAGTCATTTTCTGCTTTGGACTTTATAAATTACAAAGGTACACAAGCATCCCAAAGCTATTACGGTAGAACTGATGGAGACGGAAAATCCTTTGGTTCATACTATCAATATGCAGAAAATATGAAAAAACAATTAGCTGATATTGATAATGCCTACACTGGCACTGGTGGAGACTCTGCACAAGGAAATCAAAAAGGTTCATATGCTTCTGCAATTAAAGACTATGCTGATGGAGATAAGCTCCTAGTAACACCACAGATTGCTTGGAGAGACCGATTCATATATGGTGCTAAGAGCGCAGGAAATAGCCTTGACGAATACTATAACGAACTACCTAGTCAGGAAATGATACGTACACAAGTGGGTACAAACAACGGTGGAGCTATTTCAAACCAATCAATGTTTCTGATTTTGTCCACAATCTTTGATGAAACAGGTGGTCGATATTATATAGATGCTCCTGCACGTGGAATTATGCAAGTAAAAGCCTCTTTTGATAGTAATAGAAGCACCTATTTTGTTGTTTCCATGGTTGGAAACCCCTTCTTTACAATGTTTGGTCTAGTTTCTCAACCAATAATACAGCTAGTTGTTTTATTAGCTGTTCTCACAGCAATATTTTCTCTAGGTATTATAGAAATGAACACAAAGCCACTATCAGCTTGGCTTAAAGGAATTACGCTCGGAGATATGGAATACTCTCAAGCATTTATTATTTATGCTGTTGGTATTGGCGCAACAGTCTTAATGATGACTGTTGTTCCTCCGCTAATTGCTACAGCAATTCTAGCAATTGCAAGTCTTATAAAAGCTCCTGCACTCGCTTTTAATACAGAAGCAATATCTCCACAAGCATCTTTAGCACTTGAAGGAACACCTTTAATTTTTACAGCTGTTGTTGCAATGGGATTCGCTTTTATATACTTTAAATCTCCAAGTTTCCGACATAAATTAATCGACTTATTTACTATGCCTTGGGCATGGGCTAAATCTACAGGGGAAAGATTAGAATGGCAAGCTAGTGGCGGTGCAGGAATAAGAATAAGTCAAGAGCAAAAACGTATGCGTGACAGAAACAAAGTGAATACTGCACTTGATACTGCAAATAAAAATGGAACCTCTGTTTTTGGTGCGGTTAAAGACCTAGCAAACCAAACTTTAAATGATATTAATCCTAATAGACAGCCGTATTCTCCTTCGGATGAATTTGAGAACAGCAATCAACAAGATTCGGCTAACCAATCAACCGATTCGGCTAACAGTGTAAATAAAGTAAATGACCTAAAGCGTAAAGGAATGTTTACAAGGACTAAAAACGGTTTAGTAGAGAATCAATTAGACAATGAAGTCAGCGCTGAAACTAAAAATAATTCAAGCGAAGCAGAGGATGCCGTTGAGACATTTAAAAATGAGCCAACAGAAGAAAACTATAAACAAGCTCAAAATCGTTTATTAGCTTTACGAGACCAGATGGAAAATGAAGGGTATAGTCCAGAAAAAATTAAAAGAGTTGATGATGTTATTCAAAACTTTAACGATATTGGAAAAGAATATGATATCGAAAATAGTGATAATCCCGACAGTGTTCAATCGTTAAATAATAAAAATATTGGTGATAATTCTAATCAAGCTACAGAAACCAATCCTTCAACTGAGTATGATGAAAGTAAAAATATCGATTTAACAAAACATGATGAAGAATCTGCCGATACAAGCAACCACTCTGAGACTAAAAATCCTACAAGTATTAACACTATTTCAAACACAACTGAACAAACAATAAATAATACTGATATGATTCGAAAAGAAAAATTATCTGAACTACACGAGGGATTAGGAGATGCTATTAGTAACCCACAAGTTGCAAATGCGGTTAAAACAATCACTGAAAGCACTGATGAAGCAACAACGAAACAAGGAATCTCTCAATTAAAATCTTCTATAAGTAATCTAAATAACCAAGAACTAGAAACTTTGAACCATAAAAAAGTACTTGATTCGCTTAAGGGAATGGTGTCGTATTCTCCAAATCCTTCATCAATAACTAACATAACTAATACTAAAGATATATCTAATGTGAATACAGAAACTTTGAACAACACTTACAGTGATATCACTAATAACAAAGATGTACATTATTCACGTGAATCTTTAGTTCCAACTCTTAAAAATAGCTTAGGAGATGCTAGTCATAATCCAAATGTACAAAGAGCTATCAATAGTTTGGCAGAAAGTAAAGACAATGACGATTTCAAACGAAATGTGACTTTATTGAAAGAATCATTCAATACTTTGAAGCCTAATGAGAAGGAGGGGATTGACCACAAAAAAGTGTTACAAACACTAGAGAATATGATAAAATATAGAGATATAAAGGGAAAATAAAAAAAACACTTACAAAGGATGATGAATAATGGAACAATGGATTACAAATGTAGGAACTTGGGTACTATCAATCGTAGCTTTAGCTGTTGGTTTTTTCTTGCTAGTTAGAGCATTACTTGATGTTCGCTCAGGTCTAGGTGCCGATAACAAAGACTGGGGAAAAGTCGCTATCGGTGTTGTAGTAGGTCTTGTCGGTGGCTTTATCGGTTATTGGGGAGCTAATAATATTATTAACTTCTTTAAAACTAACGGACAACAAATCCCTCGTATGTAGGGATTTGTTGTAATCAAGGAGGGATTACCTAAATGAACGAGCCTCATGTAATTGGTATTGAAATTATAAATGCAGAAAAAAAAGGTGTGCCTATTTTAATTGAAGAATCAAATCAAACACCTGATATTACTCTCTATCAAGTTGATAACAGACTAATAGTTTCTCCAGATAGCAAAAATGATTATGAGTTATTAATTAGTTTGATAGAAAAAGTTGCTTTCGACATTGGCATTGATACCGCCAAAATTAAGTTAGTATATATAGACATTGCTTCAAATAATATTAGAGACAGTATAACCGCTTCTAATGAATTCAAAAATGAAGAGGGGCTTGACTTGGATGACGACCTTCCTCTGAGCCTATTACCTAATCTAATCGACTTCGTAGAAGAATATTCAGAAAGTATTGCTGATGAAGTATCCTTGTTAGAAAAAAATAATGAAGATGACAGTAGTCCTAACACGACGTCTGACGAAAATATTCAAAACGAAGAAGATGAATTTATAGATGACGTAACATTTACGGAAGAAAATATCCAGTCGACAAGCGATTCAGAAGATGTTGATGATATTCCTGATGACAATTCATCAATAGATTCTTTTGTTCAAGAACTAGATAGTCTAGTTCAATCCACTAGTGAAGATGACTCAATGCACGAACTTGACAATTCCACTTTAAATTTGAATGAAGTTGTAGACCCTTTATTTGAACAAGCAAAGATTCTTTTTACAAATTCGCAGAAAACATCGATTCCTGATTTTGATGAATTGACTATAAAAGAACTACAACCAAGCATTCTACAAGCAAAAATTTACAAGGCTCAGCTAGAACAAAAATCGATTATGGATATTCGAAACAGACTAGCTTCGGAAATTGAAAATGCACTCAAAACAGTTAACGAGCATGCTTTAGAAGATGCTCAACATAAACATCATGAAACTTTGGAAATTATAAACAAAAATAAGCAAAACGACATTTTACGTATTGAAGATGAACGTTATTCTAAATATGAATCTGAAAGAGAGCGATATGTTCAAGCTCAAATTCCTAATCTACGTAGGAACTATGACAAAGAAAATCTGCCAACTTACAGACATAACTTAGAAATTGAAATTAAAGAAATTGAAAACAAAGCCACTGATAGCATCAATCGAGAAGAAGATAAATTTAAATCATATGTCGAAAAAATCACAAACGATACTAAAGAACGCATTATTGATGAAGTTGACGTAACAGATATCGTTTCTAATTTTAATAAACAAATAGAAGAACAAAACGATTCTCTACTTTCCGAAGCAGAACTTTTTGTTAGCCAAGTAGAAAAAGCAACCGAAAAGTTATCCGAAGAAAAAGAAAGATTAACTAGGGAACTAAACGATACTAAAAGTAAATTAGATATTCAAACAAGTACTGAAAGTCAACGTATTAATAGTGAGATTGCAATGTCCGTGTCAGCTAAAGAAAAAGAACTCGAACAAGCTCATTCAAAAGAAGTAGCTGAACTAGAAAAACAAATAAACGAAATGAAAAAAATCATAGAGAGTGAGCAGAAAAGTAGAGAAACTCTTACAGAGAGCTTAAATGATAAATCTAAGGAAGTTAATAATCTAAAACTATTGTTACAGTCAAGTCATAATGATATCAACGAAGAAAATACTACAATTTCCAAAAAAAGTCATATCCCTTCATGGGCAATTGGACTTGGTTTGATATTGCTATTGACGTTAGGTGTCTCTGTAGGATTGAATATAAGCTCTTCTCTTAGAGCTCCTGCAACAGCAATTTCAGCTCCCTCAGTTGAGAGAACTACAGAAAGTACCATATCCAGTGAATCAACAAAAGGTTTAAGTATAGGCGATACCTTCCCTTACACAACAGAAAAAGGTGATAAGGTAACAGTAACTGTTGATAGTGAACGTTCAGGTCACTACACTGACAAGAATGGTAATAAGGTAACTGTAGTGTTTTAAGACGGGGATTCCCGTCTTTTTATTTTACGTAACAACAAGTGCAAGTGTACTTGCGCTTGCATTCGTGATTAAAAATTAAATAAGAGGTGAAATATAAATGGTTCAATCAAGTGAAATTACTGTTCCTGAAAATATTAGAGTAGTTAGACCTGTTTCAATTTATACTTCTGAAACACCACCAGAGAGTCTTCCTGTGACAGGTATTACTAATAATACGCCTACCATAATTTTCATATTAAGTTTAGCTATCTCTTTAGCTATATTAAGCTCAATAGTATTTAAAAAATATAAAGTGAGGGGCTACCATGGCACAAAATAACAACTTTAGCCGATTTTCAGGAAACCGATTCAGCCTTCGTGCTAAGTCATCTGACCAAATTAAAAGACTAGACTCCTTATCAAACTCTCTAGGTGCAGTAGGCGATATCCTTGTCTCAACATGGGGTGGAATAATCATGGGAATACTTACTTTAGGACTTGGTGGATTTTTAATTTTCCGAGCGGTTACGGCAAATAATATGTCTACCTTAGTTCAAAATATTGTACCTATTATTTTCATCTTAATCGGGAGCATCTTAATTGCTCTAAATGTAATCATGACAAATCCGTCAATGGGCTCACAGTTTTTTGTTAGTTTCAAATTTGTTGTTTCAAAAATTAAAAAAAATACTGATTCAGGGAAAACTGTTGATTTTAAGCCATATAGGTTTTACAAAAATGACCCTCAAAAATCAATTATAGAAGCAGTTTATAAAGGAAAGTTAAGATATCTTGCAATTTACAGAGTCCGAGGAGCGGTTAGTCCAGTAACTTTTGAAAAAGATTTAGAGTTACTCGCTTCTCTTGACAGACAAGCATTAACTAATATGGAAAAAGATTCTTTATTAACCACGATTAATTCAGTACAAGCGACAAAAGTATCGCCTAAACAGCTTCCCAAAAATGCCACTTCTTCGATGATAAAAAGAAGGGATATGCGTTACAACATTACTGCCAATTTGCCATACAATCAGCAACTTAAAACTATTGTGATTGTTGTTGCTCCAACTCCAGATATACTGCGAGTAAGGAGTGAATCTTTAGAAAATTCATTTAGCAAAGGATTAGTAATTGGTTATTTAAGACTATGTGGTGCTGATGCTCAAAAAGAAATCAATGACATTTACGGTGAAATGTCAACAGAAACTAAGAGGTATTTTATATGAAAAAAATAAACAAGAAATCTAAATTAAAATTACAAATTAATATGGGTAAACAAAAAAAAGGCAAAAAGAAGAAAGACGATAGTTTTAATGGAGAAAGAGGATTTACTTATTCGTTTGGGTATAAGGAATCTGATGCCTACTTATTCATAGGTAACAAAACTGTTATATCGGTCTTTGACATTCTTATTCAATATGGGACTAACAATCCAGCTCCTATTGGATGGCTTTTAAATTTAATTCCACGTGAAGAATTAGTTAGCGGACGTGTAACTTTTGTTCAAAGGCAACGTGGTATGGAAAAAAAAACTGAGGGCGAAGTTATAGAAAAAAGACTTCATTCAAACGCTGTCACAATTGAAAATACAAATACTACAAGTGCCAAACAAAATGCACAGAACGCATCTAGGGTTGGAGATATGCGAATTTCAGAATTTCTAGCAGGTCAAGAGGATACTATTATTGATAGTGATGTCCGTCTAGTAGTCAAAGCTAACTCTCCAGAAAAAGTAGAACACGTTATATCAGAACTAAAAACTGCCTATAAAAATGCTGATGTAAAAGGTGTTATGTTAGTGAGACGAACTGGTCAACAGCTAGATGAAATGCAGAATTTGTTTATGGAAACTTCTAGTGATGCATGGCATAGCTCAGATATGTCAACAGTTGCTTCATCTCGTTTATTTTTGCCATCCAGTGGTTTCTCCGATGAAACAGGAATGTTTGTAGGCTACGATATCCGCTCTCTCTTGTCTAATAACCCTGCTGTCATAGACTTTCAAGGGGTCAATAATGCTGTCATTTTTATGGGTGGGGTTTCTCCTTATGTGTCGGTTGGAGGATTAGAAGGGGGGTCAATGATAATAAATGGAGGTAGCGCAATAGCTCACGCAATTTCTGAAAGTAATTATCTTTCAGGAAAACGAACCCATCACATTGTATTATCCGAGTTTCCATACACAGCTCCTGATAGTTTAGTATTTGATATGTCAAAAGAGGCTATTAATCCTTTAGAAACCTTTGGGACTCCAGAAACTGTGCAAAAAGATGCTAATGCAAATTTTGATAAAGCAACAACTATGATGATGTTATTAGCTAAAGAAAAAACTCCTAATCTTGAAGTAGAACTGAAAAAAAATCTTACCAACTGGTTCATCTACAGAGCAGGAGGAGGGGGACTATATACAGTTGACCCTAAAAATGAACCTTTAAGGGCAAATAGAATTTTAGCAAACGAAAATCATCATAACTATCCTAAACCAACAGACTTTTTAATAGAACTAAAAGCAAATGTATCCAAAAGAGCATCCGAAGGAGAGCTAGCTAGAAAAGATGCAAGTTTTTTATTTGATGTCATGGAAACAACTTTTACTTCTTATCCAAATATCTTTGGAGAGACTACAACGTTGCCAGATGTATACAAATCTAACCAAAGAAACATCTACTACGATTTGTCCTCTATATCGGAAGATAAGGTTGTTACTGGGGCAGTTTTTCTAAACACTCTAGCTTATGTAACCAACAGAGCATTAGAAGGGGAACAAATCGTAATTCACGGACTAGACCAAATTGATATTCCTGTAGAACCTTTAATCCCTTATAAGGACAGAATTATTAGAAAAAACATCGGTTTGATTACAGTATTTGAAAATTCGGAAAACAAAATCAATCCTAGTACATTCTCTACTTTCATTGGTAGACTATCACGGCAAGATGCTGTTGTACTAGGTGGATTAACAGAGGAAGAACTACAGTACATTAACGAATCATGGAGACAATCACTACCTGCCCCCGTTGCTAAACAGCTACTAGCTTCTAATAACGGCATCTTGTATTTCTATAGAAAAAAAGACAGAGTAGGGGCACTTATTGATACTCATATCGTCTTATAAAACTTTAGAAGGGAGGGAAAAAAGTGCTTAGAATCATCAAAAAGAGAACCCGTTTGCTGTCTTTAATTTTACTTTTAAGTATTCTCTTCGGCTCTCTATCTTTTAGCTCTGAGAAAGTAGAAGCGAATTTTGAAGGATACAAGCAAAATTGTTTAACTGAAACAAAAAAAGACGGGGACATTCCAACTGGAGACGGGACGGATGGTAATTGGTCAAAAGAAGGAACAAAAGGATATATAAATGCTCAAAAATTATGGAACTATTGGAAGGGTAAAGGTTTCAATGGGTCGGCAATCTCGGGAGTTTTAGGAAATGTAGACCATGAGGGAGGATTTACTATACCTGATAGGGCAGAAGGGCATTATGGAGATGACTCTGCTACAAATGGGGTCTCCGCAAATGTCGTCCCTTCGGTTGGTGCAGGTTATCCAATTGGAAAAACTGGTAAACCAGAAGGAGGGGCAGGTCACTATCAATTTACTCCATACTCAAAGTTTAAAGATTTAGGAGATAAAGATTGGCTTGATAGTACAAAACAAAGTGATTTTGTTTGGAATACCGAAGTTTCTAAAGCATCATGGCTAATGGCATACATTGATGTGAAGACTCCAGAAGCTGGAGCAGAAATGTGGAGCGAAAAATACGAACGTCCTGCTTCTTATAATCCTGCTAAAAGTGAGTCAGCTAGAAAAGCCTATGAAGTCTTTGGCGGTGCTAATATCTCCTCAGATAGTGCGTTAGCTAATGCTCAAGGAACTGCTAATGAGGGGGAGAAGTCGAAGAGCGCTAAGCGAAACAATAATGTCTGTGGTTCTAAAGATTCAAATAAAGCTTCAACAGATATCATAGAAACAGCTAGAGGCTTATTAGGTTATTTTACCTATATGCAAGTACATGGAGAAACATATATAGGCTCTATCAAAAATCCTGATAAAAATGGAAAAACAGATTGTTCAGGTTTTGTCTGGTTAGTTTTAGCAAAAGCTGGCTACAAACATCCTGAAAATATGGCATGGTTCACAGGAACTATGGAATCAGATGCAAAAAAAGAGAATGCTTGGCTCAAAGAGATAGATGCTAAAGATGCCAAAGCAGGGGATATCGTTATTGTCAATACTGGAGATGGTTCAGGAAGTAATGGTCATACCGCTATCTTAACAGAAGATTGGCAATCTGGACATTCGCATCCAGAAAACCCTACTTCAATTATTCAAATGGGTGGAATAGGAGATGGAGGAGTTAACGAAAATCCTTTCAACACCTCGTTTTCAGGTTTAATGACTGGCTCTTATACAATAACTTTTGCAAGAGCAATCAAAGAGTAAAGGAGGACTTAGATTTGAGTCAAAGACGTTTAAATATTCTCTTGAATATATTTTTAGTATTTTCGATTTTTTCAGCTTCTACAGTTAGTTTTTTATGGTATCAAATGAATAAGCAAAAAGATAATGTCTCTATTTTAGAAAACAAAGTGTCTCATCTTCAAAACAGTATACGAGATGTTGAATTATCGAAATCAGAATACACTACAAAAACCGTCAACGATACTATCGTAAAAAATAGTGTGGATATGAGCCAAGCTTTTTCCGAAACAAGGAAAAAAATCAAAGAAGGAATAACAATTGTTTATAACGAAACAAAAAATGAGAATGATTATTCCAACCTAGAGAAAAGAATCACTCCTTTGCTCGGAACTAGCTTTACAAAAAAATTAGTTTCTTTAGATGAACCTATAGTCAATCAATCTGGTTCAAAAAGTTTTCCGTTTGAAAAACTTGTAGATGTGAAAGTAGCATTTGGAGAATACGATTTTGTAAACAATTATGCAAAATGTTTTGTTGTAGTAAAGTATGAATCTCCTAGAATAAAAACGACAAAAACAGGCGTGGCTGTGGAAAGTGATACGTACTCATTTATAAAGGGGCAAGACTTTTTTAATCTAAACTACAATGTTGATTCAGGAAATTTAGAACTAATTAATTATCAAAAAGGAACAGAAGAGGAAGTGATTGATAATGGTTAAAAACAAGACTGCCATAAAAGTTTTCATTTTGTTACTTACCATCACCTTTTCTGTTGTGGGAGCATTGGTTGTGCGGAGTTCTATCCATAATAAATCAGAATTAGAGAAACAAGAGGTTTTATTAGACAAAAAATTAAACGTAACTAAAAAGGAATACACTAATCACAAAAAAGAAGTAGAAGAAAGTGCGTACAAGGAAGCTATATCAAGTGATAATCCTAAAATAAAAGATGTTGCTGTCTACAATAGTGCATTTAAACTTTTGAACGAAGTATCCGAACGATTTTTTAAAGAATACTTCACTTGGAGGTCAAGCGAAGACTATCAAAAGCGTGCAGATAATTTAGGAGATTTTATTTCCAAAGAACTAAAAGAAAATAAAAAAATTTTTGATGATGGTAGAGACACTACTGGTGGTGATTATATTTCCTCTATGGGGGTAAAATCTGATTTTAAAGATGCAAAAGCTTTTCTTCAAGATAATGGTAATGAAAACATAATTAATGCTTTAGTTCTTGTTGAATATGAAAGTTGGTTTAACGATTCTAAAGATGCTTCTTCAATTGGGGAAAAATACTATAACATTACCTACGATAAATCTCTAAATCAAGTTACACACTTGGAACTTGTTTTTTCAAAAAAATGATTTAGATAATGAAATAAACAGTTTTGTTAATTACCCTTTTGAATCAAACGTAATTTTAAAAAAACTCTTTACATGATATAATAAAATCCTAGAAAAAGTATTTGTAAACTGCTTCTAGAAAAAATACGGAAAGGAAGTTTATATAATGAAAAAGAATTTGAAAAAACGAATTTCTTCACTGTTTACTATAGCAGTCATCGGAATTCAAGGTCTAGTTAGTGGTGTATCGCCTATTATTGCTCATGCAGATACAGTTGATGCAACTGTGACATACAGTATGGCGGATTTATCCAACGCCTCTGGTACTAAAAATGGACAACCATTTACAACCCAACTAGCTAGACTGAGAGCTAATGGAGAAGATGTATTTTGTCTTCAACCGGGTGTCGCCATTCCTACAGAAGTAACTCAGGGATACGTTGGCAAACCCGACAGCGGACACATACCAAGACGTTCTAAATTGGCATCTGCGCTTTGGAAAACTGCACTTGGAGGAGATTCTCTAGAAAACTATAAAGTAGCTCAAACTGTATATTGGAACAATCTAGAGGGAAGCAACAAAACAACTATTACACACGATTCAAGTATTTCTGATAGTGTCTTAGCTTCTAAACAAAAAAAATTAGAGGATGCTATTACAGCATATGACCTTAAACCTAGTTTTAATCAAACTACTGTTAAACTGAAATATGGAGAATCCACTATAGTTAAAAATACTACTTCTGGTATTGACCTAACCTCATTTGATGTCCTTGTAGGAAACACAGCAAATGTAAAAGTAGATATCCAAAAAGACCAACTAGTAATTACTCCTAATGACCTATCTAAAAATAGTGGTACTTTGACATTTAAGAAATCTTTTGCAGAAGGTACTCCATATGTATACGAAAAAGAAGGTAATCAAACTGTTGCATCAGGAAAAATCAATGACCCAAACAACTATCTACTAAAATTTGACATTGACACAACTGGAGACGTCAAAATCGTTAAAGTAGATAAAGACTCTGGAGATACGGTTCCCAATACTAAATTTCATGTAGAGTTTAGTGGGGAGGGGGCTCCTAAAGAACAAGATATTGAAACTGGAAAAGATGGTTCTTACACTTTTAAAGACATTAAAGCAGGAGTTAAAGTAAAAGCTACTGAAACGTTTGTTCCATCTCCGTATGTATTAGAATCTGCTACTGGTGGTTCCGATACAGTTGAAGGAGTAGTTAAAGTTGGTGAAACAATTACTTTAACTAAAAGAAACACAAAAGCCAAAGGGCAAATTATTGTAGAAAAAACAGGTGTAGAAACAGGAAATAGCTTATGGAACAGTAATTACACATTGAAAGGTAATGTATTCGAAGTTCATAAAAACAGTGTTGACGGGGAGGTTGTAAAAACCATTACAACCGACGAAAAAGGTCATGCAGAAACATCAAAAGACTTGGACATAGGTACTTATTGGGTTACCGAAAAACAAGCTTCACAAGGTTTTGCTAACACATTTAAACCTGTTGAGGTAAAAATTAAATATGCCAATCAAACAACTGCTGTAGTAGTAGAAGGAACAAAAGGAACTAACCAAGAAGTAACGGGAGCAACAACATTAACTAAAGAAGATGCGGAAACAGGAAAAGAAACACAAGGTAGAGCCACTTTTGAAGGCGCAGAATATACGCTTTACTATTCTGACGGAGAAAAGGCAGACCAACCTGTGAAATGGTCAGATGACTTCAAACCTGTATTAACAGTAGGTGATAAAGCCAATGAAGAGAATGTAACAATTAGAATTAATTCTCAAAGTTTACAAGCAGGAGTCAAGCATTTAGCTTTAGGCAACTTTTATTGGTTAGAAACAAAAGCTCCAGAAGGATATCAGATTGATAAAAGTAAACATAACGTATCGTTAACATATAAAGACCAAAATACGCAAGTAGTAACATCTGATGTAGCATCTAAAGAGAATGTTATTAAATTTACACTTGATGGATTTAAATATGTTACTTCTAAAAATGGCTCAGCACAGAGTGGATACAATGGTATTAAGTTCACTTTAACTCCATTAGACCCTACTAAAGGGGAAAAAGTTGAATCAATAACTGAAACTAATGAGTTAGGCTATGACGGATATTGGAATTTCACTGATAATCCTTATGGAGATTACAAGTTAGAAGAAGTAGAAGCACCAGAAGGTTTTAAACTAATAGAACCATTGATTATTAACTCTTCTTTTGACTCTACAAATAAAGAATATAAGTTTACAATCACCGA
>SKEL01001921.1_pt1 | contig 17022 bp, 20 predicted proteins | sample 4826741 | NCBI WGS metagenome assembly SKEL01 (sample SAMN11008810, study PRJNA524170) | human gut metagenome | biome: Human fecal sample; material: Feces; isolation source: fecal sample from pouch patient p33 | host: Homo sapiens | place: Israel: Tel-Aviv | collected 2016-03-22
TCTGAAAGAACTTCATTTACAAATGGAAATCTTAAAGGCGGCATAAATGCAGGCAGATATACAGCGGACTACCTGCAATGTGGGAACCTGCCATATCTGGCATGGAAAAATGCGCATAACTGCGCTGACCTAAGTTACAGGCGTATCCGCCGATATTTAGTCTGACGCCTAAAGCGTCTGGAAGCACGCGACTTCAGTCGTGTGAGGATAAAGTTTTTAATTCACGAAACATATTTTCAGCCTGATTTTCAATATCGACAAGATAGTCGTTTAGTTTCCCGCTTGTCAATAGGTTCATATAAATAATTTTATGGTGCTGTTTTAAATATCTTGCGTGTCGCTGCCCCCATACTCCGATCGGCTGACCTTGTTGTTCTGGCAAACGGAGATTTGGTATCAGGTAATCTCCAACTTGCGTATAAGTACCGCCCATTTGTTCAAACAATGACTTTTCCATAGTATTTTCCTCCTGTATTTTAGTGTACTTTTATTTTAAATAAAGACAGGTAATAACACCAATGTGCCGATAAAAAATACAGCGTACCTGCTATATCACAGATACGCTGTATTTTCATATATTTATTTCGGGATATGTATTTACTAATTGCCGAAACATTTTTCTTGACGGCTGTCGTGAACCGCCCTCCCACTTAGAATAGATACTCAAACTAATACCTGCTTTTTCAGCAAAAGTTGCTTGATTTAATCTGTGTGCTTTTCTGATTTCACGAAGTCTATCACTGTATGGATAATCCATAAATTGAGCAAATTCATCGAAGAGCATATTTCTATCAATCTCAAGGATTTCAGCCATAGCAACGGCTGTTTGATATGGTATCGGGAATCGTTCACGCTCATACATTAACACTGTTGCGGGTGCAATTCCTACACTCTCGGCTAACTGTCGTGTGGTTAAACACTTTCGCTGTCGGTAGTATTTTAGCATTGCCGCAGGAGTTTGTTCTGTAGGAACACCTTCAAAGCAAAAGTGTAAATGCATTAACATTTTCCCGTGCTTATATTCATATAAGTCTGTGTGATTGAGAATAGTGTCGTATTTGCACCAAAATATAGAAGAAAAGTAGCATATGGAAAAATTAAACAGGATATAGCAGATATTTTGAGTATGTTATGCAAAAGAAAAGGTGTAAAAATTGTTGAAGCAGAGATATGTCCGGATCATGTACACATGTTAGTAGAAATTCCGCCAAGCATAAGTGTATCGTATTTTGTAGGGTACTTAAAAGGAAAGAGTACATTAATGATATTCGAAAGACATGCAAATCTGAAGTACAAATATGGAAACAGACATTTCTGGTGTCGCGGATATTATGTAGATACGGTAGGGAAAAATGCAAAGAAAATACAGGAATATATAGCAAATCAGTTACAGAATGATCTGGAATATGATCAAATGACACTGAAAGAGTATATTGACCCGTTTACGGGTGAGCCAGTAAAACGTAACAAATAAAGATAAGCCCGAAAGGGCTTTGTAGGTAAATGATGTTGCGCTTGGCGAACCTATTTCGATGAGTCTTTAGACTCCAGTGCCGGTAATAGACCCTTATAGGGTCAAAGCAAACCACCGGCTAAGCCGGTGGTCGTGATTGTATTAGAGCGTGTTTGAAAAATCATTCTTACAATCTGCACGCCCCATTTTGCGGTATATTTTGTCCGAATTCGGTTGCTGTAGTCACCGCAACGTCGCCCTCTTCCGACTTGAAATAAAAAAATTTATCCTTCAAAATTGTCTCAAAATCAACTCGTCGACTCGTTCTGGCTTAAATATAAGGCTTAAAAGAAGATTTTAACCTGTTCAAGAAACGCTTCAGGTGCTTCAACATGTGGAAGATGTTTTGTTTCTTTGAGAACAGAAACTTCAATAGCCGGGTTGGAGGCACAATAATCATCAGTGACAGCCTTTCCGTTTGGCTCTGTTTCACCTTCAACAATATAAATACTGTTATCCAGTGCCTTAAGTGCATGACAGATATTTATATTTATATACTTAGCTGCAAGACTGGAGTACAAAAATCTGGTATAATATCCACCTTTATGAGCTGCTTCATAATAAGCATCTGCCATTTGATTATCCACATGGAATGGATTATAATACATCTTCTCGATAAAAAGATTATTTATATTATCACGTGATACGATCATATGATAAACCAGAGTCCCGAAAATCGGAATTTCCAGAGCTGCTTTTAACAGGCGGTCCTTTCTGTTTGGCATCTGTTTTAATTGAGTCAGGCTGGGCGGATTTACCAGCATGATTTTGTTAAAAAGTTCTTTCTCATTGTGACAGGCCATAGTAACAAAAGAGCCTGAAAAACCACTTGCAATCACATCTGTTTTCTGACCAATTATTTTTTTGATAAAATCACTGATCATCTGAACATAAACAAAATTTGTATAGGTAATGCTGGATTTGTCCGAACGTCCGCATCCTAACAGATCAACAGTATATACGGTATGGTCAATTGCCAGTTCGTCTTCAATTTTGCTCCATTCATACCCGGAAGCTCCAGGTAAAGTGTCATGAATCAAAAGAATCGGTGACCCAGTTCCCTTTTTGGTATAATAAATGTTCCCAAAGCGCCATTCAAAGTAATTGTCATTAGAAATGTGGAGCATCTGTTTTAATTGTGCAGCAGTAGCAATGGTGTGGTTAATGAAATGAACAGCAACAGTTGCGCCGGTCATCAGAGCAGCAAATGTAAGAAATTTGTGCTTGTTTTTACTCATTTTCGGCCTCCTTTATCAAGCATAACAAGTGATTAGCCTGCTAAAATTATATACCCATATTATACCGCGATACTGTCTGTTTTACAAGAAAATATGATGCGAAAAAAAGAACCATATGGATTGATGATGTTACTGTTCACTCCGTTCACAGCAACACGCTTCGCGATGCACAGAATTTATGCTAATCGCATAAATTCGCGCGGTATGTCTCGGGTTTTCTGTGACCTTCACTCACAAAAAAACCGAGACATACAAGCCAAAATTCCATTGCCGCAGGCAATCTGGAATTTTGGCTACGTTACTGAGAACGGAGTGAACAGTAACGATTGATGGAAAAAGAAAATGTCAATCACCACAAAATATACAATATTTATGCTAAAAATAATGTGTTTTTTTATGTTTCACGTGAAACATTATGTGGCATGATTAAAATAAAAGTGTTATAATAAACCTGCGTATGCCTGTTGGCATTATAAAAAATAATGTAACAGGCAAAATAGGAATAACTACAATTAAAACCTCATAAAGGAGGAATGAAGTTGGGAAGAATTATAGCAGTTGCTAATCAGAAAGGCGGAGTTGGAAAGTCAACAACTGCAATTAATCTTTCAGCATGTCTTGCAGAAAAAGGGAAAAAGGTTCTCGCAATTGATATGGATCCACAGGGAAATACTACCAGTGGTTTCGGCGTTGATAAGAACGGCATAGAAAATACATTGTATGAACTTTTGCTTGGAGAGGCAGAAACGAAAGACACGATTGTAAAAGATGTTGTTGAGAATCTTGACCTGATTCCATCTAATATTAATCTTTCCGGTGCAGAAATCGAGCTGGTAGGAATCGATGATAAAGAATTTATCTTAAAGGGAATCACAGATAAGCTTCGACGTAAATATGATTACATAATACTGGATTGTCCGCCGTCATTAAATATGCTGACGATCAATGCATTAACCGCAGCTACATCTGTATTAGTGCCGATCCAGTGTGAATATTATGCGCTGGAGGGACTTTCACAGCTGATTCATACCATTGATCTGGTAAAAGAAAGACTGAATAAACGTCTGAAAATGGAAGGCGTAGTATTCACAATGTATGACGCAAGAACAAACCTGTCTCTGCAGGTAGTGGAAAACGTAAAAGAGAATTTAAATCAGAATATTTATAAAACAATTATTCCACGTAATGTAAGACTGGCGGAGGCTCCAAGCTATGGACAGCCGATTAATATCTATGATCCGAGATCAGCAGGAGCAGAAAGCTACAGGCTTCTGGCAGAGGAAGTGCTCAATAGGGAGGATAATTAATGGCAGGAAGAAAAAACGGTCTTGGCAGAGGCTTAGATGCATTTTTTCCAGACAGAACATCTGTTGTCAAAGAACCTGCCAGAAAGACAATAACCAAAACAGTTAAAACAGAGAAGAAATCTGATGTAGCTGAAAAACAGACAAACCCTACTGTTGCAAAGAAGCAAACAGCAGATTCGAAAACAGGGGCAATGATCGTAAAGATCTCAAGTGTAGAGCCGAATATGGATCAGCCACGTAAACAGTTCGATGAAGATGCACTCATGGAACTGTCTGAGTCTATTAAACAGTACGGCGTACTCCATCCACTTCTCGTGTCTGATAAAAAGGACTACTATGAAATAATTGCAGGTGAAAGACGATGGAGAGCGGCAAAGCTTGCCGGACTGACAGAGATTCCTGTAATTGTTAAAGAGTTTTCTGAGCAGGAATTAGTAGAAATTTCCCTGATTGAGAATATTCAGCGGGAAGATTTAAACCCTGTGGAAGAAGCGATGGCATATAAACGACTGATTGATGAATTTCATCTGAAACAGGATGAAATCGCAGAGCGTGTAGGGAAGAGCAGAACAGCAGTAACAAATGCAATGAGACTTCTCAAACTCAGTGAAAAAGTGCAGCAGATGCTGATTGATGAGATGATCACTGCCGGTCATGCCAGGGCAATCCTTTCGATAGCAGATAAGGAAAAGCAGGAATCAATTGCAATGAAGGTTTTTGACGAGAAATTAAGTGTTCGTGAAACAGAAGCGCTTGTAAAACGTATGCTGGAGCCGCCAAAAACAGCAAAGAAGAGCAAATTCAGTTCTGCTGAGGATGCAATATATGAGAGTCTGGAAGAAAAAATGAAAAGTATCATGGGTACCAGAGTCCAGATTCACAGAAAGAAAAATGACAAAGGTAAAATTGAAATTGAATATTATTCCAAGGATGAACTGGAAAGAATCATAGATCTTTTCGAATCCATTGGTTAGGAGTGACAGTAATATGAGTGGCATTTTTGAAAATCTTGGAATTGATTCCGGGATCATCATTATTATACTGCTGATTCTTACTATCTTCCTGCTGGTAAGGAATATCAGTATGAATATGCGCCTGAGCCGTCTGGAACGTAAATATAAGACGTTCATGAAAGGTTCAGATGCACAGTCTCTGGAAAAAGTATTCGTTAGAAAATTCGCTCAGATAGATAAGCTCTATGATGCGAAGGAAGAACATGATCATGATCTTCTTTTTATCAAAAAGAATCTTGATAAAATGTTTAATAAATATGGTGTAGAAAAGTATGACGCATTTGATGATGTAGGTGGAAAGTTAAGTTTTGCGCTGGCTTTGCTGGACAAAGAGAATACAGGCCTTATCTTAAATGCAGTACACAGCCGGGACAATTGTTTTTTGTATATGAAAGAAATTGTAAAAGGCGAATCCTACGTTATGCTCAGCCAGGAAGAAGTAGAGGCACTTCGTAAGGCAGTGAATTTTGGACTGGATAATATTGAAGAATAAAGTTTTTTAAAAGTTACTGTGAACGGAGTGAACAGTAATGTTTAAAAGCTGAAAACAAGAGCATACTAAAAGAGAATCTGTTTTGTGCAGGAATGCACATGATATGATAAATTGATATCAGGGGGAAAGTTGTTGCCAGATTTTACCCTGACATCATTACATAATGTAATAGAATATTTCAGGAGGAACAAGATGTTAGATATTAAATTTGTGAGAGAAAATCCGGAAGTTGTAAAACAGAATATCCGCAACAAATTTCAGGATAATAAACTGGAATTAGTGGATAAAGTTCTGGAACTGGACAAAGAGAATCGCGAAATCAAACAGGAAGTAGAAGCTCTTCGTGCAGAGAGAAATAAAATTTCCAAACAGATTGGTGCACTGATGGCACAGGGAAAGAAAGAAGAAGCTGAAGAAGTAAAGAAACAGGTAGCTGCTTCCGGAACCCGTATTGAAGAACTTTCCACAAGAGAGAAAGAGGTAGAGGAAGAACTTCTCAAAGATATGATGGTAATTCCGAATATCATTGATCCATCTGTACCGATCGGTAAAGATGACAGCGAGAACGTAGAAATCGAGAAGTTTGGTGAACCGGTTGTTCCGGATTTTGAAGTGCCATATCATACAGAAATTATGGAAAATTTTGATGGAATCGATCTTGACAGTGCAAGACGTGTTGCGGGAAATGGTTTCTACTATTTAATGGGAGATATCGCAAGACTTCACTCAGCAGTAATCTCCTATGCACGTGACTTCATGATAAACAGAGGTTTTACTTACTGTGTACCTCCTTTTATGATCAGAAGCAATGTTGTAACAGGTGTAATGAGTTTTGCTGAAATGGATGCCATGATGTATAAGATTGAGGGTGAAGATTTATACCTGATCGGAACAAGTGAACATTCCATGATCGGTAAATTTATCGATCAGATCATTCCTGAGGAAGAACTTCCGAAAACTCTTACAAGCTATTCTCCATGTTTCCGTAAGGAAAAAGGTGCTCATGGACTTGAGGAGAGAGGCGTTTACCGTATTCATCAGTTTGAAAAACAGGAAATGATCGTTGTCTGCAGACCGGAAGAGAGTCCGATGTGGTTTGATAAATTATGGCAGAATACAGTAGATCTGTTCCGTTCTCTGGATATTCCGGTTCGTACACTTGAGTGCTGCTCCGGTGACCTGGCAGACCTGAAAGTAAAATCTCTTGACGTAGAAGCATGGTCTCCACGCCAGAAAAAATATTTCGAGGTAGGAAGCTGTTCAAACCTTGGTGATGCACAGGCACGTCGTCTTAAGATCCGTGTAAACGGAAAAGATGGTAAGAAATATCTTGCACATACATTAAATAATACTGTTGTAGCACCGCCTAGAATGTTGATCGCATTCCTGGAGAATAACCTGAATGCAGACGGTTCTGTAAGTATTCCTAAAGCTCTGCAGCCATACATGGGTGGTATGACAAAGATTGAGAAAAAGCACGCTTAATGGAGGGTGAGCTTTTTCAGGGAGGTGTTCTTATGCACAGTTATCTGAGGGCAGTTGGTTTTTCCAGGATCACCAAAAGAAGCAGTATCAGACAGATCATTACGGATGTGGTTGAAACTTATGATGAGAAAACAGTCATAGAGAACTACCCTGATGGTATGTTTGCAGAGTTTTCCAAGAATTATGGATGCGATTGTGGAATTACTGTCTGCGGGCAGTATGATGAAAACAACGTATTTTATCCGGATTATTATTTTCCTTTTTTTCGCGGAACAGGCATTACAACACAGGAGAGTGTTGTGATAGAAAGACATGCAGACAAAGAATCTTTTGCAGGTGCCTGTGACGATTTGAGAATTGGGGTTACTTTAATTTTCTATCTTCAGAATGCTGCTGAGTATCTGCAACAGCGTGAAAAAGGCAACATACTTCCGGGTGGCCAGCCTTTAACCCTTTCCGGGCTGGCCAGGGAAGGAAAAATCCTTTTTCCTGTAGAGAAAGATAAAGAAGCAGTAAAAGCAGAACGTGAACTGACAAAGAACAGAAATCATCTCATTGCAGCCGCCAGAAACGGTGATGAAGAGGCTATGGAGAGCCTCACGATGGAGGATATGGATACATATTCCATGATCTCTCAGCGTATAGTTACAGACGATATTTTTTCTATAGTGGATTCCTATTTCATGCCATATGGAATTGAATGTGATCAATATAGTATCATGGGTGAGATTCTGGATTTTATGACATTCAAGAACATTATAACAGGAGAAGAAATCTGCCAGCTTACATTAGACTGTAATGATATGCAGTTTGATGTTTGTATCAATAAGAATGATTTGCTGGGGGAGCCAAAGATCGGACGTAGATTCAAAGGAATCATATGGCTCCAGGGACAGTTGCACTATTAATTAAAATGATTTATGATGGCATGGACGAATATTTCGCCTATGCCATCTTGTGATTTACAAGAATATGTTTCACGTGAAACATGCTTATAACAATCCGCTTGATGAGGAAATGCTATAGAAATATACATTTCACGCCGAATATTTGCAATTCATTCCATGGGTAAGAAAAGAATGAATTCCTATGATATACTTGGAGCAGGTAAGATGGAAAACTGAAAAAAGGAAGGTGATATTATATGAAAAACAAATTATGGAAACAATGGACGTTAAGTGGAGTTCTGGTTTCTGCAATGGTTGTATCATGCGGAGTATCTGTAAGTGTACAGGCAGAAGAAACAACAGAGACAGAAGAAGCAGCAGAAACCGATTCCTCTGCTGAAAGTGAAGATGATCTGCAGATTCTTTTTGATCAGGCAGTTGAAGATGCGATGATTGCCGAGGATGGTGAGATTCTTCCGGTAGTAAGCCTGGATGAGGGAGAGCCTTATGCAGTTTATAATGAAGAGGGAAGAGTTCTTCTATATACATTCCATAAATATCCGGACAGTTATCCGGATGGCACTGATGTGAAACTGGAATGGGGAAATGTATGGACATTTACAGGTGGTGAACTGGAAGACTGGTATCAGGAAAATAAAGAGGGTGTAACAGACTGGCAGACAAGAATGAAAGAATTGCTTGGTCTGACTCCTGATAATGAATCTAACTATGTTACAGCTATGTGGGTAAAACCGGAAGATGTTTTTCGTCCGGCATATATTTCGGATATTGGAACAGTAGAAATGACAGATTCATTCTCCGAAGATGTTGATGCGGATTATAAAGCATGGTTTGATGCGAACATTATTTCCAGCTATTATGATGGCGAATATCCATGGACAAGATTGGGATATACTTATGACTGGGCGGATAATGGACAGGCTTACGGGTTGTCTGAGTTTATCGTTAAACAGGATAGTGATGTAAAAGTAGCATATACTGTTGAACTGGATGAGATGATTCAAAAGCTGGAAGATAATACATGGAATCCGGAAGCAGAAAATTAGATAAGAAAAGCCAGATTGCACTTGTAATTTTCTTTGAAATATAGTATATTAGTTACTGTTCATACACCATTATTCCTCGAGGTATTTTTGCAAAAATATGCCAAAGTCCCGAGACATACAAGCCAAAATCCCATTGTCGCAGGTAATCTGGAATGAATTTTGGTTAAGTTACTGAGAACGGAGTGAACAGTAACTTATATTATGGGTGTTGATTAAATGTCCATATAGCTCAGCTGGATAGAGCACTCGCCTCCTAAGCGAGGGGTCGGAGGTTCAAATCCTCTTATGGACGGGCTTCAAAGCGTTCGAAAATGTTAGCTGGATTAGCTGACAACGAACGCTTTTGTTATTTTCTAATCACGTTCGTGACATAAAATTCCATTCAAAATGATCAATTTCCAGCTAACGCAATCCGATTTTTGTTAGCTGACAGCTAATCAAAATTACCGGTTTGCAAACATGGGTTTTAGGAAGTCCAGCTAACATTTGGGTTCCGCTCTGTTGTCACCCCTTATTCGGGGATGTAAATCAGAGAAAAGGCGGGAAAAGAAACAATCTCTCCCAAACCTGCAAACATAAATTAGCTGAAACAGTATTCGATTCTATTAGCTACAGCTAATGGTCAAACAGCAATGTCTGTTTGGAACTTTACTATCTATAAAAGTTCCAGGCAGGCATTTTTTAGTATCCTGAATCCTGGAGGAAAGGAGTCAAGATGACTGAGCCAAACAGACAATCAGGAGAAAACGAAGAAAGAATCATAGAAATTGAGATTGAGCGTCTTCGACCGTTCAAAGAGCATCCGTTTCAGGTGAAAGATGATAAGGAAATGTTTCTTCTGCAGGAAAGCATTGAGAAGTATGGAATATTAAATCCGCTGATCGTCAGACCGGTACCGGATGGATACTATGAGATCATATCCGGACACAGAAGAAAACATGCTGCGGAGAAGTTGGGATACCGTAAAGTACCGGTAATCATCCGGGTATTAAGTGAAGATGATTCCATTCTAAGTATGGTAGATTCCAATCTTCACAGAGAACGGATCAGCTACAGTGAAAAAGCTTTTGCTTCGCAAATATTCCTTCTGTGTAAGGAACACGGTGGATGTTGGTTTGAGACCATCTTCGATGATTTTCTGATTGATCTCATCTAATTTTTGCTGACCATGTTTCTGTGCCATATACTCTTTCTGAGCGATTTTTCTTTCAGCCGGGGCAAGAAGATCTATCTGGTGAAGTCCTTCCTGTTGGCACCGATCCATGACAGTTTTCTTAAAAGTGTTCATGAATTTATCTGTGGAACGATGCTTGTATCCGGCGGCTTCTTCATGTGGTTTATCCATATAAGGCTGCCTTTCCACTGCAGTCATCCTCACACTGTTTATGACGATGTGGGTATGTGTCCATCGGTATGAGTAACCACCAGAGCCTGATATCCGGGAAACATCTGCTTCGCAAGTTCCAAACTGATTGCCTGTGCTCTCTCTCCGGTAAGTCCGTTTTCTGTAACATCAGCTGGATTGTAGCTGATAATGTAGTGGTGACTTTTGATATCTTCACGTTTCTTATTTTTGTGAAAATGAGCATTTGTCAGTTCACATTCCTTGTCAAAAGACATTGGATCACAGCTCAACCCATCCATGTAAAACTCTTTTCGTAGGATGCTTCGTCCGGATTCATCTACTATCTTTTTCCCGGTTTTTTCATCATGTTCAAACAGAAGGTAATTGATAGCAGCCGAGTAATTTGCATTTCTGCTTTTAATGTGTTTTACGATTGCCATTCATACCACCTGCCAGTTTCAGTACTTCTTTTCTCAATAGGAATAAGTCGGTGATGCACTGATGAATCTCATTTTCTATAGCACGTGACTGACTGCCACCGCTGTTAAAATGCTTGGCAATCTGATTGAGATTCGATCCAATCTTTCCATATTCACTGACCAGTTTTCTGAGATCGTTCATGTCTGCAACAACTTCAATCTGATGATTGATTTGCTTTTCAAGTAGGAGTTTTCTCAGATATTCTGATCGACTAATGGACAAACAAGCAGCACCTTGGTCTAATAAATCCAGTTCGACATCTGTAAGACGTAATCCTATAAAATGTCTGTGATTCAGTTCTTTATCTTTGTTTTTTGTTCTCATACTCCTCCTTCCGCCGAGACTATTCCTCCCGCCGGGAGTCCACGTATTTCAATATCGGCTGTCCCTTCCGATATTAGAAATAGTGCTGTGAACACCTTTAGGTGGAACCAACAGACAAGTGAAACGTCTGTTATTGAGAGGGTATGGGGAGATCCCCATCAAGATAAATCCCATAGGAGAACAGGATGCCAAACGGCAATACTGTTAAACATGGGTGGATCTTGCTCTGTATGTGTACCCCTCTATATAACGAAACGCTCAGAGACTGTTTTACAGTGGGGGAAAAGAAAAAATATCAAAAAAATGATGATTAATGGTGAGCTTGTGATAGAATGAAAAAAAGAGAAAAGCATAAAGGATGTAGTTGTGGAGAAAATTTGTTATGATTAGAAAGTTGCTGAACGAAGATATCGATAGAATTGCTGACATATGGTTAAAGACAAATCTGAAAGCCCATTATTTTATTTCCAATCAATACTGGAAAAGTAATTATGAATTAGTAAAAGAAATGATGTCACAATACGAAGTTTATGTGTTTGAAGCAGATAAAATGATACAAGGATTTGTAGGACTAAATGATGAATATATCGAAGGTATTTTTGTCTCCGATGAAATGCAGTCATGTGGCATAGGTAAGCTTTTATTAGATTATGTTAAGGATAAAAAAGTTAGCTTACGATTAAATGTATACCAGAAGAATGCCAGAGCAATTTCTTTTTACCAAAGAGAAGGGTTCATTATTCAATGTGAAGGCTTGGATGAAGCTACTGGTGAAAAAGAGTACACTATGCTATGGAAACGAAAATAGAAATCGGAATTTATTAAGGAGGATATGGATGAAACTGTTTTTATGTTCGCACTTTTCAAGTGTAGGAAGTTTGATAAAAGAAGAAATTGATAACAAGAAAGTCGCATTTATTCCCACAGCTTCGCTGCGTGAAGGCTATACCGGTTATGTCGGCTCGGCTCGAAAGCTATTCAATAAACTGGGAGCAACCGTAACGGAAATTGATATTTCAACGGAGGCTTATTTAACGATACAGTCCGTTTTTGAAGATGCGGATGTGATCTATTTTACTGGTGGAAATTCTTTCTTCCTTATGGATCAGCTCCGTAAAACGGGAACGGATGAGCTATTGAAGAAGGAATTGGAAAAGGGAAAACTGATGATCGGTGAATCGGCGGGTGCGATTATATGCGCTCCAACTATCCAATATATCGAGCAAATGGATGAAAAGCCGGAGGACTACTCACAAGAAGATGATGCAGGGCTTGATTTGATTGATTTCTATGTTCTTCCGCATTATCTTACATCACCATTTAAGAAAGTTACTAAGAAAATAATGACTGAATTTTCGGATTTGAATCTATGCCCAATTAACAACCGTCAGGGAATTGTAATTGATGGTGAAGGTTCAAAGGTTATTTGCAAAGACTAATTTGAAAATTCCAGTTTGCATATTTCTTAAAAAGATGTATGATATAAAAAAGCTCAGGAGGTTCAAATGAAATCACATAAATACTGGTCTATCGGTGCGCTGGTTTCCATGATCGGAACTTGCTACACCGGCTATAAGAATATGAAATCAGCACATAAATATTGTGCATTCAGTTCACTGATCTGCATGGCTATGGCCATTTACTCTGGTCATAAAATGATTTCTGGCAAATCCAGAAAAAAGAAAGAAGCTGCAGCTGAAGAAGCTGCGGAATAATAAGGGGAATAGGGGAGTATTCTATTATATATGAGCCTGGTGGAAAGGGGAGATTCCATCAGGCTCTTTCATATCTACTCTTCCGTTTCTGGAAAAGATGGCTTATATCGTTTATTTGCAGATTGTGGCACTACGATTTCAAAAAAATAATATCCCAGATACCGGAGCGCTGCTTTTTTCTTCCGGTAAAAACTTGCCCAGCTCATCCCCAGTTCAAGCATAATTTCCATATCTGTCATTTTTCTGTGCCTGCAGAAGCAACCATAAAGCACATCATAATATTCTGTTCCAAAATTCGGCGTAAAATATTTTACCAGTGTCATTGCCCAGTTGACCATATCACAAAGTCCATAGATTAGAATGATATTGTTTACTTCTTTTTTCAGTTTTCCTAAATTCATGCGGTAATCATAGGTATCCATATACTGAAGGGCATAGGCCATATTCTCATTGATCTTTTCCTGACACTCTTGCTCTAATTCATCCAAAACCATCTGATTTTCCAAAATCAAATCCTGATAATTGTTCATCAGTACTTTAATCTTTTCATAGTACAGATCCATTCTCTCTTCTGTATGTTGTGCTGCATTTAATGTAATTTCCTTAAACGATCTAATCGCATAATCTCTCTCTGTCATTATCAAAATCTCCTTTTTTCGTATTGAATCGTCTTTCTCTGACGTTCTACACTCCCATCCCTGTGATTTTGACGGAAGCTCAATAAGAATTATTCTTGAGCAGAGCCACATCTGCATGGACAATATAGTGGGTATATTGTTTCATGGACATAGATGTAATGCCCTTATATGTCAATCTGAAAAGAGCAAAAGGGAAAGGTCAGCTCTTCCGCAGATCCCATTTTCTTTCTTAAATCTTTACGCACTCTTGCGCTCCATAAACCATTTATCAAATTCATAATATAAATGGCATTCCTTACCATCTACCATTACAGTATACATAATTCCTGTACCACCCGCTTTCCGGCTGGCGCAACGTTCTTTCGATTTTACTTTATCAATTACATATTTAGTTCCATCTTCCCAAATAAATTCTATTGGCATCATTGTGCCTTCTGTGCTGAATTTTACAATGACTTCTACATAAACTTTGTTGTCATTCAAAGCACTTACCTCCCATTGAAATATCCGACTGGATGAACGGTGTGGGATCCCTGTGCATCCAGGCTGGATAATATTTTATCCTGATACATAAATGCTCGCTAGACACTGTGATATCCAAACCGTCGCCTGATATCATCTACTGCCCTGTCTAACTTCTCCTGTTTTTCCCGGCGCTGCTCATTCATAAATAAATCTAACTGCACCGGAACCTGCCCCATAACCAGATCATCTGCACGGATTCCAAGACTTCTGATCGGACGAGACCAATGATAGTTCTCTCTAAAAAGTTGGTATGCTACACTCATTATTTCATCTGTAATGTCTGTCGGCTCCTGCAGTTTTCTCTGCCTGGAGAAATGAAATAACCCATTATCACGAATCGAAATTGACACTACATTACATTTAAAACCATGTTTCCGCAGTCTGGCTGCGACACTTTCTGCCAATGCCATCAGAATAATCTGTACATCCTGATCATTTTCCAGATCTCTGGGTGTCGTTGTACTGTTGCCAATAGACTTTATCGGTGCCTGATATCCTTCTGCTGAAACTGGCGAATCATCCCAGCCATTCGCAAATGAATAAATGACAAGTCCCATTTTCCCAAGCTGCCGTTCCAGAAAATCTGGATCTGTTTTTGCCAGTTCTCCGATTGTGCGAATACCATATTTCTGTAAAGTTCTATTCGTTGATCTGCCTACATATAGAAGATCTGATACCGGAAGTTTCCAGATTAGTTCACGATAATTCGTCCGATTAAATTCTGTAATTCCATCAGGCTTTTTATAATCGCTTCCAAGTTTTGCAAAAATTTTATTCCAGGAAATTCCAATGCTTACCGTAATACCCAGTTCTTTCTTTACCCTTCTGTTAATTTCTTCTGCAATTTTTCTTTCGTCACCTTTCAGTGAAAAACTATCAGTTACATCAAGCCAAGCTTCATCACATCCATACGGTTCAACTTGATTCGTATATTCCGAATATATTTCTCGCAACATTGAGGAAAACTTCAAATATAAATCCATCCTCGGAGGCACAAATATCAAATCCGGGCAAACCTGCTTTGCCTGCCACAATGCCATGCCAGTCTTAACGCCGCTTCTCTTCGCAATATAATTCGCCGTCAATACAATTCCATGCCTCGCTTCAGGATCTCCTCCTACAGCTAATGGCTTACCAATATATTCTGGATGATATAGCATTTCCACACTAGCATAAAAACAGTTGGCATCACTGTGCAATACTACTTTTTCCACATTTTCACCTCCCTTTTTAGAACGTGTGTTCTTTTTCTATACAGGCATTATATATCGTTTTTAAATCTTTGTAAAGTAGCAAATATGTTGATTTTCTGGATTTTAACGCTATTATTGTTGATTTTTTATCTATTATGGGTTATAGTATATATAGGGAATAAATACCTGCATATGGAGGTGTATGATGATAAAGAAAGATTTTGGATCCATTATTGCTAATAAAAGAAAAGACCGAAAACTGTCTCAACCACAACTGGCAGCTCTTCTGTGTGAAAGAGGCTTAGATGTAAAAGCTCATTCTATCAGTAAATGGGAAAAAAATGTAAACCTGCCAAATGTTTTACAATTTTTTGCCCTCTGTGAGATTCTTGAGATTTCCGATATAAATAGAACATTCCAGATTGGAACGGATGAGAAACTTTTCTCCAAATTAAATGACGAAGGACAAGCCAAAGTTCTTGACTACATGAACCTATTAATGAAAAGTGGGGAATACATTCGAGAAGAACCAATCATTTATCAATTTCCACGAAGAACTCTCAGTCTCTATGATCTCCCGGTTTCAGCTGGAACAGGACAATTCCTTGATTCCGACCGTTTTTCTGAAATTGAAGTTGGTGATGAAGTATCTTCCAGTGCTGACTTCGGTGTCCGGGTATGTGGTGACAGCATGGAGCCTCTCTATCTGGATGGACAGATCATCTGGATTCATAAACAAGAAACACTTGAAGAAGGAGAAATCGGTGTCTTCTTCCTTGATGGTGATGCTTATGTAAAGAAATATCATCAATCCGATTCCGGTATTCAGCTTATTTCTCTAAATAAAAAATATGCCCCTATCCAAGTCACTTCCGGATCCACCTTAAAAACTTTTGGAAAAGTAGTTGGCTAATTTTAAAAGGCTGATGGTTCAGAACGAGGACCTGGATTATTTCGGACTCTGCAGTTCATTGAATGCGACTCCGGAACTAATGAGCTTTAAATTATACAGCCTGACAAAACGAGGCCAGGCTTATCATATGCCGATGGAGATTCAGAGCAATTTCCTGGCGAAATAAAGTAAATAAAGATCCTGTTCTATATATCATAGTATGAACAGGATCTTTTTATAATGATTTATTTTCTATCTAAAATTTTATTAAACCGACTAAAGACTCCATAGTTTGTGTGTTTGACTTACTGTTTATATCTATCTTCTCCTAAATATTTTTCTAGTCATTGCAATATAAAATTGCTTATACAGTCTCTCCCTTAAGAGTCCTGGTATTCTGGATAATATACAGAGCGACCGATATGACCATCATTATAGCGCACAAACCAATCAACAGATCTGATACCATCGGTGTAATGTGGAACCATATAATATGCACCGCTGCAGTTCCATATAATAAAAAGGTTACTATCTTTCCATGCCAGTCTGCACCATGTACTTTTCCTGTCTTTTGTATCACAAGACATCCACTGACTACCATATACAGCTCCTTACCTGCCATTATTACGATTAAAAGAAGCACATGCGGAAAACGAGTAAACAGACAGATTAACATCGCTGCCTGTGTCAGCTTATCAGCCACTGGATCAAGTATTTTTCCTAAATTACTAATCCTATGGAATCTTCTTGCGATATATCCATCAGCAAGATCCGTAAGACCAGACAGCAATAAGATTTCACCAGCTAACAGAGGATTTTTCTTTACACAATAACTCCATATAATTACCGGAATCAGACAAAGCCGAAAAAAAGAAAGAAGATTAGGAACCGTAATAATTCTATTCAA
>SKEL01001924.1_pt1 | contig 17003 bp, 15 predicted proteins | sample 4826741 | NCBI WGS metagenome assembly SKEL01 (sample SAMN11008810, study PRJNA524170) | human gut metagenome | biome: Human fecal sample; material: Feces; isolation source: fecal sample from pouch patient p33 | host: Homo sapiens | place: Israel: Tel-Aviv | collected 2016-03-22
GAGGATTTTCTTTGTCACCGAATTTCTTTCCGGTAACTCCTTCCATTTTGGTGATTGCTTCCATGATCTGAGCCATGATCTCATCATTGATCTGTCTTCCGTCTTCATAGTACTGAGTACAAGCTTCAGTTGTGATTGTGAAGCCCTGCGGTACAGGAAGACCAAGGTTTGTCATTTCAGCAAGGTTAGCACCTTTACCACCCAGAAGGTTTCTCATATTAGCGTTACCTTCTGTAAACATGTAAACCCATTTTGCCATTTTACATTTTCCTCCTAATTATTGTTCTTTTGCAACTGTCCGATATTCTGTTATCCAGCACGGAACAGTTACGTTCTTTCACACATAAGTAAATATAAAAAATATGTTTCTTATACGCACATAATTATTTTATAGAGTTTGTGTCATTTCGTCAAGGTTATTCTGCTAAAATTAGCTAATTTTTTTATACATTCTGCATAATATGATTTATTTTATCATTCTTATCTTTGTCCGGTTTTTCACTGTCCCTTATTTCGGTCTCACATATCAAAAGCGGACAGCAAAGCCGATATTTTTCTGTCCGCTTTCTGCCCGCTGCAGTCTCTTTTCTTTTATTTCTTTCTGCCTTTTTTCAGGTTCAGTACCAGATGTCTTGGCATACCATTTACCATGATCGGCTGATAATCGCCCTGGATCAGTGGTTTGATATAATCTACAAAATCTTTGGTTACATTTGTGGCATCCTTGTTCATCCATTCTCTCGGTACCAGTTTCTCTTCATTTGCAATTCTGTGTACATCATAGATGCCTGTCGCTGCCATATACGGGTCATCAGAAACACGGTCGATAACAACCATTTTACCTGTGTCACCCTCATCTGCTGCCTTAACTGCTGCACCGCCTACCATGAACGCTTCATCGATATCCACTCTGGATGCCATGTGGGAAGCACTTCTCTGTAAGGTGGAAAGTTCAACCGCTCTTGTCTTGCATCCGCATTCTGCTGCCAGGAAATTCGCCAGATATGTAGCGGTTCCCTGAAGCTGTTTGTGTCCGAAAGCATCTACATAATCGCCTACGCTTCCAAGTTCACATACATATCTGCCGTCTGCCAGCTTGATTCCCTCTGAAACCGCGATCACGATGGAAGATTTTTTCTTCAGCAGTTCTTTTACTTTTGCAAGGAATTTCTCAACATCAAAAGGAACTTCCGGAAGATAGATCAGGTCAGGTCCGTCACAGTCTTCGGATTTTGCAAGTGCTGTAGCACCGGTAAGCCATCCGGCATTACGTCCCATGATTTCCATGATGGTGATCATATTTTTCTTGTAGGTAAGGCCCTGTGCATCGCGGATTACTTCTTTTGTGGAAGCACCGATGTATTTCGCTGCACTTCCGAATCCAGGTGTATGATCTGTCAGTGCCAGGTCATTGTCAATGGTTTTCGGAACACCAAGGAATTTCTGAGTCTGTCCTGTAAGGATTGCATAGTCAGAAAGTTTCTTGATGGTATCCATGGAATCGTTTCCGCCGATATAGATAAATGCGTAGATATCCAGTTTATTTAAAATTTCAAAGATCTTCTCATAAATTGCTTTATCTTCATGAATTTCAGGAAGTTTGTAACGGCAGGAACCTAAGAATGCGGAAGGGGTTCTCTTCAGTAATTCGATATCCAGTTCTGAATGAATCTGTGTTGATAAGTCAATGTACTGTTCGTCCAGCAGTCCCTGAATACCGTGAAGCATTCCGTACACTTTGTCAAATCCACGTTCGATAGCATTCTTGTAAACTCCTGCGAGACTGGAATTAATTACAGCAGTAGGTCCTCCTGATTGTCCAACAATAATATTTCTTTTTTTCGCCATAGCAATGACCTCCTTGTTTTCACGTCTTCGTTGTCATGTCTTTTTTGTTATAAGACTCGTTAAGGTAAATTGTAACAAATATTTTTGGTTAAGTCAATATTTTTTGGTATTTTTATACATATTTATTTATTTGATTTCATTATACTTTTGCATTATTATGTTTATATCCGTATTTTCACCATATATTTTTATATATTATGTCATGTTTTGCGTATCTGTACTTTCATATATTTGTGATATTGGAAGGACTATGCTATAATTTACAATATCAATGATATCAAGGAGGATTCACCTATGCTTCATACAATTGAAAACGACTATCTGAGAGTATCTGTAGATGATCATGGTGCTGAACTTTGCAGCATTTTTGATAAAGTACATAACAGAGAAGTGATCTGGCAGGCAGATCCGGCTTACTGGAAACGCCATGCGCCGGTTCTTTTCCCGAATGTAGGCCGTCATTTTGAGGATCATTACCGTATTAACGGAACAGAATATCCGTCCAAACAGCACGGCTTCGCCAGAGACAGTGAATTTACCTGTGTGGATATGACTGCGGATTCTATCACACATAAACTGAAATCTTCAGATGCTACAAAAGAAAATTATCCTTTTGATTTCGAACTGAAGATCAAACATGTTCTGGAAAAAAATCAGGTCAGTGTGTGCTGGGAAGTTGTCAACCACAGTAATGAGACTATGTATTTCACAATCGGCGGACATCCTGCATTTAATGTTCCTGCCCAGGGAAATGATTCCCAAAAAGAGGATTATCTGTTAACATTTAACGGAGAAAAATCTCTGACTTATCTGCTTCTGGACCCTGCTTCCGGAACTGCTCTTCCGGATCAGACCAAAACACTGGAGCTTACAGATGGAACCTGTCATATTGATGCCCATATGTTTGACAACGATGCTCTGGTCTTTGACAACCAGATTGAAAAAGCCGGCATTGCTTTTCCTGACGGAACTCCTTACCTGGAACTTAACTGCCACCGTTTCCCGAACTTTGGCATCTGGTCTGTGCCTGGTTCTTCTTTCGTGTGTCTGGAACCATGGATGGGAAGATGTGATGACTGCGGCTTCAAGGGTAACCTTTCTGAAAAGGCAAATATCAACGCACTGAATGCTGATGAAATTTTTAATGCCTCCTATGAAATAAAAATTTACTGATTTTCCCCATTTACCTCTGCATTGTGCTATAATGGCAGATAGCATTTGCAGACAAAAGAGACAAATGCCCGTTGCTGTTTCGTTTCCAAGTCTGAAACCCGTCGCACTTATGTCACAGGTTATGGCACAAAACACAGCAACGACTATATGAAACAGGAGGAAATTCCCATGACAAAAGAAGAATTTCAGAAACTGACACAGGATGTTGTACTGCTTGACGGCGCTACCGGTTCCAATCTTATGGCCGCCGGAATGCCAAGAGGAATCTGTACAGAGGCATGGATCATGGATCACAGAGAAGTTCTGCAGAATCTGCAGAAGGCATATGTGGAGGCAGGAAGCCAGATCGTATATGCGCCTACTTTCGGCGGCAACCGTTACAGTCTCGGACTTCACGGCCTGCAGGATAAGCTTGCAGAGATGAATCATGCACTTGTAAATATTTCCAGAGAAGCTGTCGGACATAAGGTTTACGTTGCCGGTGATATCACCACAACCGGTAAGATGATGGAACCTGCCGGTGACCTCACTTATGAGATGGCATACGAAGCATACTGTGAGCAGATCAAAGTTCTTGATGAAGCAGGTGTTGATCTGATCGCTGCGGAAACTATGATCAATATTGAGGAAACACTTGCTGCACTGGATGCTGCGGCATCTGTAAGTTCTCTTCCTGTAATGTGTACAATGACCGTAGAAGCTGACGGAAGCATTTTCAGCGGAGGAAATGCTGTGGAGGCTGCGATTGCCCTTGAGGGTGCAGGTGCTGTGGCAGTTGGTATCAACTGTTCCGTAGGACCTGACCAGCTTGTATCCGTTGTCCGCAATATCAAAGAGAACGTATCTATTCCGGTCATCGCCAAACCGAATGCAGGTATGCCGACGATCGATGATCAGGGAAATGCCATTTACAGCATGAATGCACAGAGTTTCGCAGAACATATGAAAGTTCTGGTTGAAAACGGTGCATCTGTCATCGGAGGATGCTGCGGCACGACTCCGGAATTTATCCGTGAAGTGAATAAAATTCTCGGAAGATAATTATTTATCTGTAGTATCAGAAAAGCACATGACTTCAAGGCTGAGAATGCCTGTCATGTGCTTTTTATTTCTTATTTAACTTTTATCGCTTTTTTCGGACACATTTCCTGGCAGCAGAAGCACCGGATACATTTTCTGTAATCATAGACCGGTGGCTTGTCTTTGCCTTTTCTGAAATCCACTGCTTTTCCCGGAACCGGGCAGCTCTGAACGCAGATTCCGCAGCGGACACATTTATCTGTTTCTATATATGGCTTTTTCTGGAAAATTTTTAATGCTCCTGCCATTCTTGTCCAGATATTCTTTCGCACTTCTGTGCGGTCTACGTTAAAGTCAGGATTTCCGTATCTCTTTACCGCATCTGCCATGGAAATTTCTCCATCCGGTGCCATGAGTGTGATTTTCTCCTCTTTCCATGTACCAAGTCCCATTTTCTCACCGTGATAGTTCGTCGGAACCATCTCCGGTTTCAGATAAATCAGGCAGCTGAATACGCTGTCCAGTGCAACCGGGTCTGTAGACATCAGCATCACATTCATGGGAACCGGATCACCGGAACCCGGTCCGTTACCTTCCATGGCTACGATTCCGTCCATCACATACAGTTTCGGTGCTACGCATTTATTTAAATCAATCAACATTCTGGCAAAGCTGTCTGCACTTGGATACTGTGTGTGCCCTTTTGCTTTATGAAAGCCATATACGAAACCATAGCTGTTCTTGACTGCACCTGTGATCCGTTCCAGCGCATGCGTTTTCATCTTGCTCAGTGAGATCACACAGTCCTGATCCAGCAGTTCTTTTGGCAGGATAAATTCCTTCGCCTGAATTCCCTGCGGGTAAGCAGTTTTCACACCTTCGGAATAATCAATCGCCGGAATATGATATTTTTCCAGATAAGTATCCATTCCGGTACCACGGATCACTGCCTGTGTGGTTCCATGTCCACAGGAATCTGCAAGTACGATATGCTCATATCCATTCTCTCTCAGGATTCGTGCAAAAGCTCCCACGACAACCGGATGTGTGATCACTGCTTTTTCTACCTCTGCCTTCTTGAGCAGGTTCGGCTTCAGCAGAATCTTTGCTTCCTTTGGAATCAGTGCCTCCACTCCTCCCAGAAGATCCAGACCCTGTTTCAGCAGGCTATAGATTTTTTCCTCATCATATTCTCCACATGGAAGTAATACTACTTTACTTTTCATCCTTTTCATCCTCTGACAGATCAACCTGTCTGAGTGCTTTTCTGACAGGAAGGATGCATGCCGGAACAACAGAGAGACAGTCAACTCCCATCTTCAGAAATTCTTCTGTCAGTGCTGTATCTGCTGCAAGTTCTCCGCAGATGCAGACCCGTTTATGCTCTGCATGCCCTGCCTCAACAACCATTCGGATCATACGCAGGACCGCAGGATGATGGTCATTATATTTGTTTCTCAGCAGTGGATTCTGCCTGTCCATTGCCAGCGTATACTGACTCAGGTCGTTCGTTCCCAGACTCAGGAAATCTACTCTTCTGGCAAGTTCACGGCTGATCATGACTGCTGCCGGTGTTTCAATCATAATTCCTGTTTTTACGTTTTTATACGGAATTCCTTTCTCGTCCAGTCCCTGAACCACTTCCTGAATGATCGCCTCGATCTCATCCATTTCTTCTTCCGAAGTGATCATCGGATACATCAGTGCCAGATTTCCATACGTACTAGCTCTGAATATCGCACGAAGCTGAGCCTTAAACATTCTTTTCCTGTCCAGACAGAGACGGATTCCACGGTTTCCCATGATCGGATTCGTTTCATCCGGAATGTTCAGATAGGAAGCCTGTTTATCTGCTCCCAGATCTGCGGTACGGATCACGGCAAGACGGTCGCCCATGGCTTCTGCAATCTTTTTATATGCCAGAAACAGCTCATTCTCTCTCGGATAATTCTCTCTTCCGAGGTACTGAAATTCACTGCGCAGAAGTCCGATTCCGGCTGCACCGTAGTAAAGGACGCTGTTCAGGTCATCCATGTTTCCGATGTTCGCATAAATCTCGATCCGCCTGCCGTCCTTTGTCATATCCGGCTCTTCTCTCAGCTTCAGAAGTTCTTCTCTTTCTTCCATATCCGCCTGCCTGCGAATCTCATATTCTTTTCTCACTTCTTCATCAGGGTTGATGTACAGGCATCCTGTATATCCGTCTACGATTGCCTGCTGCCCATCCCACTCTGAATCCGTATCAATCTCTATCAGCGCAGGTATATTCATGGTTTTTACCAGAATCGCTGCATGTGAAATATCCGAACCGTGATGCATAACGATCGCCATCAGCTTGTCTTTGTCCATCTCCATCAGTTCAGTAGGCGTAATGCTCTCCGTGACAAGGATCACCGGTTCCTCTCCAAGATCGATTCTCGGAGAAACGCCTCCCAGTTCATTGATCAGACGGTCTGATATTTCCCGTATATTGACAAGTCTCTCCTTAATCGCAGGCTCCTCCAGATTCCGAAAGGTAGAAATGATCTCATCTCTGGTAGTCATCACCGCATAGGCGGAATTTACTTTCTCGCTCTGTATGATACTCTCAATGGCACGCTGGAAACTTTTTCCCTCCAGAAGATTTTTCTGTTTAAGAAAAAGTTCTGCCTGAGATTCCTGGATCGTGCAGTTCTTCTCATAAAGCGCGGTAAGCTGTCCCATCACATTGGCCCGGGCCTGACGGAAAACATTTAGCTCTCCCTTAATATCCGTAATCTCATACTGTCGTATCTGATACTCACTTTTGTGATAATACAGTATTTTACCGATGGCAATTCCGGAAAAGGCACCGGTTCCTTTGTAAATATCCATTTGATTCTGCCCCCTTAATCGCAGGCAGCTTTAAATTCTGTCCAGTTTTTCTGATACTGTTCATCTGCTTCCTGGCTTACGTTCTGGACGATCTCGCCCTTGGTAACGTCATCCGGAACTACCAGATCCGGATTTACCAGTTCATCTGCTGCCTTATTTGTGCTGTAATAGCCGATATAGTCTGTGCATTTTGCTGCAACTTCCGGCTGCATGATATAGTCCATGAAAGAATATGCTGCATCTTTGTCCGGTGCTTCGCTCGGGATAAACATACCCATGATGCCAAAGCCAAGTCCCTCTTCCGGATATACGACTTTCAGATCCGGATTTTCAGCCAGCGCTGCTGTTACCTGAGAAGTGTAAAGGAATGCAACACTTGCCTCACCGTTAAGAAGCGCATTCTGTGTGTTGTCATCCTGGATCAGACGTACATTCGGAGCAAGCTCCAGAAGTTTTTCTCCGGTCTTTTTGATCACGTCAACATCCTCTTCATTCATGCTTTCTCCCATGGAAAGCTGAGTGATACCGTTAATAACACGATAGTTTGCTGTCAGCGCGATGCTGTCCTCAAGGGAGGAATCCCAGAGATCTTTGTAACCTTTGATATCAATATCAACCTGTTCCGGATCATAAACGATCAGCGGGATACCGGCTCCGTAAGGAACTGTGTATTCATCATCCGGATCATAGAACTGTCCCTGATATAACGGATTGATGTTTCCGATGTTCTCCAGAGAATCTTTGTCAAGTTTCTCTGCAAGTCCTTCCTGGATCGCAGTTTCCAGAATATAATCATCTGCAATTACGATATCATAGTCTCCGCCCTTTGCCATGGAAAGTTTCTCAATCATGGTTTCATCTGTATCAAAGTTTGAATAAACGACTTTAACACCTGTCTCTTTTTCAAAGTCATCAAGAACTTCCTGCGGGAACATTCCTTCCCAGGTAAAGAGAACCAGTTCTTTGTCATCTCCGGCATCTTTAAATCCGGTAAATGTTGTTCCTGCCATTAATGCACACATTACTACTGCAAGTAATCTTTTTTTCATAATCGATCTCCCTTCTCATGTCCTGCATTGATGTTGTTGAGAGATCACTGCCTGCCTTTTTTGGCTTTCCCGGCAGACAATGACCTTTTTACTTTTTTATTTTGCTTTTACCTTTGTCCAGAGCTCTGCAAATTTCTGCTTGATCTTCGGCTGCTGGTAAGCAAAGATTTCGTTATTCGGGTTGGTAGTATCCGGAATGTAAGAATCAATTCCTGCATAATCTCCATCCCTCATGGTTTCAAAAGCACTCTTCACTGTAGAAGTATACCCTACTTCTTCCGTATTGGAAAGAGCAGATTCATCACTGATCATAAAATTAATGAATTCATGAGCAAGCTGTACCTCGCTGCAGTCCTTTGTAATGACCATCGCATCGTGCCATCTGTTGGTTCCCTGTTTCGGTGTGAAGTATTCCAGGTTCGGGTTCTCACTGATAATGTAGGATGCATCTCCTGAGTAAACAACTGCCAGTGCCTTGTTTCCGGAGATCATATTGTCGATCACGTCATCCCCTGCATAGATCGGGTCCATGGTATCACGCTGATCGATCAGCCACTGATAAGCTTCCTCGATCTCAGCTTCATTTGTGGTATTCATGGAATATCCAAGTGCCTTTAATGCTATCATAAAGGAATCTCGCTCAGAATCATACATGTAAATATTTCCTTTATATTTCGGATTACACAGAAGATTCCATCCATCCTTCAGATCAGCCTCATCTACCACTGTCTTATCATAGAGAATTCCTACGGTTCCCCAGAAATACGGGCAGGAGTAACGGTTGCCCGGATCATAGCTCTGGTTCATGACATCATCCATCAGATTCTTTTTGTTTGGAATTTCTTTCCAGTCAAGAGCCTGCAGGTATTCCTCCTTGATCAGTCTCTCGATCATATAGTCAGACGGGATCAGCACATCATAGGTCTCACCACTTGACAGTTTGGTATACATCATCTCATTTGACTCAAAAGTCTCATATACGACCGTACAGTTGTACTCTTTTTCGAAATCTTCGATCAGAGAAAGATCCATATACTCTCCTGCATTGTAAACTTTCAGCACATGCGTGGACTGCGCCACAAATCCCCATTTGACCAGTCCAACGGTAACTGCGGCCACCACGATCACAGATACGATCTTCATTGCTTTCTGGTTCATCTTCTTCGCTTTGCTTCTGAGTTTCGGGATCAGATTTGCCAGAAGCAGGACTACAATGATGACTACGATCACGATCGTTGACAGAGCATTGATGGTAGGGTTGATACGCTTCGTCATATTATATACAACGATGGAGATATTCTTTACACCATTTCCTGACACGAAATAAGAAATTACGAAATCGTCAAAGGACATTGTAAATGCAAGCAGTGCACCAGCAAAAATACCCTCTTTGATCATTGGCACGATAACCTTCGTCAACGCCTGAAAAGGAGTTGCACCAAGGTCCATGGCAGCATTTGCCATGTTCGGGTCCAGTGCTCTTACTTTCGGATAAACACTGGTAATTACATACGGCGTACAGAATGCGATATGCGCCAGCAGCATCGTCAGGTATCCTTTTCTCAGGCCAAGAGAAGAAAACAGCAGCATCAGACTGATCGCTGTTACGATCTCCGGATTCAGGATCGGGATATTGTTAATATTTAAAAGCAGTTCCTTGACTACTTTCTTTGACTTGGATAAACCGATCGCAGTGATGGTTCCAAGTATAGTAGAAACGATCGTTGCGATGATCGCAATGGTCACTGATACATAGACCGCCTTGATAACTTCCCCGTTACTGAGCAGTTCCTGATACCAGCGCAGGGAAAATCCCGTAAATCTGGTCAGTGACTTGGATGAGTTAAAAGAAAAGATCATCGTCACCAGGATTGGCAGGTAAAAGAAAGCAAGGCACAGTACCACATATAACATTGAGAAAAATTTATTATTACGTTTCATGCCATCCTCCCTTATTCGTCTTTATCCATCTTCTTCATCAGGCTCATAAAAATCAGAATGATCACAGCCAGAATCAGAGAAATTGCGCTTCCGAAGTTCCAGTCACCGACAGAGATGAACTGAGACTCGATCAGGTTACCGATCAGCATATACTGTCCGCCGCCGAGAAGTTTCGGAATAACGAATGTGGAAATGGACAGCAAAAATACCATCATGATTCCATTGAGAACACCGGGAATGGACAGCTTCCAGATTACCTTTGTAAAAGTCTGGAATTTATTTGCTCCCAGATCATAGGCAGCCTCGATAAAGGATTTATCCATTTTGCTCAGGGATGTATGGATCGGGATGATCATAAACGGCATAAAGTTACAGACCAGACCAACCACTACGGAGAAGTCCGTATACATCATCGTCACCGGAGAGATTCCCAGGAATCCCAGCAGATGATTGATGATTCCGTTATCAGATAAAAGATTCATCCACGCATAAGTACGCAGAAGCATATTGATCCACTCCGGAATGGTTACTAGCAGGATCAGAAAGCTCTGGGATTTCTCCGGACATTTGGAAATAATAAATGCGAGAGGATAACCAAGTCCCAGACAGATGACCGTCGTCAGGATTCCAAGTTTGAACGACTTGAAAATAACGCTCATGTAAGTAGTTTCCAGGAATTTGCGGAAATTCTCCAGGGTAAAGGAGAAAGTCAGCACTTCGTTTCCATCTTCTGTAAAAGCATATAATGCGATCAGGATCAGCGGGATGACAATGATCACAAATGCCCATACAAGATATGGCTTGATGAGGTTCTTATACTGTTTCATCAGTAGCTTCCCATCTTGCACATAACATGGATGTCTTCAGGCCCGAATTTCAGTCCCACTTCCCTTCCGACTTCCGCATAATCTGTGGTGTGAACCATATAGGTACGAAGCTCTGTCTCGATCAGGATTTCGTAATGCACACCTTTGAATGTAATATTGCGCACGATTCCTCTGATCTTCGCCTGATCCGGATCTACGATATCCAGATCCTCCGGTCTTAATACCACTTCTATCTCTTCGTGATCTTCAAATCCCTTATCCACGCACTCGAACTCAAATCCGTCAAATGCAACCAGATAGTCACGGATCATGGTTCCTTCGATGATATTGGATTCCCCGATAAAGCTTGCAACAAAACGGTTTTCCGGTTCATTGTAGATATCTATAGGAGAACCGATCTGCTGGATTTCGCCATTATTCATGACAACGACCGTGTCAGACATGGACAGTGCTTCTTCCTGGTCATGTGTGACATAGATAAAGGTAATTCCAACTTCCTGCTGGATTTTCTTTAACTCTACCTGCATCTGCTTACGGATTTTCGCATCCAGCGCACCCAGCGGCTCATCCAGAAGCAGGACTTTCGGTTCATTTACCAGGGCTCTGGCAATGGCAACTCGCTGCTGCTGTCCGCCGGAAAGCAGGGTGACATCTCTTTTCTCAAAGCCTTCCAGACCAACCATTTTCAACATACGCTCTACTTTCTGCGCGATGACTGTCTTGTCTACTTTCTTCAGATTCAGACCGAAACCGATATTCTCCGCCACATTTAAATGAGGAAAAAGGGCGTACTTCTGAAATACGGTATTTACCTCTCTTTTATAAGGGGGAAGTTTTGAAATCTCAATCCCGTTAAACAATACTTCTCCGTCGCTCGGCTCTTCAAAGCCTGCAATGATTCGAAGTGTGGTCGTCTTTCCACAGCCACTCGGTCCGAGCAGCGTCAGGAATTCCTTTTCGTAAATGTCCAGATTGATGCCGCGCAAAACCTGCTGATCATCAAAATTCTTTGTCAGATTTTTTAATTCAATCAGTTTGTTCATCATCTTTTCCTTCCTCTAAATGTTTTTTATTTTTTGTTGCTCTCTTTCTTATAATCCGACAGACAGAATCGTCTGCGGACTGCTCAAAATATTCCAGAATCATTATCATTTCCCTGCTCACTCCATTCCCTCATAATATACAGGATATCTGCCTGTGAGCAGTAACTGATCATCTACTTTTTCTTCTTCGTTATCAGTGAATAGACGATAAAAATCACCAGTGTAGCCACCAGCAGAATCGTACATAGCGCATTGATCTCCGGCGTTACTCCTGTTTTTAACTGAGTATATACCTTAATCGGCAGCGTAGACAGACGCGGCCCGTTTACAAAAATACTGATCACCACATCGTCCATGGACATGGCAAATGCAAGCAGTGATCCTGAAATGACCGCAGGCATGATCAATGGCAGGGTAATATCCCAGAATGCCCGGAAAGGTCCTGCGCCCAGATCCCTTGCCGCTTCTTCCAGCGCCGGGTCCATGCCCGCCAGTCTCGCTTTCACTTCCATCAGAATATAAGGCACACAGAATACCGTATGACCGATCAGCAGCGTCAGCATACCAAACGGCAGGTTCAGCATATAAAAGAATGCCATCAGCACCATACTAAGAATGATCTCCGGTATCATCAAAGGCAGAATGGAAATATATTCCAGTGCCCCTTTTGACTTCCAGTGGATCCTCGACAGGCCAACTGCCCCCAATGTACCGATCACTGCACTTACCAGACAGCTTAAGACGCCAAGGATCAGACTGTTTACCAGTGCTTCCAGCATTGCTCTGTCATGGATCAGCTCCTGATACCATTTCAGGGAAAATCCCGTAAACTTCACCGGCAGTTTCGATTCATTAAACGAGAATACGATCACCACCGCAATGGGGAGATACATCAGAAAGAAAATCAGCCCCATATAAAATCCGGCAAATTTTGAATTCTTTTTCATCCGATTCCCTCCAGTTCTTTTGCATTGGTCACTTTTCTGTAGATCATGATCAGCACGGTTGTCAGCAGCATCATCACGACAGCAAGCGCTGCTGCAAACGGCCAGTTGCTTCCTCTGGTCATCTGATCCTGGATCAGGCTTCCAACGAGCACAACTTTATTTCCTCCCAGGATATCTGCAATGAAGAACAGTCCCATAGACGGTACAAAAGTCAGGATCACACCAGAGAGCAGTCCCGGCAGGGTGAGCTTCAGTGTTATGCTGAAAAATGCCTGCATTCTGGAAGCACCCAGGTCCCTGGCTGCTTCCACATAAGACCAGTCCAGCTTCTCCGCACTGGAATATACAGACATGATCATAAACGGAAGAAGCACATAGATCATACCAATCACGATCGCCGGATAGCTGTACAGGATTGACAGTGGTTTCTCAATGATCCCCAGTTTCAGTAATATGAAATTCAGCAGTCCTTTTTTCTGCAGGATGATGATCCATCCGTACAGACGGATCAGGGAATTGACCCAGAACGGCGTGGACAGCATAAGCTGTGCTTTCTTTTTCCTGTATTCCGGCAGTCTTGCCATGAAGTACCCGAAAGGATATCCGATCAGGGCGATCACCACCGTACTGGTCAGAGCCAGCTTCAGTGATTCCACAAAGGTATTCAGATACACAGGTTCCAGAATATTCTTATAATTATCCAGTGTAAACTTCCAGGTCACTCCAAATCCCCGGGACGGTGTCGCAAAACTCAGCGCCACCATATAGATCAGAGGACATACCACAAATACGATGGTGAAAATATATAGCGGAAGTGCCATCCATGCAGAACTGTCCGCATGATTCCTACGCTTCTTCATGAGCATCCTCCCTGTCTACCAGCACTGCATCTGTCGGCAGGAAACTGCACCGTACTGTCTGCCCCTCTGTCACAGATGCATCAATTCCATATCTGCTGGCAATCAGTTCTGTACCGTCATTTAGTTTCAGTGTCACCCGAAGCTGGCCACCTGCGAAATTCTTCTCTGTTACGGCTGCCTGCAATCCGGAAATATTTTCCACATTATATCTGTCAGAGACACGCTCCATCGCCTTGTCCCTATCATCTGTTCTGCCCGCCAGATTCTCCGATGTCATGGTTTCCTCTAACTGTACATTTTCGCTTCTCACGGCCAGAGTTACCTTCTCTCCTGCTGCCGGATATCGTCCTGTACCTGCATTCTGCTGATCTGTTCCCAGATCCACAGCCACTTTATCATTTCCAATCTTTACGACCGCCGTCTCTCCCTGAACGCTTTCCACAACTCCATGCAGGATGTTTGCATTTCCCACAAATGTTGCTACATAACTGGTCTTTGGATGATTATAGATTTCATCCGGCGTCCCCATCTGCTCAATGCGTCCGCCTTTCATCACTGCGATCCTGTCCGACATATTGATGGCTTCTTCCTGATCATGCGTGATATAAATAAAGGTAATCCCCAGCTTTTTCTGCAAATGCTTCAGTTCTATCTGCATCGCCCGCCGAAGCTGCAGATCCAACGCTCCCAGAGGCTCATCCAAAAGCAGAACTTTCGGATTATTGACCAGTGCCCTCGCAATCGCAACTCGCTGCTTCTGCCCGCCGGAAAGTTCTGACGGCTTTCTTTTCTCATATCCTTCAAGCTGAACCAGCTCCAGCATTCTGGAAACTTTCTTCTTAATCTCTGCCTTCGGAACTTTCTTCAGTTTGAGTCCATAGCCGATGTTCTCTGCCACATTCATATGCGGAAAAAGTGCATAATTCTGAAAGACCGTATTTACATCCCTCTGATTCGGCTCCAGACCGGTTACTTCCCTGCCGTCCAGCCAGACGCTTCCCTCATCCGGCTGTTCCAGTCCGGCAATAATGCGGAGAGTCGTCGTCTTTCCACATCCGGACGAGCCCAGAAGTGTGATAAATTCCCCCTGACTGATCACCAGACTGATATCGTCCAGTACTGCTTCGCCCTCTGTAAAACTTTTCTTTATGTTTTTTAGTTCAAGTGAAATGTCTGCCAACTCTGCTCAACTCCTTTCGTTCAGGTATCTGTGAAATCCTGATTTTCTGCTGGAAACCAGTTTTCATAAACTATCTTTTCAGGATAAAAAAAGATACGAAACCATGCGTAAAAGCTTTCGCCCCTACATCGGCCTGTGCCAATGCCGGCATCTGTTACAATGCCAGTCTCTGCGTGGTTTCGCATCTGTATGTGTCCGTTTCTCCAGTTATAAAAAGCACTGGTCCGTCCTGTTCCATCCAGTCTGCGCGCACTCCTGTACGGGCATGGTCTCCATGTACAGCAATTCCCAGTTCACGCAAAATACCCGCAGTATGAACTGCGGTTTCTTCTGCATATTCGGCTGCCTGATATTCTGTGGTATCATTTACATACCACCCGGAAGCAGCAAAAGCTTCTGACGGAAAATCAGATAAATTTACAACACCTGATACTCTCTGCACGGTTACATCCTTTTTCACTTTTACTGACCTCCTTTCTGATATCCACATAAGAAAACCGGAAATCAACCATTCTTCTTGATAGATTCCCGGTTAGTGTTTATTTTTATACAATCCAAGAGCTATATTAAAGGATAGATAAGGGATTGTCAAGTAAATTTATCTTTACAATCCTTTACTTTCTTCTTACTTTTTTGAATATCAGCAGATAAGCTGTGACACAGATGATCACTGACAGAAGTGAGCCTGCAGCGGTTGCCAGTCCCATGGGAAGAAGCGTCTGCGGAAACAGTTTCGATGTAAGATAAACACCCGGTACGCGCACCAGCACGATCGCAGTGATATTATGCAGAAACGACAGTTCTGATCTGCCACATGCACAGAAATAACCACTGAAACTGAAATGTACCCCTGCAAAAATGCAGTCCCAGATATATCCGCGGATATACTGTCCTCCTGCCATTCGGACTGCCGCATCTGTGGTAAACAATCCCACAACGGGTTCTGCAATAAACTGGATGATAATGGCTACGGTCAGTCCGAATCCAACTGCGATCATCGCTGCATATTTCAGCGTCTGTGCTGCCCTCTCCGGTTTACCTGCCCCGATATTCTGTGCTCCAAGTGCAGATACTGTGGAGAGCATCGAAGACGGTACGAGGAAAAGGAAGCTGATGATTTTCTCAACAATGCCCACCGCTGCTGCATCACTTAAACCACGGCGGTTTGCAATGATCGTGATAATGATAAATGCAATCTGGATCAGCCCGTCCTGCATGGCTACCGGAATCCCGATCCTGAGAATCTGTCCCATCGCACGGTGCTGTGGCCTGAAGTCCTTTTTCGAAACAGAGATCCCTGTATTCTTTTTCAGAATTACCGCAAGCGCGATCACTACACTGACTGCCTGAGACAAAGTTGTTCCCAGTGCCGCTCCCGCAGGTCCCAGATGCAGGGCACCGATAAATACATAATCCAGAACAATATTCGTCACACACGCCACTGCAATGAAATACATGGGACTTTTTGAGTCTCCCAGTCCCCGGAATATCGAACTGATGATATTATACGCAGTGATAAACGGAATTCCGATAAAACAAATGGTAAGATATGTAACCGTTCCTGATACTGCCTCTGCGGGAGTAGACATCACGGACACGATCGGATGTGCCAGACAAAGCAGGATCACCATCAGTCCTGCTGCTACCAGCATAAATAATGTAACCGTATTTCCGATCGATCTGGAAACTTCTTTTTTATCATTTGCTCCGATTGCTTTTGCAATGCTTACCGTTGATCCCATAGCAAGTCCTACGATCATAACGGTCAGCATATGCATGACCTGACTGCCGATGGAAACCGCAGTCGTGCCTGCTACGCCTTCAAACTGACCGATGATAAAGAGATCGGCCATTCCATATAACGTCTGTAAAAAATATGACAGCAGATACGGCAGTGAAAAATAAAAAATATTTTTCCATACACTGCCTGATGTAAGATTTCGTTCCATAATCGTGTTCTCCTCCTCTGTATCCTGTTTGAAATTTTATGTCTATTTTAAGATAAACCCTGCAACGATTATAGAGTCAATATTTATTGTGAATTAAAAACTTTATCCTCACACGACTGAAGTCGCGTGCTTCCAGACTCTTTAGGCGTCAGACTAAATATCGGCGGATACGCCTGTAACTTAGGCCAGCGCAGTTATGCGCATTTTTCCATGCCAGATATGGCAGGTTCCCACATTGCAGGTAGTCCGCTGTATATCTGCCTGCATTTATGCTGCCTTTAAGATTTCCATTTGTAAATGAAGTTCTTTCAGA
>SKEL01001933.1_pt1 | contig 16920 bp, 9 predicted proteins | sample 4826741 | NCBI WGS metagenome assembly SKEL01 (sample SAMN11008810, study PRJNA524170) | human gut metagenome | biome: Human fecal sample; material: Feces; isolation source: fecal sample from pouch patient p33 | host: Homo sapiens | place: Israel: Tel-Aviv | collected 2016-03-22
GGGATAAGGTGAGCCGGGGCTTCCACCTAGCCTCCACCTGGCTTACCGGACTTGGAGCCACAATTTCTGCCTGGTGGATTCTCGTAGCCAACGCCTGGATGCAATATCCGGTGGGGCAGGAATTCAATCCCGACACCATGCGCTTCGAGATGACCTCGTTCCTGGATGTGGCACTCTCGCCATTCGCCATCAACAAGTTCACCCACACCGTCACCTCATCCTGGATCATCGGCGCCACCTTCGTGGTAGCCGTAAGCTGTTGGTATCTCCTGAAAAAGAGAGAAACCCAGCTGGCGAAGGCGAGCATCAAGATGGGTGCCGGCGTAGGACTCATCGCCACCCTGCTGGCTGCGATGACCGGCGATAACTCCGCCTATCAGGTGGCACAGGTGCAGCCGATGAAACTGGCAGCAATGGAAGCCTTATATAATGGTGGAAAGGGCGAGAGCCTTACGGCGATAGCAGCCGTTCACCCCTTCAAGCAGCCCGATTACGAAAGCGAGCAGGAGCCAGCCATGCGCATCGCCATCCCCAACATGCTCTCGTTCTTAGCCACCCGCACAGCCGATGGCTACGTGCCAGGCGTGAACGATATCCTCAAGGGTTACACTAAAGAGGATGGCACCCGTGAACCATCCGTGCAGGAAAAGATAGCCCGGGGCAAGAAGGCGATTGTTGCCCTGAAAACCTATCGCGAAACCAAGGCGCAAGACCAGCTCCCTATCCTCAGGGAGAACATGAAATACTTCGGATATGGTTACATCAAGGACGCCAAGGAACTGGTACCGAGCATCCCTATCTGCTTCTACGCCTTCCGCCTGATGGTGGGAGTAGGCTGCCTGCTCATCCTCTTCTTCGCCCTCAGCCTATTCCTGGTCTATAAGAAGGAAATCGCCCAATACCGATGGTTCCTCATTTCCGCCATCATCATGATTCCGCTGGCTTACATCGCCTCAGAATCGGGCTGGATAGTAGCAGAAATCGGTCGCCAGCCTTGGACCATCCAAGACCTGCTGCCAGTTAGCGCCGCCATCTCCGACATCGAGGCAGGCAGCGTGGCCACCACCTTCTTCATCTTCCTGGCACTCTTTACCACCATGCTCGCCGTGGAAATCAGCATCCTGGTAAAGCAGATCAAGAAAGGACCGGAATACGAATAATCTCTCTGATAATCTATGTTTTTCAGAAAGATTTCGAAAAGAATCATAGGATAGTTTTTCAGTAAACAACAAAACCCGAAAGTATTATGACATACGAATTTTTGCAATCATACTGGTGGTTCCTCGTATCATTATTAGGAGCCATGCTGGTGTTTCTCATGTTTGTACAGGGAGCCAACACCTTGATTTTCTGTTTGGGAAAAACAGAAGAAGAGCGTCGCCTCATCATCAACTCCACGGGCAGGAAGTGGGAGTTCACCTTCACCACGCTCGTCACCTTCGGCGGAGCCTTCTTCGCCTCGTTCCCATTGTTCTACAGCACCAGTTTCGGCGGAGCCTACTGGCTGTGGATGATCATCCTATTCTCGTTTGTGATTCAAGCCGTGAGCTATGAATTCCAGAACAAGATAGGTAATTTTCTTGGACCGAAGACCTTCCAAATCTGCCTCATCATCAACGGCATCGTTGGTCCGCTGCTTCTTGGCGGCGCCGTAGCCACCTTCTTCAACGGCAGCAATTTCCAGATAGACAAGGGCAATATAACCAACAGTCTGCAACCCGTTATCAGCCGATGGGCAAACGCCTGTCATGGTCTTGATGCCCTGCTCGACCCATGGAACGTAGTGCTGGGCCTTGCCGTACTGATGCTAGCCCGCATCCTGGGCATGCTCTACATCAAGAACAACATCGATCACCAGCAGATTCAGGAGCGCTGCACCCGCCAGTTGCCATGGAATGCCCTGATTTTCCTATTGTTCTTCCTGCCATTCCTCATCAGACTAATGATAAAGGATGGATTCAGCACGGCAGCAGGAGCAGGAATGAGCGCTGTATCTTCAGGCAGTATTACGCTGGAGAGCATGAAGTATCTTCACAATCTTCTGGAGATGCCAATCCTGCTTGTAATATTATTAATAGGTGTAGTACTCGTACTCTTCGGCATTTTCAAGTCATCGAGAAGCGTGCAGTATAGAAAGGGAATCTGGTTTACGGGCATCGGAACCATGCTCACCGTGCTGGTTCTGCTGCTGATAGCCGGCTGGAACAATACCGCCTACTATCCGTCGAACATCGACCTCCAGAGTTCGCTCACCATCGCCAACAGTTGCAGCAGCGAGTTCACGCTCCGCACCATGGCGATAGTTTCCCTCCTCATCCCGTTCGTCCTCGCCTACATCGTCTTCGCCTGGCGCGCCATCGACCGCAAGCGCATCACGCAGGAAGAGATAGAGCAGGGAGAAGCTTATTAACTGAAGTTTCGAGAGTTAGCCCCCGGAAGCCCAGTACCCTTGACTACTCTTCTTTTCGGCACTTTCTGTTTTTACAGAATATTATTCTGCCGCAGTCATCGTTTTCCGCATATTTCAGAATGTTTTTCTGAAAACGAAAGAATATTTGGCGGATAAGATTCTTCTTCTTACCTTTGCAGCCGAAAACGAATAACAACATAAAAAACAAGAGATATGAGTAGTATCAAAAACATCAAGACAAATGTGCTGGGCTATCCTCGCATTGGTAAGAAGCGTGAACTCAAGAAGGCTTGCGAAGCCTATTGGGCTGGTAAGATCAACCGTAACGAACTGGAGAATACCGCCAGAAATCTCCGCAGAGAAAACTGGAACTTGCTGCAGAAGGCAGGCATCGACCTCATCCCTTCCAACGATTTCTCCTACTACGACACAACCCTCGATCTCACCCTCACTCTCGGAGCTATCCCTTCGCGCTACAATAGTCTGAAGGAAGATAAGCTCCGCCTCTATTTCGCCATGGCCCACGGCGAGCAGAACGAGCAGAAAGATGTGATTGCAATGGAGATGACCAAATGGTTTGATACGAATTATCATTACATCGTTCCGGAATTTGTGAAGGATCAGGAATTCTCACTCTTCGATACGAAAGTGGTGGATGAATTCTGCGAAGCCCTGGAATTGGGCATCAAGACCAAGCCCGTGATTCTGAGTCCTGTATCGTTCCTTCTTTTAGGAAAGGAGAAGGAGGATATCACGGGAATGCAGGATGGTTTCCATCGGCTTGATCTGCTCGATAAGGTTCTCCCGGTTTACGTAGAACTTCTCAAAGCCCTGGAAGAGAAGGGAGCAGAATGGATTCAGATAGACGAGCCTTATCTCGCCCTCGACCTGGACGATGAGCAACGCAACGCCATCCAGAAGGCGTTCGGTTACATCAGAGAGAACACCCGCCTCAAGATTATCGTAGCCACCTATTTCGATGGCTTGAAAGATAACGCAGATTTGGCGGTAAACCTGCCTGTGGAAGCCCTCCACATCGACCTGGCAAGATGCCCGGAACAGTTGGATTCCATCCTCAACATCCTGCCTGCAGACAAGATTCTCTCGCTCGGCGTAGTGGACGGCCGCAACATCTGGAAGAACGATTTGGAGAAGTCGATCGAGCTAGTAAACAAGGCGACAGGCAAGCTCGGAGCCGATAGAGTCTTCGTGGCAGGTTCCTGCTCGTTCCTCCACGTGCCATACGATCTGGCGCTCGAAACCAAGGAGCAGAATCTCCCTGCCGGCATCAAGCGATGGATGGCATTTGCGGCACAGAAGATAGAGGAACTGGCTGCCATCAAGGCGCTTGCCGGGAGTGAGACTAAAGAGGGATTCTCTCATCAGGAAAAGACTGCAGAACAAGGCTACGCAGCAGGCATCCAGGCTTACTTCGCTGAAAATCAGAAGGATATTGCCGACCGAAAGGTTTCTTTCCTGATTCACAACCCAGAGGTGAAAGCCCGGGTTACCGCCTTAACCGATAAGGATTCGCAGCGCCATTCAGCATTCGAGGTGCGCCAGAAGATTCAGCATTCAGAGCTCCATCTTCCGCTCTATCCTACCACCACCATCGGCTCGTTTCCTCAGACCAAAGAGGTGCGCTCATGGCGTTCCAAGTTCAGGAAGGGTGAAATTTCGGCTGCCGAATACAATCAACTGCTGAAGGAAGAAACCCGAAAATGCATAGAATGGCAGGAGGAGATTGGACTGGATGTGCTGGTGCACGGCGAGTTTGAGCGCAACGACATGGTGGAGTATTTCGGCGAGCAGTTGGCAGGCTTTGCCTTCACCCAGAACGGATGGGTTCAGAGCTACGGTTCCCGCTGCGTGAAACCACCAGTAATCTATGGCGACGTGGAGCGCAAGCAGGCGATGACCGTGGATTGGAGCACCTTCGCACAGTCGTGCACCCAGTTGCCGATGAAGGGAATGCTCACCGGTCCGGTAACCATCCTCGAATGGTCGTTTGTAAGAAATGACCAACCCCGTTCTCTCACCTGCAAGCAGATAGCCCTCGCCATCCGTGATGAGGTTTGCGACCTGGAGCGCCACAACATCAGGATTATCCAGATAGACGAGCCAGCCATCCGCGAAGGTTTGCCTTTGCGCAAGTCAGGATGGGATGAGTATCTGAAATGGGCGGTAGAAAGCTTCCGGATTTCAGCCAGCGGCGTGGAAGACAAGACTCAGATTCACACCCACATGTGCTATTCTGAGTTTAATGATATTATCGAACATATTGCTGCGATGGATGCTGACGTGATCACCATCGAGTGTTCCCGTTCGCAGATGGAATTGCTGAATGTCTTTGCCGATTTCCACTATCCTAACGAGATTGGTCCGGGCGTCTACGACATCCATTCAGCCCGAGTACCAGAGACTCAGGAGATGGTAGATCTGCTGAAAAAAGCGGAAAGATTCATCGACAAGAGCAAGCTCTGGGTGAATCCGGATTGCGGTTTGAAGACCCGTGGCTGGACAGAAACCAAGGCCTCGCTCATTAGAATGGTAGAGGCTGCTAAGGAATTGAGAAACGAATAACAAAGTTTGCAAAAGTATTGAGAATACGAATAACAATTTGCATAGTTTTTATCAACGGAATCCCGGGGCATTTCTCTATGTCTCGGGATTTTTTGTGCTCCAGCAACTCAAAGCCTTAAAATATTTTATCACAAATCTTTTGCCCATCCAAAGAAAAGCAGTATCTTTGCAGACATGAAACAGGAAATCATAGATAAAATCAACCGATTGGCAAGCCAGGACGAGACTTTTCTCTTTGTCATCAACTATCAGGGCGACAAGGCGTTCATCCGCCAGCTATCAGATATAAATCCCGAAGAATGCCTCTTCGATTTCGAAGGAAGAGGGAATTTTTCTGATGAGATGAAAAATAATTCGGAAAAGATTGCGGAGATTTCTTGGCAGATAGCCCCACCCCTTTATGAGGATTACGAGCGAAGTTTCGACATCGTGAAGAACAACATCATGGCGGGCAACAGCTATCTCACGAATCTCACCTGCAAGGTTCCCGTAAGCTGCAATCTCTCATTAGAGGATATTTTCAACCAGGCAAAAGGAAAGTATAAACTGCTGCTCAGAAGAAAGAGAAATCAAGCAGAAGATAAAGCTCAGCAGAAAGAAGAAGAAGCACAGAATAAAGCTGATAAGAAAGAAGAGAACATCGAAGAGATTTCAAATCCTTTCGTCTGCTTTTCTCCCGAAACCTTCGTCAGAATCAAGAACGGAAGAATCTACTCCTATCCGATGAAGGGAACCCTGGATGCATCCCTCCCCGATGCCGAAAAACAACTGATGGAAGACCGGAAAGAGGCGGCAGAACACGCCACAATAGTAGATTTGATAAGAAACGACCTGAGCAGGGTGGCAGAAGATGTAAGGGTAGATAAATACCGTTACATCGACGTGTTGCACACCAACAAGGGCGACATCCTGCAAACCAGTTCAGAAATCAGCGGTAGCCTTCCCGAAGATTACCGGCAGCATCTGGGCGAAATCCTCGATGCCCAGTTCCCAGCCGGTTCCATCACGGGCGCCCCGAAGGATAAAACCATGCAGATCATCCACGAAGCAGAAGGCTACGACCGTGGCTTCTACACGGGCATCATGGGAATCTACGACCAGGGCGAACTCAATTCCGCCGTCATGATAAGATTCATAGAAGAAGAAAATTCGCCGGTTGATTTTGAAGCAGATGGAGAAAAGAATTTCAAGGCAAACGAAGGAAAGGAGCCGAAGGAAAGCCGAGAATTGTATTTCAAGGCAGGCGGCGGCATCACCTCAAAGAGCGATTGCCGGAGGGAATACGAGGAAGTGATTCAGAAAATCTATCTTCCGTTTTAATTTCACATTTCATCTTGGGAAAAAATTATATAAGAGATTATGAAACAGCAATTTGTAGAAACAATAAAGATCAAGAACGGCAAGGCTCTGGCCCTGCCCTATCATCAGGCAAGAATGGAGAGAACCATCAGCAAATTCTTTCCATCCCTCGCATCTGAAGAAATAAAACTCTCATCCCTCATTTCCCCAAAAGAGGAAATGAACCTTTACAAGGTACGAGTGGTCTATGGCGCCCAGGGCGTGGAAGCCATCGAGTATGCCCCCTACAAGATGAAGGAGATTCATTCCCTCAAGGTGGTAGAGGATAATAATATCGACTACACTTACAAGAGCACAGACCGAAGTGCGCTCAACTCCCTGGTAGCCCAGAAGGGCGATTGCGATGAAATCATCATCGTAAAAAACGGCCGCATAACAGACACCTCCTTCACCAACCTCGCCCTTTTTGATGGCAAAAAATGGCTCACCCCCAAGCATCCTCTGCTCCAAGGAACCAAACGTGCCCAGCTTCTGGAAGCCGGCATCATCGAGGAAGCCGACCTCACACCAGAAGACCTCAAGAAGGCAGAAAAAGTGAGCCTCTTCAACGCCATGATAGATTTCGGAGAGCAGGAAGTGGAAATCCAGAGAATCCTATAGCTCAATTACTTCCAAATCATCCGGAACGAAGATTCTACCCTTGAAGTTCTCAGCAGCTTCACGGGTATAATTTTCTTTACGGGTAGCAAGAGTCTTCTCCTCCGTATGATAAAGAATGAGATTCTTCACCCCCAGTTCCTCCGCCAGTTTTCCGGCATCAAGCGCCGTGCTGTGGCATTTCTCGTAAGGCTTGAACGTATCCCGGTCGGCATAAAGGCAGAACGCCTCACACATCATCCAGTCCGTCCCCTCAATGTAGCGACGATTCTGCTCATTATAAGGTTCATCTCCCAGACACGCCAAAACCAAAGGTTTAGCATGATTTTCAGATGCAGCTTTATCGGATGCAGTCTTATCTTCTGAAACATTATCTTCTGAAGTTCCTGGCAACTCAGCACGGAATCCGAACTGCTTCTCCTTAGTAGATTGAATATCAAAGCATTCCAGCTTCATATCCCCCACCTCGAAACAATCCCCATCTTCCAGCTGATGGAACACCACCCTTTCAGCCACCTTCGCCAGTTGCTTCTTGGCAAGAATCATGTCGATAATGGTCTTGATCACCTTCATCACCTTGTCGTTTCCATACACATGCAGCAATCCCTCGTACCCCTTGCATTGAGCCACCATACGGATTACCCAGATCACGCCCAGCACGTGGTCGGTATGCGCATGGGTAACGAAGAGGTGATGAATATCAGAAATCTGAACATTCACCTTCTTCAGCTGCGAGAGGATTCCATTTCCTCCGCCCGCATCTACCAGCATCAGGGCACTGGGAGTCTGGAGCAGAAAACAAGTATTATAAATCTGGGAAACCGTAGCATTTCCCGTTCCGAGCATCGTAATTTGATTCATCTTTTCGCAATTTTCGTTATGATTCATATTTATTTTATCTCAATCTCCCCCATCAGGAATAGATTCCCTCATCTTCAGGAATAAATCTCCTCATCATCAGGAAGATTTGATTCACTTATTACAGAGAAGATTCACGTCCGCAAAACTACTCATTTTTTGATAAACCACCAAGAAAAAGCCCCAAAAACTTTGCTTATTCCAAATAATAATCTTAACTTTGCGGCATAAAAACAAAAAGTTGGTTTCGATTATGGCAAAAATAGAAAGACAAAAGCGAATCTATCGCAAGCGCATCCCTTACGGAATGCAGAATTTCGAGGATGTAATCAAGGAAGATTGCTACTTTGTTGACAAGACTCCTTTCATTGAGAATATAGAAGAATCAAACAAATATTTCTTCTTCATTCGCCCTCGCCGTTTCGGCAAGAGCCTTACCCTCTCCATGCTCGAAAACTATTACGACATCAATAAAAAAGACAAGTTCGAGAGCCTCTTCGGCAAACTTTACATCGGAGAAAATCCTACCCCCGAACGCAACTGCTACCTCATCCTGCATCTGAATTTTGCTATAGTTGTGGGTGGACTTGATGATTACAAGAAAGGCCTCAACGATTATTGCGATACACAATTCAATTATTTTGCAGATATTTATTCCCACCTCCTTCCGTCAGACACCAAGCAAGGGCTTAACGAACAAGAAGATGCCATCAACCAGTTGAACTACCTCTGCGCCCAGTGCAGCAAGGCAGGCCTGAAGATTTACCTCTTCATCGACGAGTACGACCATTTTACCAATCAGATTCTTGCCCACAAGGAGCATGAAAAACGATACCGCGAGCAGACTCACGGTGAGGGATATTTGCGCCATTTTTTCGACACCATCAAGGGAGCCGCCGGAGATTCACTGGGCAGAGTTTTCGTTACAGGAGTAAGTCCCGTAACCATGGATGATCTGACCAGCGGTTTCAACATCGGTACCAACTATTCCCTGTCTCCGGAGTTCAACGAGATGGTGGGATTCACCGAGGATGAAGTGCGTGAAATGCTGGCTTATTACGCCAGCGTGCTGCCATTCCGCCATAGCGTGGACGAGCTGATAGAAGTGATGAAGCCATGGTATGATAATTATTGCTTCTCAGAAGAAGAATACGGCAAGACAACCATGTACAACTCCGTGATGGTGCTCTACTTTGTAGATAATTACATCCGCAACGATTATGACATTCCGAAGAAGCTGGTGGAAACCAACATCCGCATCGACTACGACAAGATACGCATGCTCATCCGCCACGACAGGGAGTTTGCCCATGATGCCAGCATCATACAGGATATCGTGACCAAGGGATTCACCACGGGAACCCTGATGGAGAATTTCCCAGCCGAGCGCATCAACGATCCCGACAATTTCCTGAGCCTGCTCTTCTATTTCGGCATGGTAACGATAGACGGCACCTACCAGGGCAACACCCGCTTCGTGGTTCCCAACGAGGTGGTGCGCGACCAGATGTACACCTATCTGCTGGATACCTACAAGGAGAACGACCTCACCTTTGAGCAATACGACAAGACCCAGCTGGAAAGCAAACTTGCCTATGAAGGCGCCTTCAAGCCCTACTTTGCCTACATAGCCGATTGCCTGAAGCGCTTCTCCTCCCAGCGTGACAAGCAGAAGGGCGAGGCTTACGTTCATGGCTTCACCCTGGCGATGGCGAGCCAATGCAAGTTCTACCGTCCTATCTCAGAACTCGACAACGACGGCGGTTATGCCGATATCTTCCTGCTGCCCCTTTGCGACATTTATAAGGACATGGAAGATTCCTACATCGTGGAACTGAAATATTGCAAGTCGGGCACCAGCGATGAGCAGTTGAATCATCTCTTCGAGGAAGCTTCTGCCCAGATAAGGCGCTACGCCAATAGCGACATCGTGCGCGAATCCGTGAAGACCACGAAGCTTCATCAGCTCGTTGTGATTTACCGGGGAGCAGAAATGGCAATGTGCGAGGAAGTGGAATAAAGTGAAATAAAAGACATACAGAGAGAAAGGGCAAAAGCATCATACCATATATTGACAAGGTAATGCTTTTGCCCTTTTATCGTTAACGGATAATGTATTTCAAAACGCCGATGGTAGCAATCTTGGCTTCATTATCTTCTGGAATTTCTATGGTATGGAAGCCATCTTTGTTGAGCGGCTGCAGTTCTATCTTTGAATGAACTTCCACCCCTTCTTCATTCACGAATTTCTCGCTATGAAACTTTTTAATGGTATATTTTCCGCCATATTCCTCGTAATATTCATTTACCTGCGAGAGTACGATTTCTCCCTCCCTTGAACCTCCATGATAACGTTCAAACACGCATAAGTCTCCATCCTTAATTTTCGGCAGCATAGAGTTGCCTTTAGCGTGAACCACGAACATTTCCCTATTCGGAGTGAATGGTAACGAGGATACATCCACCCATCCTTCCGCCTCAGGTTCCTCATATTCATCGAAGTAGCCGCAGGCTGCCTGAATGGAATACAGAGGGAGAAAACGGGTGAAGCGGTCGGAAGGAGAGATGGCATGAAGAATTGCTGTATTCGAACTGTTCTTTTTCTTCACCTCATCAAACATATCTTGCATCATTTTCCAACCATCTGTACTACCAGGCTGATAGGCATATTCTTCATTATTATTATAATACCATGTGCCATTAGCTGTTATTACAATACCACCAACATAATTTATTTTGCCTTCAGCCAACCTGTTCAACATAGAAAGACGCTTCTGCAAAGCCTCAGCCTTATTTTTCGTGTCTTTAGATGCAGCCGTCTGACCTCCTTTGGTGTCAAAGATGCCGATAGTACCATCCTTCTTTTTGAAAATCCAGTCGGGATAGAAAAGTGCTTCTTCGTTGCGTTCTTCGCTGAAATAACGAATGGCAAGCCAGTCCTTACCGCTATCTCCATTCTTAAACCACCATTCTATACCATCCTGGCTCTCAAGATACTTGTAAAAACTCTCTTCCGTTTTTCTGCCAGTATAGTCTTGCCCCAAGAAGAAAGGATGCAACAGGCATTTCTGCTCCGTCAACTCATCATGTTCTTCAGTATAAGAATACATCTTCTTCAAGACAAAAGGAACACTCTGCCGTTTTCGGTTTTCCTCTCTGCGCTTACGTAATTGTTCTTCGAGCAAAGGATGGTATGCCTTAAGCGTTTCCGTGATAAGGCGTCTGAATATACTTGAAGCTGAACCGTTTAATGCATCATGCAAGAAAATACGATACCATTTATCTTCGTCTTCATTCTTCAGAGCATAATACTTGAACCACAAGCGTAAGGCACTTTTCAAAGTTGGTACAGAACGCACGATGTTTCCTACCTTGCAATCATTATCTGATTGCGAACGCAGGATTTCCACCAAAGTGAAAGTAAAAAGTTTCTGCACATCACTCCTACTCCACTCACGCTCTACCCCTTTAGCTTCCTTGAGGTTGATTCCAATATTTTCGTAATCATAGAATTGAGCATCTGAAACTATCTCATGCGCTAAATTTCCCTTCAAGTTGAGTCCTTTAGTTTCTAGTTTTCTTTTTACAACATCATCAAACACATCCTCATCAGTAATGCCGAAATAGCGATTGAATGTATCAAACAAACATTGTTGGAATTCACCCGATTTACCCAAATCTCCATAATCTACACGCGACAGCATATCTGCCTTCAGATTCGGGTCGATGATGTAATCTTCCCCCTTTTTGTTGTAAGAGATAAGCGTTTTTGGCTTGTTGCCCATTCCGCCATAATCAGCCTCTGTTACAGCTTTGCGCGAGAAGTTGGTATAAAGATAACCATTACGGAAAACCTTAGACACTTCTTCGTGCATGATTGGAACACGGAGAATTCTACCGATGGTCTGAGTACTGAAAATTTCAGATTTAATATCACGAAACATGACCAGAACCTGAGCACGGGGACAATCCCAACCTGTACCGGCTGCAGTTTTAAACAGAAGGTATTCGTATTCGCTATCATTCCGTTCCAGCCCCTCAGGCTTAGCCTTACCAGTAAACCAGGATGCAATTCTGTTTGCCTTTACCCCCTGCGAGATAAGATATTCTTTCGTAATCTCTTCCTTGGTAGGCTGCCCCTGTTCTATCAAGGTTTCATCATCATTTGGCAACTGGATGATAACTAGCGGATTCACATTTTTGCCGAAGGCCTCAATCTCCGCTTTAAGTTCCCTGCGCTTTTCGATAGCAAGTTTCAGCAGGACATGATCTTCATCTTCGCCTTGATATTTATCCAAATCCTCTTTCGTCTGGGTAACGATGCTCTCCTTGATCAGCCCTTGTGCTACCACATCTTCATGTTTTATTACCACATTCGAGTCATAATCTGCAGCTTTTGCCATCACTTCAGGAGGCGGAGTAGCAGAGACATGAATGCAGATTTTCGGGTCGAGTTTGCTAATCACGTCACGATTAGCTGCTTCGGTTACATTCAGATGGCACTCGTCGATTATAAATACTATTTCCACGCCGTTGGCATGGGTATTCTCTACAAAATCCTCGAAGTATACTCTACTCTCATGTCGCTCATCTGGATTTTCCGGTCGTCTGTATATACGGTTTCCGGCTTTCTCGCTCACCAGTTTTTGCCAGTTGATGAAAAGCACATCGTTTTTCTGCAGAGCCCCAAGGCTAAAATCTTCTATCGTCAACAATCGACCATGCTTACTCGTAGGGAAGTAGACATCAAACTTATGCTTGCTCTGCATGGCGAGGTCGTCGGAGAATGTAATCCATACATAAGTCACCTCTCTATCCCAATCTGGCTGTTCAGCCATCTCGCAAATCATCTTCTGAGTCATATAAGTCTTACCGCTTCCTGTAGGAGCTTTCAGAACAACAGGAATCTGGCGATCTCTATGTCCCCATAATCGCTTTATATTAGCCACCAGTTTATCAACGGCTTCTATTTGAAAAGGTATCTGTTCCATACTTTCTTAAGCATTTAAAGATTTGTAAATATCGAGGATAGGCTGAGGAATGCTCTTCAGATTTACCCCAGAAAGATATTCGAAATAGGAATCGAAAGAACCGACGTCGCCCCAACTGAAAATATATACATTCTTCACGCCCTGAAGCTGCTCTACTTCATGAACAAATTCGTTGAAATATTTCGGGCGATAATCTTCTTTGAAATAGATTGCCGTCCATACATTATGATTTTTGTCCTTGAATATCTGATAGCTATCAGTTTTCTTCATTTCGTAAAGCGTATTCTCAGCCAAGGCCAGCAGGCATCCAGCCTTTTGGGCAAGGATTGTCTTGTCATGGTCTGTAGCCTGATTAGCCGTACTTGTTCCTACGAAAGAAGTGCGATAGTACTTGAGAGAATTGCCGAGAGGTGGACAAGTTTTCTTTTTCGAAATCTCACCTTGCAGCACCAGCACACCATCTTTAACATGCACATCAAACGAATGATATAACTTTTCATTCTCCTGCTTTATTTCGTCTATCCTTGCAAGATAATCAGAAACTTTCTTTAATGATGTAGGAGTCAGCTCTTCCTCAAATAATACTTTCGAAATCTTTTTATCAGTCACATATCCGTCAATAGCATTTTCTATACGTTTTCTTGTTATCTGTGTAATAGTTTCGAATCCTGCATTAAAAACGCCCTTACAATTGTTCTTTGCTAACTTCTTGCCTTTTTTGATTTCATAAGTCTTTTCTGGCGCTTGAACTAAGATTACCTGACCTGTATAGCCTCCATCCAAAAACGCATGCCCTGTAGAGCCACTACCGGCAAAAAAATCTAGAACAACAAGATTTTTATTATTACCTTTAGCTATTTTCAACAAATACTGTATAAATGCTATCGGCTTTTTTCCACCATCAAAAGGAACGCCACCTTCTGTTCCAACAAGATTGAACTCCTGTTCAAAATCCAAGAAATTAGGATATGGAATTTCTTTTGTGTCATTTCTCTGTAAAGGTGCTCCCTGGAAGTAAAATCCGTTTGCGTGAGAACTATCGCTTCTAGAAAGGAAATATCTACCATCCCTTCCATCATCACCCATATTAGGAACCTTATAAATTACCTCAAAATCATTATTTCTTTCTTCGAGGTAGCTCATGTGAAATCTTCCGGAACTATTACCCGTTTTTATGGAACCACGAATATTTATTTTCTTAAGGTGTTCAAAACTTGGTTCACATTCTACAATCTGATATTCTCCAGGATGAAAGACTTTCACTTCCTTACCTCCCATCATAATTCTTTCCGGATTATCTATCAACTCCTCAATTTCATAAATATAATCTTTAGGATCAGAATTATCAACAATACGTTTACTGATATTAAACTTGTCTGACTTTCTATACATCAAAAGCAATTCAGTAGTTTCGTGCATAGGTTTATCCCCCTTAAGAATTCTATTCTCATGACGCACTTTTATTGTAATAGTGGTAATATAATTAGAATAACCAAAAACACTATCACAGAGCAACTTCAAATTTGCATATTCTTCTTCATTTATGCTGATATAGATAACTCCATCTTCTTTTAATAAAGAGCATGCGAGTTTCATTCGTTTGTCCATAAACGACAACCAAGAACTATGGCGTAACGGATGATTCTTTGGCAGCTGGGTACCATCAGGATATTTATCAAGAAATCTCTTATCCTTATACGTAAACCCATCACTACCCGTATTATAAGGAGGATCAATATAAATCACATCCACCTTACCTTGATGCGTATAATTAAGGCAAGTAAGAGCGTGATAATTATCACCTTCTATGAGTATATGAGTAGGTTTTCCATCATCTGTCGTGATGGAAAGTTCTGGTACTTCCTCAAGAATCGGAATAGCATTTTCTCCCCCAGCTTCAAAAGCTTCAGGCACATCTATCCAATGAAGTCCAAAACGGTTATCTTGCTTCAGCTGAGCATTAAGATAAGCCACTTCACCTTCCAATTCTTTAATTTTCCGATGTAGTTCATCAATATTGTCTGCCATATTCTGATAGTTATTAATAGCTGCATCCAACTATCATCAGGCTACTCACCAAAAGACACAAAAGAAGGGTGTGAACTATTCTTAAGGTCTTCCGTGGCAAGCGTAGGAAAGTCTGAACCACCGTCAAATATAAGAATGCTCACACCCTATATCGGGCATGAACATCGACTCTACATATTTGACGAGAGGCTCACCTATGCTTACCACAGATGAAGCCAACCATTATTGGTGCGGTCGTATATTCAGAAAGAAAGTTTCCTACGCTTTTTCCGGAAGACCACAATAATAGTCAATGCTTTGTTTTTACAAAAATGTCTGGAAGCGGCTTCTGCCGAATCCATGCGCAAAGGTACAAAGAAACTGGCAAAAAACAAAAAGAAATGGGATTTATTTTCATTTTTATACTCAAATATAACAAATATCTCACTTTTTTATATTCATTTCTTATTTTCTTACGATAATATTTTGTCAACTCAGGTATTTATTGTACCTTTGTATCAGTAAAGCATCGTTTACCCTTGCTAAATTAAAACAATAACAATGAAGCAACAGAAATACATTTTTTGTAGATATAGCTTCCAGGAAGATCCTGATACTATACCTAATAAGAGAGTAGCTAAAGAAGAGATCAGAAAGCGTTTTACTGGCCTTTTCCATGCCGGAGAGAAGTTAACTATGTACATGAAGAAAGGTAAAGCTGATGTCAGCTTGCGAAATGACACCTTTGCCGTGCGCAAAGATATTATCGTATTTAGACTCAACGATGACAAAGATCTGAAAAGAACCTTGCCAACAGGTACCACAACCAATGCCGTAGATGACTATGAAGAAACGACAGAAACATCATATCCTTTTTGCCATATCATCTTCTTCAATCAGCCAGGAATGCAATATGTGGCCATAGAGAAGAAAGCTGGTGCATTCTATGGAAAGATTGATAAGATTACTAAGATTCTGAAGCAGAACTTTGATCGCATGATAAAGGTATTGGGCTATACTGTCAACTTTGAGGAGATCTATATGCAAGCAATGGCATGGGATGTGGTAAAAAGAAAATGCAGAGAGAACAATGACTATGTAACCCAAGTTTGCCTGACTGCCAAGCGTGACAAAGATAACACCAAGTATTCTGATTACACTCGCAACAGCAATATCAATGGTTTTATCGAAGAAGGAATGGAGAACGAAGCCAAAGAGGTGTTTGCCGGATACAAATATGACAAAGAGGCAAGCGAGCAGAGCGTAAAAAACATTATCGATAAAATGTTCTATATCAACAAATTTATAGAGAACAACGAGTGTGAGATAAAAGTAAAGTTGAGCAAAAGCGGCATCATCTGCCTCAACGAAGAAGTTGTGCCTATGTACTTCCTCCCAGAGAGAGCTATAGAGAATTTTCTGATAGGTTCTTCCATTAGTGCAACCGAAGATGTTTCCACTCTGGAAGAATGGCTTAAGAACAGTATAAATGACATTAAGAAAACTGAAGATGCAACAACGCCTCCCCAAAAACTCACAAGACCTCGTCAATAAGTCTTTCAAAAATCATATCATCTTAAAAGTGATAGACAAGAGCTGCAAACAATATGAGAGCCGCATGAATACCATGCGGTTCTCTACAACCGAAATTTTCGTTGAAGTAGTTTCCATGATAGACGATATTAGAGAACAATCTGTCGATTATGACTTCGGCAACGCTTTCGACAATCTTTTCTGTCGTCTGCGCGAATACGACTCTAGCGCAAATAATGACGATGCAAAAATGGCAGCAAGTGTCAGTATAACATGGGTAGCCTACCTGCTTTTCCTATGTTATGACAAAAAAGACTACTACGACCATTGGGCACATCGTCTGACTGGGAATCTTAGATCACATGATATTAATTATCGTCAGATCCTCGAAGATATTAGTTCAAAACTTCCTGAACATCAACACGAAGAAATCAAAGCTTATATACTGGGCTATATAGATAACCCCGACAAATGGTTGTCGCAACTGATTGAAGATACCATTAAGTATGAGGGTATGAACAGAAAACTCATCCAAGACTTGGAACCACTTTTCTATACAGGCGAAGACCAACTGGCTCATAT
>SKEL01001934.1_pt1 | contig 16896 bp, 18 predicted proteins | sample 4826741 | NCBI WGS metagenome assembly SKEL01 (sample SAMN11008810, study PRJNA524170) | human gut metagenome | biome: Human fecal sample; material: Feces; isolation source: fecal sample from pouch patient p33 | host: Homo sapiens | place: Israel: Tel-Aviv | collected 2016-03-22
CTATATGCTCAGCTTTCTTGAGGATTGTTTTCTGTTTTTTTTTCAAGTAGTATGAATCAATTTTTTAAATTTTGTTTCAACCAGATAATCTTTTTTAAAAAATATATGCTTTGGTTGCTGACATGCTTGGATTCATTTTATATATATTTGTTTTATGTTGAGAATTGCCACTAAAGTTTATCATAAAATGAGCAGGCACAAAATCAGCAATTTGTAAACCAGCATTATTTTCTTACTTTTTTACAAATCTAATATCCGATATAACATCTTGTATTTCCAAAGATTTATACATTGTTGTTCCATGCGTTTGGAACTTTACTTAGCATGTTACCTGAGCAATTAAAGGGAACAAGAGAAGAAGCCATTATTTGAGGAATATTTTCTGTTCTTTTATTTTAGAGAGGCTCATTCGGACTTTATTAATAAATGTTAGTACAATTTCCTGATAAAGATATAATTAGAGATCTTATCACTTTTTTCTACAAAAGAGGGATATGCTTTCTCTATATATAATATATTGAGTTTTATCTTTTATACAAAAAAAGAAATCTTTAGATAAAAATTTCGAAAAAAGTATAAATAAATTGCTATTGTTAGTATTGTTTTATATAATAAACGTAAATAAGATGTATCTGCAGATTTTTTTGTATAAAAGGAGGAATATGGATATATATAAGATTTCAAATATAAATTTAGATGAACAAAATAAAAAGAATTTAAAAAGAGTTGCAGAAAACATGCTTTCGACTTTTGATGAAGAACAGCTTCAATCAATAATTAAAGTAATGATGACACCGTTCTATCAGAATGAACTTTCCTCGTATTTAATAGAAAAAACTCTTCCAGCGATTGGATCAGAAGAGTTTAATTTTCTACTACTAGCAAATAAATATAATGGTCATATTATTCGAAAAATAGTTAAAGAAGAAGGGATAAGTGACTATTATTTAAGGAAATTCGTTGAAAAATATAGCCTTAAGGAACTAATTAAAGGAAGTTACATATTCCCAAATAAACCTGTAGATTATCTTTTTGTTTTGCAACAAAGATACAAGATTACGGCTGTATCACATGAAACAGCTTTGTATATGCAGGAGTTAATAGACTACATTCCACAAGTAATTACAATAAGTATTCCAGAAAAGTATAACGCTGACTTAATATACAATAGTTTTGTTCAAAATAGTTTTCTAAATAATGAACTTAATTTTCTAAAGAAGCTAGGAGATAATCGAATAACTTTTGTTAAAAATAAACCAATCCCCCCATCTCAGATTATTGAATTGGCAGATGAAAATGGCTTACCTTTGAGAGTGACCTCTGCCGAAAGGTCTGTGGTGGATATATTAAAATCCTCATATAAAGCGGACGAAGAGGTTAAAGAACAAGCAGTAAACTCTTTTATACGTAGATTCCCAGAAAGAATTGCTCGTTTGAGACGTATAGCAAAAAATCAAAATAGCCTTAAAGAGTTAGAAAATTATTTATTAAGATACTAAAAAGGAAAAAAAGACATGAAAATGACACGGCTAAGGGATTTAATAGCTAGCCAACCTGGAATAACATCTGCAGATAATTATCAGATTAGATATGCTATAGATAGATTTTTAGCTAGACTCGTGAAAAGTAAATATAAAGAGAACTTTGTCATAAAAGGAGGGTTTCTTCAAGGTGTAATATATAATCTTGATCAAAGGGCTACAAGGGATTTAGATGCTTCAGTACGTGATATGAAAGCTAATTATACTGCTATTGAGAAGGCAGTATTAGAAATTTGTAGTATACATTTGAATGATAATGTTTCTTTTAAGCTGCGGAGTTTAGAAAGTAGTCAAGAAGGAAGAATCTATTCTGGTTTTAGAGCCAAATTGACCATGTCCTTTTTAGAAGAACGTACTAAAATAAACTTTGATCTTGATATTGGCGTGGGAGATGAAATTACTCCTAGAGCTCAAAAAATAGAATTTCCTCTCTTATTTAGTGAAGAAAAAGGGAAAACAGAAACTATCGAAATATTTGGCTACCCAAGACAAACAAGCCAGGCAGAAAAATTAGAAACTATTCTAGTGCGAGGGTTATCAAATAGTCGTATGAAAGATTTTTATGATATGCATCTATTTTATAATGATCTAGAAAGCATTAGTGTGCACCAATCTTGTGAGGCATTTGTCAAAACATGGGAATTTAGACATCCAGAAACTGAAATTAATGAAGAATTATTCTTGGATTGGTTCGATTTATTAGAAGATATTTCAAGCAATAAAAAATTTTTGAATGATTACTGGCCAAATTATACAAAAGATAAACCGTTTGCTAGTCCATTAAGTTTTAAGGACATTGTTCAAGAGATAATTGAACTTTTAAAGAGCATTCAAGAAGAATATCTGACGAATAAGGGAGAAAAATATGCTAGAGATAAGTCTTCTGACACAAAAGAGAAGCTTTAAAAACTTATCTCAAAGTAACAGATAAATAAAATAGTAAGTATTAATAATAAAAAGATATCCAAAGAAACTTTAGTTGGATATCTTTTTTATCAATTAAAATATGGAAGTATAAAGTAAGTCTTTAAGATGTTTCAGTAATATTTTGGTTTTTCGGAAAGTTAATATAAGTTATGCATGACCTCATACTGATATGTGTACAGTTGTATGTCAATTGTTATTATCACTTTTAGTGAACATAAAATTTAAAAGATATTTCTCTAATTTCTAAAAAATAAAAAGTGTTCAGAAAATGGTCATTTTCTGGACACTCTTCTTTTGTTATAAAAACTCTCAAAATCATTTACATTTCTTGTTCATTAACCCGTAATTTATTCTATGTTCATTTATATATATATTTTTAAGTTATGATACAATAAATTAGAACAAAGGAGAATAAAATGAATATCGGATATGCACGAGTTTCAACTGGACTTCAAAATTTGGATTTACAAAAAGATAGTCTTAAAAAATATGATTGTGAGAAAATATTTACTGACCATCTGTCAGGAAGTAAAAAAGATCGACCTGGTTTAAAATCCGCCATCGAATTTTCTCGTTCTGGAGATACAATTGTTGTTTGGCGGTTAGATCGATTAGGAAGAAATATGGAGGACTTAATTAGCATAGTTAATTCACTTAATGATAAAGGAGTAAGCTTCCATAGCTTGCAAGAAAATATTACAATGGATAAATCAAGTTCGACTGGACAATTGATGTTTCATTTGTTTGCGGCTTTTGCGGAATTTGAGAGAAATCTTATTTTGGAGCGTTCTGCCGCTGGTAGAGAAGCTGCACGTGCAAGAGGACGACTTGGAGGAAGACCTGAGAAATTTTCGGAGCAAGACGTAAAGCTTCTTAAAACCTTGGTAGAAAGTGGTACGCCGATTAAGTCGATTGCGGATTCTTGGGGAGTGTCAAGAACAACGATTTATAGATATATTAATAAGTTTTAGAATAAACTAAAAAACCAGCTCACAACTATTAAGGTGCAAGCTGGTTTAATTTTTTTACTTTGGTATAATTAGTAACTCATACTAATTTTACAATCTTCGATAAGATATTGACTGATATTTCTAACAAAAGATTTCAAGCGTTCCTTTTTGTTATGTAAATCTAACGCTGTTTGATTTTCCCAATTTTCTGCAATTATATATTGAGTACTGTCTTGGACAACGAACTGAACCAACTTTGCAATAGGTTGCTTTCAGTGAATCTTGGGCGAAAAGAATATGAATTCTCCCCAAGGTCAATAAGTTAAGCAAGATACAAAAAGCTTATCATCATGATAAACTTTTTACGTTTTCAGTTTAAGTATTGCATATTTTCAATTCGTTTTTCCGACCATTTGTGGCATACTTTTAACATTTCTACTTTTTGTTCTTCATTCAATTGCTCGAAGTAAGCTCGTGGGTCATTGGGGACATGATTGGGGATAACTCCCATCAGATATCCTGGTGGAAGTTGGAAGTATTGGGACAAAACTAAAGCAATTTTATTAGCAATAGCTTTTCCTAAAGTTTTCATAATTCCTCCTCTATCAATAATATAACAAGCATAATTATAACCCTTTTGAGAGAAGTTGAAAAGTTTGAGCTAAAAATTCGATAAATTCTTTTTCAGTCATTATCATTATTCGTTGTCCTTTTCGTTTAGATTGCTTAGCCTCTGATATTTTATGCGAATGATGATAGCCTTTTATTAAATCAATCGGAAAATTGCCTGTGACTAGTCTAGTCGTTTTTTTAGTCACAGCGTTCTGATTATGCCCTTTTAAACCTATAATGATTGATTGTGCTTGTTTTCTTGTCATCGTTGTAAGGGTGCCAGTAAATACAAAATATTCATTCTCTAGCATTAAACCACCTCTGCTGTTTTTCTGAATGGACTCGATGATCAACTTATTTGACCTTCTAGGAATCCAATTATATCAGAAAATAAATATAAACCTTTGAAGTATACTCTGGTATCCTAACCGTGCTAGCAATAACTCTTTTTATAATATATCAAAAAGTGGAAAAAGCACTCATAACTTTGTGATTATAGGTGCTTTTTCTAAATTATTTGACTCAATTTAAATATATCATTAATATAAATTCAATGATTACCAAATTTTAAGACGATTTTCTGGTGCACGATACATCTTATCTGTTTCTTTAACATCAAAAGTATCGTAAAATTCTTCGAGATTTGTTGGAGGAATATTTGCACGAAGTTTAGCGGGTGCATGAAAATCCATTGACAAAAGCATTTGTTGGAATTCTTTACTTGCTTTCATGCGCCAAATCTTAGCCCACTGACTAAAGAAAGCTTTCAAATCAACGTCTTTCTCATCTTTAGCTGCTGTCAGTGCCGCTGTAATTCCTCCTTGGTCAGCAATATTTTCTGACACAATGAGTTTTCCGTTTGCTGGACCAGCTTCGGTTTCTACGCCGTCAAAGAGTGCAATCATTTCTTTTTGCTTTTCTTCAAAAGCTTCATAATCTTCATCTAACCACCATTTGTTCAAATTTCCTTCTTTATCGAATTGGGCACCGTTGTTATCAAAAGCGTGAGAAATTTCGTGAGCAATAACTGTGCCGATTCCACCGTAATTTTGTGATGAAGATTGTTCAAGAGAGTAAAAAGGAGCTTGCAAAATTGCTGCTGGAAAAACAATTGTATTACTATCAGGACTATAATAAGCATTGACCATATGAGCAGGCATATGCCAGCTTGTTTTATCAACATCTTCTGAGAATTTTTCAAAAGTTCGAGCAGTCAAAATTTCATCGAATTTAAGGGCATCTTCATAGAGAGAGCCAGAAGTTGTTTTTAAACGACTATAAATTTCAGGCAATTTATCTGGGAAACCAATGAAAGGAGTAATAGCATCCAATTTTTCAATGGCTTTTTCAGCTGTTTCTTGACTGAGCCACTCATTTTTAGACAAACGCGCTTGGTAAACTTTAATCATTGCAGTGACCATCCGTTTGACATCGGCCTTACCAGCTTCACCAAAATATTTTTTACCATAGAATAAACCAATCACTTGGCTAAAATAAGACTCAGTCAAATCAAGTTGATGTTTTTCTTGACTTCTTGCTTCTTGAACATTTGAAAGGAAACGTCCATAAGCTCCACCAAGAATTCTAAGGTCTTCATTGAAGAAAGAAGTAGCGCCACGTGCAATTTTTGTCAGCATCCAAGCTTTAATGAGTGACCAATTTTCTTCATTGATAAGTGAATCAAATGATTCATAAAAACGATCTTCGTAAACAATGACTTTATCAGGTTCAGTTTTTACTAAATCTTTAATTAAAGATTTTAAATCCAGGTTTTTAACTTTACTGACAAAGCTGTCAGTAGAAATTGGATGATAAAGTTCAGCATATTTTGCCCACTCTTCAGAAGTATTTGCTGATGGAACTAAAAGAGCATCGAATTTAAGGGCAGACTTTGCAATCTCTTCTGCATTTTCAACATCAAATGTCTTTAAAATTTCGCTTGTGTTTTTAGCCCAAAAATCAAGTAATTCTTTTTTTCTAGGGTGTTCATCATTATAATAAGTGGTATCAGGTAAAATCAAACCCGGGCCAGAAAATCCAAGAGAATAGTGAATAGCATCTTTCATATCAGGTTCAACACTAAAAGAAAACGGAAGAGGTGCCTGTGAATGGAAAACGAGTTGAGTCAAATTATTTTTAAAATCTTCAAAAGTATTTAAAGTTTCAACTTTAGCAAGTTCATTTTTTACGGCAGAAAAGTCCGCTTTTTCTCTGGTTTGCCAATCTCCTGCTTTATTATAAAATTTGATTGCTTCAAGCAACTCTGGATTATCAGTAGGTAGGTTTTGTGATAAATCAGCTAAATCTTTAGCCAAATTTTTCTCATTTTTTAGTACTAATTCATCAAAAGCTGAAATTCTTGGTTTGTCTGCAGGAATTTCTGCATTTTCTAACCATTCAGCATTAACAGTAGCGAATAAATCATCTTGAATCCTTGTCATATCAAACTCCTTTTTTAATAAAAGAAGCTCAAATCATAAATTTGAACTTCTGTGACTTTAGAATTGCGAAAACTAAAGTGAGGGTATTTTTACAAAAAAACTTGTAAACAAAAGTTAAGTAAAACTATTTGGTGGCCAACTTAGCAGAAGAAACACCAATTTCTGACCAAGTATTCATTGCACCATAATCAAGCGTCATTCCAACTACACGTTTGTTAACAGGAGTATAATTCAACATAAAGTTAGTTGGAACAACATAAGCTTTTTTATTCATATCTTCTTGATATTTAACGAAAGCTGCTTTACGGTAAGTTGGATTTTCAGACTTGGCAGAATCAATATCATTTAAATCCTTAGTAATTTCTGAATCATTAAAGTGACCAAAGTTATAAGGTGCTGCTGCTGAGAACAAATCTTGTTGAGAAGGTTCTGATGACAATGACCAAGAACCGTCAGTGATATCCCAGTCATTTGCTCCTGGAGGAGTCGTCATATGGTCGACCCAAGAATTAAATTCCATCAATTTACCGTTATAAAGACTCACTTTTACCCCAATTTTCTTCCATTGTTGGATATAGTTTTGGGCAATGGTTTCAGCGTTTGCATCACCTACACGAGCCGCATAAACAAGCGATAATTCTTTTCCATCTTTTTCACGGTAGCCTGTAGATTTATTCAATTTCCATCCGTCTTCATCCAAAAGTTTATTAGCTTTATCAAGATCTTGTTTTTCATATCCTTTAACTGATGAACTCGTAAATTGTTTAAAGATAGGTGGAATCAAACTATTTGCAGGAGTTGAAAGTCCGTTTGAGAACTTATTATCCACTTCTGCGACATTTCGAGCATAACCAATGGCTTGACGAACATTTTGGTCTTGCAATGGCGTTTTACGATCTTGGACATTAATTGAATTTTTAGCATCATAGTGCCCTAAGTTATAGTACATTAAGGAAATATACATCGCTTGTTGTCCTAAAACCTTGTATCCCTTTAAGTTTTTCACTTGCTTATACTGGCTACTAACCATGCCGTTAATAATATCATATTTACTTGATGAAAGTGCTGCGACTGATTTTGCTGTTGATACAACTTCATAAGTAATTGAATTTAGTTTTGGTTTTTCACCCCAATAGTAAGGATTTGGGACATATTTAATAGATTCACCAGCAACAACATTTTCCGGTTTAAAAGGCCCTGTAACTAATGGTTTCGTTGTCGTTTTTGGACTAGAAGCCAAATCTTTAGGAGCGACATCTTTCAAATATTGATAAGGCGCTACCGTTTCAAGGAAGTAACCATTTCCTGATTGAGTCATCCCCGGTTTCATTTCTTTAAATTGAACCTTGATGACTTTTCCATTTTCACCATCAGGGAAAGTAATCCCTGAGATTGTTTTAGCTTTACCCGCATGATAATCACTCAAGCCAACAATATTTGCCAGAGAATCAGTCCAACGGTCGGAACCATAAGCAGGATTAGCAATCGTTTCATAGGTAAATTCATAATCTTTAGCCGTTACTTCTGAACCATCAGACCATTTCAAATCTTTACGAAGGGTAATCGTTGCCGTTTTAGACTCTTTATCTAGAGCAACATCGGCAGCTCCTCCCTTAATAAATTTGAATCCACTGTCTGTGAAGAACAAACCATCTTGACCTCCACCAGGACCAGACATTGTACCAAAAGTTGCATCATTAGAAAGTCCCGATAACCATTGTGCTTTCATTGGAGAATCACTTTGATATGCGACTTTTAAATTTCCACCTTTGATTGCCTTGTCTGGATTTTGATAAGCAACGTCAAAGTTCCCCGCTTTTAATTTTTTTGTACTTGTACTTGAGCTTTGGTTAGAGCCACAAGCACTTAGGAGTGCAGCTGCTAAAACTACACTACTTGCCAATAAAGTTACTTTTAATTTGTTCATCTTAGTTTCTCCAATAATTTCTTTTTATTTCTTGCTTGCTTCAATATAATATTTAATTTATCATATCCATTTTTAATAGATAAACATTTTTATCACTCTTGAATGTTGTTTATCTTGTAGCTTGTCTTTGGTCAGCCACTCGTCTTAGTGCATTTCCGATAAAGATAATAGCAAGCACCACAATTAGGATGACCACTGTTGCTGGAACCCAAGTCCAAGGCTTATCAGTCATTGTTTCTGGATTAGTCGCTTCATTTATCATTGTTCCCAAAGATGGTGTCCCCGCTGGAAGTCCAAAACCTAAGAAAGAAAGTCCTGTTTCTAAACCAATATTTCCAGCAAAAACAAGCGTTGCTTCAGCAATGACTAAGGTGGACAAGTTGGGCCATATTTCCCGAAACATAATTTTAAAATCAGAGGTTCCCGAAGTTTTTGATGCTCGAACATAATCTCGATTGACTTCCGTCATTGTTCTTGCCCGAATCAGACGCGTTGTCCCTATCCAACTAAAGATACTGATAATCCCAATCAAAGACCAAGAATTAAACCGTGGGATGATAGTTACAAAAACAATAATGATCATCATTGATGGTAAAATCATGACAAAATCAGTGAAACGCATGAAGATTAAATCAAACCTTCCGCCAAAGTAGCCCGTAATTACCCCTAAGATATTTCCTACAACTAAAGTAATGAGTGTAACTGCAAAAGCGATATTGAAAGAGTTTCGTGCAGAAATCATTAACATCATGATAATATCTCGTCCACCATTATCAGTTCCCAGTAAATGTCCATTCGTCAGCGGTGCCAGATATTGGTCCATGATATTCACATCAACATAATTTGATTGTTTTAAAAACATCGAGTAAATATAAACGATTAGAAAGACAGCAACTAGAAAAATTGTTGAAATCATCGCTAATTTATCTTTTTTTAGTTCTTCTTTGATTGAGTGAACTAATGATAAAGAATTTTTGTGTTTTTTTTCTGTCATTTTCACTCCTTATTGAATCCGAATTCGTGGGTCAACCATTGCCATGATAATATCCGACAGGAGGGCTCCAAGAAGTCCCAAAAAACCATTTAATAAAATCAAAGCCGTAATCATTGAATAATCTCGCCCAGTGATTGAAGTAATAAAAAGTTGTCCTAAGCCAGGATAGCCGAAAATTGTTTCAGCAAAGATTGCTCCTCCCAAGAGTCCAGTAATCACAAATCCAAAATTAGAAGCAATTGGTAATGAGGCATTTCTCAAAATATGACGTCTAAAAATCACTTTTTCCTTAACCCCTTTGGCTCGAGCCGTTCGTACATAATCTTGTGTTTGTTCATCTAAAATCCCTGAGCGGAAGTAAGTAAAGATTCCAACTGTTCCAAAGACCGCCAAACTAAAAGCCGGAAGAATCATGTGATAAATCTTACTAAAGAAAACAGGAATTATTCCCATCGCATCTGGACTTACCGTCCCACCTGTCGGAAACCAATTAAGACTATAACCAAAGATAAAGATAATCAAGAGATAGAATACGTAAGGTGGAATACCAAAAGTAATTGAATTATAGGTCAACCACAATTGGTCTTGCCATTTTCCTTCATTTCGAGCTGCAACTATCGACATCGGAATAGCAAATAAGTAAGTTAAAATAACTGACAAAAGTGACATCCAAAAAGTATTAATCGCTCTATGTCCAATGACAGTCATCACAGGCTCTTTGAGATTATAGGACATTCCTAAATTCCCATGTATGGCATTCCCTAGCCACCTGAGATACTGCTCCCACCAAGGGTCATATAAACCTGCTGCCCGTCTTAATGCTTCAACTTCATGTGGGTCGGTATGAGGACCAATCAACCCTGAAAAAGGATCACCAGGCATCAATTTAGCAAAGAAGAAAACAAGAATACTCAAGATAAATAATTGAGGGATCATCAATAAAATACGTCTAATAATTACTTTCCACATTTTCCCCTCCTTTTGGCAAAGCAGCCCAATGACTTTCACTTAATTTTTTTAAGGGCAAAGCGTGTCCATCTTTGTCATAAAAATTTGCTTTTTTATCCTCAAAGTCTTGTTCAACTTTTAGACGGTTTTTCCGATTTTCCGCTCTTCTTGTAACATCAATCGAAGGGATAGCAGATAAGAGTCGTTTAGTATAAATGTGCTGTGGCTCATCAAAAATATCTCTTCGTGTTCCTTTTTCGACAATTCGACCGTTGTGCATGACTGCAATATTATCAGTCATATGGCGGACAACCCCTAAATCATGAGAAATAAAAAGAAATGCAATTCCCAAGTCCTTTTGAATGAGCTTCATGAAATTCAAAACCTGAGCTTGAACAGATAAGTCTAATGCTGAAACTGGTTCATCTGCCACAATTAACTTAGGATTAGTAGCAACTGCCCGTGCGATTCCAATTCTTTGTTGTTGACCTCCAGAAAATTGGAAAGGATACTGTTCTAAAGCTTGTTTAGGTAGTCCAACAATATCCAATAATTCATGAATCCGTTTATTTTCTGTATTAGCATCTATTTTTTCAAAATTTCGAATAGGCTCCGCAATGATATCGTAAATTGTTTTCCGTGGATTCAAACTCGAAAATGCATCTTGAAAAATCATTTGAACATCTTTATTGTATTTGAGCTGGTTTCTTATCTTTTTTTTGCTGACATCTTGTCCTTTGTAAATCAATTGTCCTGATGTCATTTGTTCTAAACCAACAATTGTTTTGCCAATCGTTGATTTTCCAGAGCCAGATTCACCAACTAAACCGACAGTTTCTCCTTCATGAATCGTTAAATCTACTCCATCAACGGCTAAAACATTATCTGTCACTCGATTAAAGAAACCAGATCGAATAGGATAATAAACTTTTAAGTCCTTTAAATTAAGAATTTCGCTCACTTTTTACCCCCTTTCAATTTTTGATCTGGAAATTCAAATTTTTTCCAAGCCTGACCTCGAACAAAATGATTTGAAGAAATTTCAGTCATTTTTTCCGAAATTACTTTTTGAGCTTCTTCTTTCATCCAAGGCACTCGAGCGAGAAATAAATCTTTGTCATACTCAATTTCTGACAGAGAAGGCACAGACCCTGGAATCACATATAAATCATCCGAAACTGTTTCGGCAGATGGATTTGAACGCAAAAGTGACCGGGTGTATGGATGTTTGGGATTTTGAAAAAGCTCTTCAACAGAAGCTTTTTCGACGAGTTGTCCGGCATACATCACCGCCACTGTATCAGCAACTTCAGCAACAACCCCTAAATCATGAGTAATTAGAATAACCCCAGCATTCTTCTTCTTTTGTATTTCTAAAATCAAGTCTAAAATCTGAGCTTGAATGGTAACGTCTAAAGCAGTCGTTGGCTCATCAGCAATAATCAAATCTGGGTCATTGGCAATGGCTATTGCAATCATTACTCTTTGTCTCATCCCGCCTGAAAGTTGGTGGGGAAATTGATTAACGACTCTTTTAGGATTTGGAATTCCTACTTGTTCTAAAAGTTGAAAGATTCTACTTTCATACTGATTTTCTGGATAAACATCATGCACGGCCAGCATTTCCTTGATTTGCTGCCCAATTTTCATCAATGGATTAAGCGCAGTGAGTGGATTTTGAAAAATCATTCCAACTTTACTTCCTCGAATACTTGCCATGGAGTCACCCGTTTTACCAATCACTTCTTCCTCATCCAATAAAATGGAGCCTGTAATTTGAGTTTGATTTGGGTTGTGTAATCCCATAACAGCAGTTGCAAAAGTTGACTTCCCAGAACCTGATTCCCCAACAATGGCTAAAACTTCACCACGTCTAAGACTTAAATCAATATCATAAATTGCTTTTTGAAATTTACCAGCAATCCGAAAAGCAACACTCACTTGTTTTGCTTCCAAAATATTTTCACTTTCCATATTTACCTCAATGAAATCTTTCTAAATAGACTTAATAAAAGTATACTGCTTTTTCTGTATATTTGCAAAAAATTATCATTTTGGATATCTTCATGAATTTTCTGAACATTACGGGAAATGAAGGTAAAACAACAGTTTTGGAGGAAATAATAAAAGCAGTAATCATATTAAAAACTGCTTTTATTATACCCGAATTGCTAGTTAATTTCATTGGAAAATAAATAAGTCGTGCTATCCTAATCTTAAACCACTAAGCATTAGAAAGCGCACGACTTATATGACTTATAATAGCACACTTCCAAAAGTTTTTGTTTATTTACTGACAACCATTGAGACGCTTTATCAAACGAGGGTTCCCCTTGAGGTTCAAAACCGAAAGAACGTCCATCTCGCAACATCAGATTGCTTAGTTATCGCTTGTTACCTATGGGGCGTACTGCATTTTAGTGAAACGCTTAAAGCTAAGCACCAACTTGCTCAAAGTTTATTTCCTAATTTCCTAGAATATTCTCGCTTTGTCCGCCGTTGTAATGCCCTCTTACCGAGTATCCAAGTCATTCGCCAAGCACTCGTCTTTAAAGAGGTTGAAGGAATTAGTGTATCCATTATTGACAGCTTCCCCATTCCTTTGTGTCAGCCTATTCGTAATTTCAGAAGCAAAGTTCTTGGAGATTATGCAAATGTTGGCTACAATGCTACAAAGGGACAGTACTTCTATGGATGTAAATGTCATGCTTTAGTCAGTGAATCAGGCTATGTCATAGACTACACAATTACTCCTGCTTCAATGGCTGATAGTTCAATGACCGAGGAAGTGTTGAGTCAATTTGGGACACCAACAGTCCTTGGAGATATGGGATATCTAGGTCAGTCACTGCATGATAGGCTGGAATTAAAAGGAATTGATCTAATGACACCTGTCAGGAAGAACATGAAGCAAAAGAAAATCCTTTTCCCTAATTTTTCAAAACGTAGAAAAGTGATTGAGCGAGTTTTCTCTTTTTTGACAAATCTAGGAGCTGAGCGTTGTAAAAGTCGTTCGCCTCAAGGTTTTCAATTGAAATTAGAGATGATACTTTTAGCGTATTCTTTACTGTTAAAATCAGCTAAATCACTGGAACCAGAGACTTTAAGATATTCTATCGGGTATCAAGTCATGGCTAAATAATCAACTAGCAATTCGGGTATATTTTTATTCTATTCCTTTCTGTTTTGTTTCGCAAATAATAAGCTGACGTATTTTAAACATTGTGCTATTTTAAAGACATACTGATAGCAAGTAAATCTAAGCGGATCATATTTATGGCAGTATCAAATATTAAAAAGCAACAAGCTAAACTTGAAAAACTTAATGATAAGATTAAGCAAGAAAGGAAAAAGATTGACCAACGTTTAGGTCATGAGATTATTAAAGACGCTGAATTGGATTACAGCAATTTAGATCAAGGAACAATTAAAGAACTCGCTTCTAAATTTGTGACTTATATAAATGAAAATTCAAATGATAAGCAGACAAACGATTATGTCACTAATCAATCCAACGAACAAGGCACTAAATTTAATCAACCTCAAGGTTAAATTTGCTTATGAATGAAAAGTATAATAACTTAATTAAGCAACGTGATAAGGCTGAAAAAAAGATTGAACAAGCTGATTTCAAAGCTCGACAATCTAAGTACTACGAAAGTCAAAAAAAAACGTAAAGCACGTTCTAGACGTTTAATACAAAAAGGGGCTTTATTTGAAAAGTACTTCGAAGCAGAAAATCTAAGTATTGATGAAAGCGAACAATTACTAAAAATATTTGCCAATTACGTCAATAAAAATAAGCCTGATAAAAATAAAAAGGATAGTCCTAATCTTTAGGACTATCCTTTTTATTTTCTGGTTCTTTTTTAGCTTTTATTTCTGGGTTTTTATTTTCAAATTTTTTTAAATCTTTTTGAACAATTTCTGAACAACTTAGGTTCTGTTTAATCCTGGGATAATTACTTAATTCATTTTTTATTTCTATCACTTTTTCTCTCTGATAAACACTCGTAAATTGCTTACTGTTGTCAAATATTAAAACATCATCTGCGTAATAAGCTACTTTAGGTAAATTATCGTTAGATTGTTTATACATCTTTTTAATCGTTTCTGGTGGTATACCATGACCGCCTAATTCAACTATTTCATTTACTCGCTTAATTGCTGTTTCAGCACTATTTACTGCTACATATAGCAAAGTGACTTCATAGCCATTTTGATGTGCCTTATCAATTTAATTAAGATGTGCTTTTCCCTGCGCCTTTTTCTGTTCTTTCTGTTAAACACATTTTTTTAGGTGTTAAGTGAGTGAAGCTGTTTTGCTTATTTTTTTAAGTTAAATAATTTAATTGTTTAACTTAAAAACAATCAGCAAAAAAGTACAAGATAATATCTTGTACTTTGATGTTTATTTTAATTGCTTTTAATAGCGTTTCTAAGGCGTTTTTAAAGTTCTGCTAGGTTTTTTGTACTTTGTTGCTTTTAAAGTTTCTGTATAGCTCTTATATGAGCTTATGAGCTATTTTAGCCATTTGAACTTAATGATTGCATGTATTCGCTGTACCACACTTCAAAAGTATTTCTCATTGCGCCAAAAATGTAATTTTCAGGACGAATACTTTCTAAGAGTTCTTGTTTCCACTTCTCTTCTTAGGGTAGCAATTAGCTCATTATTTCCTTTGCTAGTCTTTGTCTCTTTTTTGCTACCAAAGGCTTTGCTACCTTGTTAATTATAGACCCTATACAAACATCTTTTGTAAAAAGCCTTTTTCTGTTCTTTCAACAAATCTAACTTACGTTGATGAAGAGCGATAATGTCATCTAACTTCTCAAACATATCGCCAATCATTTTCTGTTCAGATTCCTCGGGTATCATCACCTTGATATCTTCAACATCGGAACCATTGAAACTTGGTAATGCTCCGACTTGAGCAAATATAGATAATCTTAACTTTTCGAATAAGGTCTTACCGAAATAACGATTCCAAGAAGAGTCAAACAAATAACTCATCATGTTATTATCAATTAAAAAAGAAGTATCGACAATTCGCTTTCTGTCAAGGAATATGGCTGCCCCTACTTTGGCAAATACAACACCACTATTTTGGGGATTAATGGGATTCCACTTATTTTCTTTAAGCTGAGAGTCACTTGCGTAGTTGTTGGCATTCATCATAACAACCTCATTACCTGGGTTGTTCATGTCTGATACTTTATAAAATGGAGTCACTTGCTTACCTCCTTGTTGAGCATCTGGAAATCCAATTCCAGACTTAGTCTTACCAACTTCACCCAACTTACGCTCTTCCCAATCATCCGTAAATCCTTTAAATCGCAATTCTGGAACTTTCTTTTTAACTGAATCATCTATTTTCGCCATAGCCCCCACCATTTTCTTGGTTTTTCTTGTTCTTCTATCCTTTTTTGATCTTTGATTTGTTCCTGCAAGTTTTCCAACTTCTCTTTAAGAGCGTTCACTTCATCTTTATATTGATTGTCTAAGTGTTTGAATTCTGTTTCCTGTGTAGGCATTTTAAGAGCTTTTAAGTCATTGATTTCTGACTTATACTCATCAAGTAACTTTTTATCCTGCAAGGCTAATCGTTGTTGCTGGTCTAACAAATTAGTTAGTTTTTCTATTTGTTGGTCTTTGCTACTTATTTGTTGGTCTTTGGTAGATATGATTTTATCCTTGTCTATTTTCAAATACTCAACTTCTTTGATTAATCTATTAATAAAGGGATTATCTAATTTTTCATCTTCAAAATTTTCTTTGCTACTTATTTGTTGGTCTTTTGTATTTGATTTGCTACTACTTTCTACTTTACCTAAAATTATTTTTTCTGCTTTAGAATTTATTAGATTAGACCCATTGGAACTTTTAAGCTGTAATTCTTTTGGTAACCTTTGGTAGTGATATTGAATATTTTGTTTTGTAACACTCAACTCATCCGCCAGCTCTTTGATCGTTTTTAAGTTCTCACTCATGGTTTAAGTCCTGCCTTTTAACGGTTGGTAGGTATTGCTCGATTGCTTTTTTAAGATATTTAGCCACATTGCGTTTGGAATAGGCTTCTTGCTTGCTGGCAACGTAAGACAAGTGGTCTTTCACGCCTTTTAATCCTCGTAAGGCTTTCAGTTCATCATAGAGGGGGTAAACATGGACTTGTAATCCTGCCATGATTTTTGTATCTTGCATTTCAAACGGACTTAGCAACATATTTTCTAGCAATAGCGTGGTGTACTTGCTTTTCATTGCTTCAATAGCTAGCTTATCTTCGGTTTCTGCTTTGCGTGCTTTATCTTCTTGATAGGCGGTATCTTCTAACTTATAGCTGTTATCGTCTGCTCGACGTTTCTTTCGTAACCAGATATCCAATGTTAAACCGTCCGCATCAATCGCTCGATAGAGATAATGCCAACGCCCCTTAATTTTGATATAGGTTTCATCCATTTTCCACGAATAGAAGGACTGTTTATTTTTCTTTTTCCAGAGATGATAGAGGATTTTACTGTATTCTTGAACCCACCGATAAATCGTAGTGTGACAAAC